>Ga0315284_10000388_pt1 | contig 60327 bp, 101 predicted proteins | sample YL17G09_16_MG_FD_203696 | JGI IMG/M metagenome (GOLD analysis project Ga0315284, IMG submission 203696) | Sediment microbial communities from Yellowstone Lake, YNP, Wyoming, USA - YL17G09_16 | ecosystem: Environmental > Aquatic > Freshwater > Lake > Sediment | place: USA: Wyoming | collected...
TAATAAGTCTTTATGATAAGATTAAAGTTTATTATGACTATAATGCTACTCCTTCTACACTTAAATTTGTTGGACTTATTGAAAAAGTAAGTAATCAAAATGAAAATTTAAGAGTATCTGGTCGTTCTACAGGTTCTAGGGTAATGGGAATTACAGTTACTTATTCTACTACTAATTATACTCATGAGATTCTTTCTTATATTTTAACAACTTATGCAAGTTATATTACTCAAACAAATATAGATACAACTGAGTCTACTGATGAAAGTATAACAGTAAATTGGTATCAAAAACCTTTTTGGGAGTGTGTTTTAGAATTATGTAATCGAAGTGGTTATGATTGTTATATAGATAGTTCTTTTGATTTTAATTATTTTGTAAGTGGTTCTAGAGAAAATACAACAGATGCCGTAGTTCATGAATATAATTTAGTTGAAACTGGAGAATTTGCACCAGACTTATCTACAGTAAAAAATAGAGTAATTGTTTATGGTTCGGTAGTCGAAGAACAACAGATTCTTTGGACAGAAGAAGATTCTAGTTCAATAGCTTCTTATGATGTAAAAGAATTGATAATTAATGATTCTAATATAATAACAGTAGCACAAGCTCAAGCAAGAGCACTTTATGAATTAAGTATATCTAAAGACCCTCCAATCGTAGGAGAGGTTACTTCGATTGGATTACCTACAATTAGTCCTGGAGAGAAAGTAAGAATTTCAGATCCTCTTAATGGATTAAATCCTGCTTTTTATACAATTCAGAAATTTACTCATAAATTTGATAACGACAATCCTCCTATGACAATACTTACAGTACAAAAAGAAATAAGTACAATTCCTAAAATACTTAAAAAGCGTATTACTTTTGAAACTCAAGCAATTGATAAGACTAATCCTAACGAAATGAGGTACTCTTGGTTCTTTGATTTTAATACAGATTCAGGAACACATGTTGGCAATAAAACAGAAATAGTTAATGGAGTTCTTAAATTAAAGTCTGGAGAATCAACTGGAGAATGGAATAGTGAAGTAAATGCCTTATCAGAAAATGTTACTTATTGTGAAATAAGAGCCAAAGGTTCTGGTCCTTATAGTCTTCTTTATTCTGCTACTAATACTGATGGAACTATTTATCAAGTAAGTACAGATAATGGAATTACTTATCAACCAGGAGGCACATCATCAATTCCTTTAAATACTAAATATACATTATCTCCCCCAGGACAAAATCTTAAAATAAAAATAGTATTAAATTCAGCATCAAGTTTAATCGATAGTTGTTGCTTACTTTATAAAACTTAAATTGTGTAAAAAACTATATAAACTAAAATATATAATAAATAATATGGTTAATGGAATCAACAATAGTCTTTGTATTGGATTAGAAGAATTTAAACAGATGAAACAGAAAGACCAAATAGTTTGTCTTTTTGAAAATCAAGTTAAAACTTTAGAATTAATTAAAGGATATAAATTTTATTATCGATTAACAGCAACCTTTGGCGGAATTCTATGTACTGGATTAGGATTTATTTTTTACTATACTTTCATTCTTAATTAATAACAAGTAGAATTATCATTTCTTGGTTCATCTACTCTACCGATACCATCTATGTATAATCTTCTATAATAATCGCAATTTCTTTGTAAACAAACAAACTCTCTTAGAACTATTCCTCTATGTGTATTGAATGAACACATTGGCAAATATTCTCCGAACTCATCTTTAGGAAGATTAAATTTCATTACTTTGCTAGCTAGATTATCTTTTTTATGTCTTGGCATACAATCTATAATATATTATATTTTATATATTTTGTTACTTATAAATTGTGTAATATTAAATTATTAGAAACATTTAAAAGGATTAAAGTCTATGTTTTTATATGGTAGACAAAACTGTAAACTATAAAGTTTCGATTGGTCTTTGGAAGTCTCTAAAGAACCTAGTTATCGTTGTAGGAATACCAGCACTAATCCTATTTGTTGATAATTGGACTCAAATACTTCCAGAGGAATGGAGTTCTTATGCTGCACCCTTAATGGGTTTCTTAGCATATTTCGTTAAGAATTTCGTTGAAATTAAATATCTTAAAAAGAACTAAACTTTTGAAACTAACATGAAAATGTATTCTTATATTTGTATAGTTGAATATAATCATAGTAAAGCCAATAGGCAAACAAAAGGGAGGGAATGAAATGGAAAAAGGAAATACATGGCTATTAGTTCTTTTGATTGCTTGTTTAGTAATTGGTTTAGGAACTCTAGGGGTTGCTTTTAATCAACCTGATCCTGCAAGTGCAAAAGATATAGCAAGTCAAATAGTTGTTCCTTCAGCTCCACCTGCACCAGAAATAGATATAGATGCTCTTGCAACTGCTGTAGCTTCAAAGATACCAGCTCCTATAATTACAGAAACTGAATCTGTTACAAATACAGATTCTAGTAGTTCTGACAGACTTTGTGAACTTAAAAATAACTGTAAAGTTTGCTTTAAAAATTTTGAGGGTGAGGATTCTACATTAGCTCAGGATTATTTAAGTGAAACTAGAAGTGGAGTTGAATATAAAAGATTAAGACAAGCTGTAAAAGAGATTACTGGACTAGGATATAATGACTATGAACTCTTTGAGGTTGGAGTAGATAATGATGGAGAACCAAAAGATTCATATAATTATGCAGTTACTTGCAAAGAAGGAGATAAAGGAAATTTCGAAACTCAATTACTTTACAGAATTGACTATCTTGAAAAAGATACTGATGAGGTAGATAATGAGATACTATATGTTTTAGTTACTTCAACTGTTGAAGATAATGAAGATGTAAGTATTAAATCTGTTGAGAAAGTAGACAGAAAGTTCGAAATAAAGAAGTAAATAGTTTTTTTATTATTTTTTTTTAATATTTTTCTAGAAAGGTAAGATAACTATGTTTTGGACATTTTAATTGTTACCTACCTATTTTATATAAGTTATATAGGTTTATATATTTTTCTATTTAGTATAATCAAGTATATCAAGGACTAGGGACTATTTGTTAGAAGACCTAGCAACATTCTAACTGCCCCTAAAAAAGATTTGTGAAAAGAGAGAGTTTGCACTCACATTATTCTTTTAGTTTTCTAGTTTGCCGAAGCATTTTAGTCCTTGATTCATATTAATTCCTCTATTTCAATTACTGTAAAATCATTTTTACTATCTATTTTAGAAAGATGCAAATCCCATATTTGTCTGTCATCTATATTTAATATTGGAAAAATGCTATCAATTAAGAATTTTTCTTTATTAGCTAAATCAGATTTATATATGGTATTCTTTTTAGTAATCCAGTGTCCACTAACTGCAATTTGAACTTTTAACTTAGTTTCTTTATCAAATTTAAAATTTTTATCTGAAACTATTTTTTGTATTCTTTCTCTTAAATCACGATATTCATTCTTTAATATTTTAACATTACCTCTATGCCAATAAGCTCCATCTATACTCGGTGTCTTTTCAAGTATTGTTATTATTAATGACTTTTTTTCCATGTTATTTACTCCAAAACATAACTTTACCTACTTCATTAAAAGGTTCATTAAAATATTCTTCTTTTTCAGTAAAACCTAAATGTTTTGCTATTTCTCTCATAGTATTTGAAGGAGTAGGTATCTTAATAAATTTATACTTTTCTTTAAGTTGTTTAACTAATCTTGAAAAATCTCCTTTTCCTTTATTTTTAGATTCAATTGCAGAAATAAAAACTCCATCATCTACTTCAGTTAAATAACCATCAAAATTACTATCTAAATTAATTACTTTAAATCCATCTTGAGTTAATGTTTTCATGTCATCACATCTTTTATCCATTCAGGTATTTTCCAATAGATTACTAATCTTTTTGTATATTTACATATATCTCTTTTGTAATAAATAACAAGATTCTTTTTCCTCAATTCTTGACAACGGGGTGTAATCGTATTAATCGGTAATCCTAAGAATTTGCTTATCTCTAAATTTGAACATGGTTGTAAATGTTTAATTGCTTTGAGAACTAATTTTTGTCTTTCTCCTAGATTACATAATACTTCTTGAAATGCAATATAACTAGTTAATTGATATGTCATTCTAAGTAGTCTAAATCATTTATACTCTTAATTTTTACGATTTCAATATTTGGATATTTTTTAATCTTTTCATTTAATTGTTCTATTGTTTCAGAAGAAAGTATCTCTAAATCTTTAAATTTTCCATCTTTCCATGCAAGAATATCCATTCTTATACCACATTTGAATATAGGTTCACACCAACAGTCATATCCTAATTTTCTTAATCTAAGGAAAGTTTCAAATTTAAGTCTTATGTGATTTTCACTTTCAGAACCATAATAATTAAAAGAGTTCATACGACTTCCTGAAAGACTTTGGTATCTTAATTGGTTCAATACTCTTCTTTTCTCTCTTTCTTGATTTAATTTATTAACCATGTCTATTACACCTACTACATAAATACATAACTTCTAATGGCTTAGAATAATCTTCATGATGTTTTTCTGTTGCCAATCTTTTTTTACACCATTCACAAATTTGTCCAATTGGAATTTTAATCTTGTTATTTGCTATATTTCTTGCTTTAGATTTTATTTGTTCTTCTGGATTTTTTTGAAAGTTCTCTACTATCCATTTTCTTAAATAAGATTCTATCTTACTATTTTCTTCGGTTGAATCTACTTCAATCTGTATTCGTTTTATCATTTTACCTTATAAATTTCAGTTTTTAATACTTGAATTAAATCTTCTTTATTTTTAATAAATACTTCATAATCATTACAATCATAAGAGGTAGTTACTGAAGTTATATGGTGTTTCATACAAGTAAGTATACCTTCTTTGTTTCTATATGAATGCTGACAATTTAAACAACTTATATTTTTATTCATGTTTAACTTCCTTTTCGTAAGATTCTAATGCTTTTTTTATTAATTCATCAGTATTACTAATTCCATTATGATGCAGAAAACTTTGGATTTTTAACCAAGTAGACTCCTTGACTACAATACTTTTTGATTTTTCTTTAGTTTTTTCCATTTTCTAACGTTCCTAATATTATTGATTTTATTTCCTTTTTCTCTTCTTTTGTATGTTTATAGTAAATTCTATATTTTCCTTTATCTTTATAAATTATAATAAAACAAGGACTTTTTAAAATTTTTTTAATTATTTTTTCCATTATTTACCTCAATGAAATTTATTCCTTCTTGTTTACATATATCCATAAAACTATCATAAAGAGTAGTAAGTATTCTAAACTTCTCGTTTTTAGTAAAATCACTTAGACTATCAATTATTTCATTACATTTGTTTGTTAGTTCTTTATCAGACTTAATCTGTTTCAAATCTTCTATTTTATTGAATTTTTCCATTGTTAATTAGGTCTAAGTTTTGTCTTGATTCAATCCAACATTCTCGTTCTAAAAAGTTTAATACTTCCTGTAAATGTTTACAAATCTTACCATTTTTTAAGTTTTCTCTAGTCTGTGAATAAAAACTTCCATGAATGCAAGTACAACTTGAGTTCTTAAATAATGCTGTTCCATTTTCTATTATTATTCTTATATCATGGGTATTTAATTTACTTCCAACTACCTGGAAATAGACTATTTTTTGGCATTCAAATGGTTGTAGTATCTCAAATTTTGTAATCATGTTTTCTCCTATATATTTTATATAACTCAAATAAAAAAATAAAAAAATAAATTAATCTTTGTAGTCTCTATAAACAATTTCTTCAAAGTGTTTAGCCAATTTGTCAATTACTTTAATTAAACTTCCACTATCTTTTATAAGTGCTTGTAAATTCTCGTAATCTGCTTTAACCATAAGTTCTGCAAGTTCTATTGCTCTTTGATTACAATTTTGTCTTACAATTCTTTTATCTTTTTCAAGCCAAACATTTGAATCAATAGTTTCTTTTAAAAAATCAGATGGTTTTACTTCATTAGCAGGTTTGATTTCAGGTTTACTTTCTACTTTTTCTAAGTCTACTATGTTATTATAAACTCCAGATTTTTTGAAAGTTACTTTGTAAGTTTCTCCAGCTTTTACTTCTTTAACTAATTCTGCATCAAAAGTGCTTCCAGTTAAACCATCAAAAGTCAAGACATATCTTACCCATGCACGACCATTAGTTTCTCCTGCCTTTTCTTCTTTTTCTAAAAGTTTTGATGTTTTTGATAATATTTCATTCATTTTTGTACCCCCTTACATTTTTTGTATTCATATTATTTATTTTTTAGGTCTTCCCCAAGTTTTAGTTTTTTTATGACAATCTTCACAAAGTGTTCTTCCATTATCTAGTGCAAATCTAAGTTCAGGAAAGAGTGAGAATGGTTTGATGTGGTCTGCATGGAGTGTTCCTCCCCTTTGTCCACAAAATCTGCATGTCCAGTTATCTCTTTTGAATACTGCCTCTCTCCAAAGTTTGTATTCCAATGAACCTCTAATCTTTTTATTTATAGGGTTTATTCCACCCTTCCAAAAATTATTCTTTTCTCCTTTTCTGGATTCAGACATTTTTCTCCTTGTTTCTATAGATAATTTTATTCCTTTTTTTGCTTTTGATATATTTTTCTTTCCAATATCTGACATACTTTTATACTTTTTGCCTTTTTTAGCTAGACTCATTTTTAATCTAGTTTCTTTAGATATATGTTGAACTCCTTTTAATCCTTTATTCCAAGGGGGTTGTCCCTTTTTAAATCTAGTTTCTTTCCCTATACCAAGCTTTTCTCTTGCTTCATTTACTTTTTTCTTATGTTCTTTACTCAATTTTATTCCTTTCTTTGTTAAACTAATTTTTCTTTTATGTTCCTCTGATTTAGGTATTCCTAAATTAATCCTATTTCCTTTTTTGAAACTTCCTGAATTTGTTTGTATTTCTTCTCCCATATTAATTATTTTCCTCCTTTCATTAAATTATTTAATATTTCTTTTATTTTTTTGTGGTTTTTTATTAATTTATTATTATCACAAGCGATATAGAACTTTCCTTGTATTTTACAATTCATTCCGTGTTCATCTTCAGTTATATTCTCTATTTCAACATCTTCTATAAGACTTACAAAATGTATCCCTTCTTTTGATAACAAAGGAAATTCTAAATAGGCATTTAAATATTCTTCTGGTTTCATACCTTTTATATTTTTCATTTCTTCAGTATCAAATTTATATTTTTCATTTTCTTTAATTTTTTTGTTAATAATCTTTCTATTTTTCTTTTTGATTTTCTTTTTGATTCCATTGCTTTAAAATATTCTTTAATTATTAGAGTTTCCCATTTGTTTGATAATTCCCACATAACTAAAAAATGGCAAAATAATTTATCTATATCGTATCTGGATTTTTTAGGAAGATTCTCTACCCATTTCTCAAAACTTTCATAATATAAATATGGAAAAGTATATTTATATTTCTTTATATAAAACTTTCCATTTTTATATTTAAGTTCTGAATTTACTCTAATGATTTTCTTTTTATTTATAAACCACATTTTATTGCCACTCCTGAATTTGTTTATTTAAAATCTCAATCTGTTTTTTATCTACTTCCATTTCACTTAATATAGACTTTATTTGTGCTTGTTTCTGTCTAATAGGTAAATTTAACTCTATTTCTCTCTTTAATAATTCAACTTGTAAATTACCACCTTCCATTTTTAATTCCAAATTTTCTATCTGCATTTTTTTGTTCTCTACTTCTTTTTCAGTGAGTTTTATTTCTTCAGTCATTTTAGTCCTCCTTCAATTATTTTTTCTAACCAACTTCTAATTTTAGGTAAATCCTTGGCTTCAAAAGATTTTCCTCTAAATTCAACATGTATCATTCTTACTTCTTGATTATTAACTAATCTAGTCTGCAATCTATAAGAGTCCAATTCGTATTTTTGATTTTTGTAGTTAAAATATGTTTTTTCCATTTTTATAAATCTTTCATCTCCATTTTCTTCTGATAATTAAGTCCTGTTTCTAATTGATTTAGACAAATTTTACAGAGGAAATCTTTCTTATTAATAAAACCATCTCCAACTGGAATTTTAAATGTAAGTTCTTTTAACTGAGATACCCTCCAGTAACTTTTACAATTCCTACACTTACCGATTGTTAAATTATCTGTTTTCATTTTATATCTTTAACTATACTTATGCCTCCATTACAATTCCATCTCATAAACCAAAAATTATTTTCAAATGAAATAGTTACTATCTGTTTTTTGTTACCTAACTCTTTTGCTTTCTCAATTAATCCCTCTTCTATGCAATAAATATCTTCTTGAGTGCTTTCGTCACTTGACTTAAAGTAAATCAAGTCAGCATCCCATAAGAGATTATCATTTCTTTCTACTGCTGTTATTAATCCAGTATGCTCACCTTTCGTAGCTCCAATTTTATTAATTAGAATAAAAGGACTTAGTATAGCAATAAAAGCTATAAAAAATAAAATTATTGAAATTGGTATAACTGTCCACTCTTCCCAGTTTCCATATTCATCTTTAATAGGCATTTTTAATCATCTCCACAGATTTTTTAGGTAAGACTATACAATCTTCTTTCATATTTATTACAATAATTGGCAATCCAAATAAATTTTGTGAATTTATCCAACTAGGTAAAGCTTCTTGTAATTTTCTATAAGTTTCGGTATTTACTATAATCAAAGCTGGTTCATCTATATCTCTTATACTTTCTTGTATGTTATCTATTATTGTTTTTTTCATTATATAGTTTCTTTATTTAGTTTTGGTCTTCCTCTCGGTTTTTTAATATTAACAGGAACAGACTCGTCAGTCTGTCCTGTAAGGCTCACAGAGGTAGCTTCAATGCCTTTTACTTGATGTTGGTTATTGCTAACCTCACTTTCACCCAAGCTCTGCTTTAAACATGTGTCCTTAAAGTTTTGTGTGGGATTATTATCAACAAGAGGGTGATTATCCACAGGTAACGAAATCTTACTCTCAATATATGACTTTGTATCGTCTTGGGAATTTATACCACCCTGATTTGTGTCTCCAGATAAGGAATTAGAGAGTGTTCCTACATCCTTTTTTTCCTCTTGTTGAACAAAAGTTGTTTCTATTTTTTCTTTTACTTCAGTAGGTTTTGTAAATTCTTTAACTTCTTTAGGTTTAAATAATTCTTCTAATTTAGTTATTCGGTTTTCAATACTTTCAAATCTTCTTTCTATTTCTGAATCACGCATTTTCAACTCCCTTATATTTTTCTTCTGCCCACTTTTGCATTAATTCTACATTTTTTTGTATTTCTTCTATGGTATCACCATATATCTTAATACGATATTGCCATTGTCCTTTAGCATTTTTTGTTAATTCAAAGTTTGATTTCTGTTGAATTATAGGTATATCTTGGTTTATTTCTTCCATTATTTCTTCTCCTTAATATCTATTCTTATAAGGTCTATAACTTTATAAGCAGAGATTAAATAAACTTTATCATTTATTCCTATTTCAAAGTCTATTCTTTTTAGGTTTGGTTCACTTAATTTTTCTATTATACTATTTATTTCCATTTTATCGTTCTTCTTCAATTAAATCATTTATGTTTGAATCTTTGTTTATGGAGATAAATCCCTGTTGTTCTAATGATTTTAGAGATTGGAGTGTTTGTCTTATACTTTGTACTTGATTTACTTTTATCTCCTTCTGTTGTGTCTCTAAACGTTCTAGTGAGTTATTTAAAGTACGAATTGTATCATTTTGAGTTTTTACTGCATTAGAGATTTCTCTCATATATTCCATTAGTTTTACATCTGGTATCTCTTTTTTGATTAATTCAAGTTTATCTAGTATTTGTTGCCTTGTTTCTTTGATTATTTTAAGGTTTTCCCTGCCTTCGTTTATTAATTTAAGTAATGTATCTTTGTAAAGTAAAGCATAATCTTGGTCTGTTTGCATAAATTCACGATGTCTGATAATCTGAGTAGATTCTATTCTTTTTACCATAGTTGCAGTTATTGGTCTTTTTGTATGACTTTTATTCTCAGAATTAAGTTGAGAGGCAATTTCTGAATCTGAAAGCCCCATATTTCTTAATTCCATTATTCTTTCAAGAACTTTTTTAGTCCTCCATACTTGACTAGTTTGACTCATTTTATTGCCTCCAAATCTTTTTCTTCAATCCATCTATGTTCACTTTCTCCATAACTATTATCAAATTCAAACCAATAAGATTTATCTTTTTTATCATAATCTGTCACCATTCCTTTTACTTCTCCAAAAAATTCTGATTTCCAAATTGCATTATCACCAAATTTAAATTTTAGTTTAGATACCATTATATTTTTTATCCATTTTAATTATTTCCTCTTTCTCCAAACTCTCTTATTTTTAATTCATCATTAGTCATTAAATCATTCTCTTCTATATTAAAGAAATATTTAATAAAATTAATTATTGCTTGTTTTCCTTCTTCTGAATAAGTTATAGTATTTCCTGTAATCTGTTCCCATAATTTATCTTGTGGTGTTTTATCTAAATTATCTATCTCTTTTATCCAATTAATAGCCTCTTCTCTTAAAAAATATGTGCTTGTAATTATATTATTATTTACCTTTCCTTTTTCAAATTCTTTTATTAAATATTTTAAAGTTTCATTTTTCACATTTTCCAAATCTTTTAAAGTTTTTAATTTATAGTTTTCCATATCTTTCCTCACTTTTAATTATTTTTTTAGTATTAATTTTAGCATAGTATAATTTAATTCTAGCACCTAGATTTCTTATATATACTTTATTTCTAAGTCTATTTAGTATTTTATGTAATGCAGGTGAACCACCTTTATTTGAACCAATACCTGTAAGTATTTTAATATCTCCAAGTAAAAGACCTTGTGGATTTTCTTTTAGGACTTTGTAAACTAACTCATTTTGCTCTTTATGAGTAAGAATCATTAATTTAATTGGGAATTTCTCACGAGTTATCATTTGTTCTCCTTTTGTCTTTTTAAATAGAAATATTCTTTCAATTTTCTTCTATCACAAACTTCGGCTAAACCCATTAATAATTCTTTCCAAGGAACTCCACATAATTTTTTTAATTCCTCTAATTTATCATTTTCATTTCCTTCAAAAGATTCATTAATTGTTTTCATAGAAGTAAGTAAGTAAGTAAGTATATAAATATTGTTATATTGTAGTATATATATTTTTTATATAGTTACCATTAATAAATTACACAATTTAAGATAACTAACAAGTAACATTTGTAATCAAACCTTTATTTATACCTATAACACAATTTCCAATAGTTAAATTACCAGTAATAGTGCTTCCTGCATAATAATCTAATTTGCTTGTAAAAGGATTATAAGTTGTATAAAAATTAATATTTGTAGTGTTTCCAACAGTAAAATTATTTGTTACTAAAGAATTTAAAATATTTGAAACTGAATAACTTGTATAATTAGTATTCCCAGTTGTGTTATAAACAAAAGAATAAATACCTGCTGGAAAGATGTTTGTAAATGGATTTGATTGATTTACTCCAGATTGATATAAATTACAAGTTAATTGACTTGGACAAGAACTTCCTGTAATTGTTGAGTATGTAGATGCTGGAATTGTCCATCCACTACTTGAATTTAAAGATAAAATATAACTTGAATTTTTATCTATTGTATAAGAATAACTAATTGTTTGATTAAAATTATTAGATGAATCATTAGCCAAGAAAGAATAATTAAATATTCCTGCACTTAATCCTATCAATGTTTTATAATAAACATTTGAAAGATTAGACATTGTATAATTTATATTATTAAAACTTAAAATAGCTGTATCAACTTTTACATTGTCTATCCAAGTTATATTAAAATTAACATCTGAATAATACATTATTGGAGATGATGGATTTACTGATATATTTGAATAAGTTGGTGGAACTGATTCTGTTATAATTATATTTATGTTTGAATTTCCTATGTTATTATTTGTATCATTACAAAATACATTAATTAAAACTGAACCTGCTGAAAAGTCTATTGTCCAATTTGTTGAATAATTTTGAGTTGATGAATTTACTCCATTATTTAAATTATACCAACATACACTAGGATTTAAGTCACTAGATGTATAATTGATTGAAGTTGGTCTGCTTCCATAAGTATATGTTGTTCCATTAACTGGATAAGTTATATTAACTAATGGAAGAACATTATCTATTGTAATTAAAGTTATTCCAGCACTACTTATTAAATTCGGAGTATAAAAAGCATTACTTGTACTATTCCCAGCAAACATACTAAAATCTGGTAAAAGATTTGTTGTACTTGTACTCATATTCCAAACATTCCCATTAGCAGATAAATTCTGCCAAGTAGTATAATTCCAATTTGCCCTTCCTTTTACATAAAGTTCTTTTACTTCATCAGAAGATAAGCTTCTGTTAAATATCATTATTTCGTCTATTGAGTTGTTTGCATACATAGATAATCCTGCACTAGAATAACTTTTAACTCCAATAAAAGCATTATTTGAAATAGATAAATTTGAGAATAAACCATTATTTGCGCCAGTACCCACAGAAAGAGTTTTTGAAACTCCATCTAAATAAATAGTATAATTAGTTCCATTTGCAGTAACAATTACCTGATGCCATTGATTATTAAATAATTCAGTTCTTGTTGCACTAGTATAACCAACTCTATTTCCAACAGAACCATCATCTCTTGCAATTGTAATTAATTCATTTGTTAAAGTTCCTGTTACTCCATCTCCAATAAAAACTGCAAATAAATAAGTTCCTGAATAATTACCAACACTAAATAAAGTTTGAGAAGTATCTGAACTAGATTTAACCCAGAAACCTAATGAACCCTGAGAATAATTTAAATTACTTGATGAAGATGTTAAATTAACATACCCATTCACTCCATCAAAACTTCCCCCTCTAAAATAAACCCCATTTGTTGTAGTATTCGCCCTTCCTGTTGAATTCTGAGCAGTCCCATTATTCCTTCCCATTGCATCTTTAACTTCTCCAGTAGTCCCATTCCAAGATGCTTCATCAAAATGATAATAACTAACTAAACCATTAGTCAAACTATTTGATTGATTATAAACAACAGCAGTATCTGTTCCTGAATTATTTCCTTTTTTATCTTTTGAGTTTCCATTGTCAAATCCCCACCAGGAAACAAGAGAAGCATCATCATAATATGAAATATCTCTGCCTTGAGAATAGATATTTGCAATTTCGCTGCTAGACAGCGACTTATTCCATATCATTACTTCGTCGATGGAGCCGTTGAAATAAGCTTTCTTTATGGCCTTTCCAATCGTTAAAGACCAGGTATTTGTAATATCACCAATAGAACTTAAATTAATTGCAGAATAATTTATTGCATCAACATAAGTTTTTAATATATCTCCATTAAGGTCTATTGTTCCAACAAGATAATGCCAATTACTATCATTTATTGAAGGAGTTCCTGTTGTTGCACTCCAACCAGAATTATTTCCTCCAGTATCTTCAACAAATGCATAAGGTTTACCATTAGCATCTAGAAATAAGCCAAATCCTTGTTTACCACTTCCAATCGAACCTCCTACAATTTTATCAATAATATCTTTATTTGGTTGGAAACTTTTTACCCAGACACTGATTGTAACTTGATTAGTAATATTCAAACTACTTCCACTTCCCACATCAACATAACTACTAGTATTAAACTCCGCCCAATGTGTCCCTAAATCATAATCCTTATATGCACTTCCCCCTACAGACGACCCACTACCAACTACACACGAACCTGCATCCCAAGCTCCTAATCTCGCACTTATATTGCTTCCAAAAAAAGCATTAAAAGATGTAGATAAATTAACCTGATTATATCCACTTGTTATATTTACTTGTTTTATTGTCTGAGTTCCTTGTGATTTAAATCTCTTGGATTGATTATTATAAATATCTGAAATCTGTGATGAATTTAATGCAGTGTTGAATATCATTACTTCGTCGATGGAGCCGTTGAACTTATAACTTGTAGTTGTTCCAATACCAATTACAAAATTAGATGTTGATAAAGTTCCATTATCCATAGTAATATCTTTTGTTCCTGCATTTAATCCATTAACATACATAGTCATATTACCAGTTCTATTACCAATAACTATTACATTATACCATAAATTATTTGGACTTAATGCATAATTTATATCTCTCATTCCTGATGCAGTTCCACTTCCCTTTATTCTAGCAGTTAAAATATTACCAATCTGAAATAACCAAAGCCCAGATGTTTCGCTATCAACATAAGTTCCCATTATTCCCTCAAGGCTTGTAGAATTAGTTTTATACCAAACACTTAGACTAAAATCAGATGCTCCAATTAATGTATTTACAGTCTTTCCAGTATTTATATAATTAACAATACCTGTAAATTGATAGCATCCCCCATAAACACAAGTATTATTCCAGGTCGTATTAGTCAGCGTCCCATCATTATTATTCTTTGAATAATCATAAGTTACATTGTTTGCAGTATTTTCCTGAACATCAAAAGGATAATATGCAACTAAACCAAAATTATCATAGCCATATTGTGTTCCATTTACAAATGTTCCATTGTTTGGTCCTATTGTATCCTGTGCAACAGAAATATTTGTATTATCAAATCTCCAGGCACTTACAAGTGAAGTATCTGTATAAGTTGTATCTTTTCTTCCTAGATTATATAATGAAGTTACTTCTGTTGAATTTAATGAACGATTGAGGATTAGGATGTTGTCGAGGGAGCCGTTGACAAACCATGAATTAGCAGAAGTACTAAAATATAACTTTGTTCCAGTATATGCACCTACACCCTCTGTATTTCGATAATAACCAATAGGAACTCCGTTTCTATAAAATGTTTGATTAAAAATATCTCCAGAAACATTAGTAACTAAAGTATAATGATTCCAACTTCTAATTATACCTGCTCCAGTTATTGGGAATGCTCTTTGTGAACCTGTGCTATTAATGTGAGAACACTGAAAAATTGTTCCTGTATTAAAACCCATATAAAATTGACTTGATTGGTCTGAATAAAGAATCATCTGATAAGATGAACTTGAACCATGATTTGTCCAAAAAGACACTGTAAATGATTCATTAAAATTAGTTACTTTATTGTTTATAGTAACATAACCGCTGCTTCCATCAAAACTTCCATAACTATTATCATCATCTTGAAAATAAGGCAATTGAGCCTCCCGAGTTGTATAATTAAATCCTCTCCAAGGAGAAGATGTGTCGCCGATTATGTCTAAGTGACTAAAATTAGCTTCTACAGTTACATTTGTTAAAATAGCTTCAGAAAAAGTAGTAAATGCAGAAATTATATAAGTACTATTGCTCCCTAGTTTTATTTCATCAACTAAATAAGGATTTTCTATTAATTCAATGCAATTACTTGTTTTACTATCTTTATCAATTACTAGTTTAACTTCTATTTGACTATCTACTTTAGATTTAAATGAATCAGTCTTGCTTGATTTAATAGTTGTTGGAACTTTATAATTTTCATATTCTTTTTCTTTTTGTAATTCTTTTAATTTTTCATCAGTAAGACAATAATCTATTCTTATATTTTGACCATCTAAATGAGTAAAACTTACATCATAATAAGAATCTATGCCTGTTTGAGAACTAACTATAAACTCTCCTGTTTTATATTCTTGCTGTCCGAAGTCTAAAGGTATTGTTATTTTATTAGAAATTGGTTTTTCTATATAATCCTTTAACTTAATCCAATTCGAACAATCAACATATCCTTTATTATCTAAAAGATTAGGATAACAACGATTTCCAGAACTAGAAAATCTAAGACATTCCATAACTATTCCTTTTTCTTGACAAAAATGAGTTTTATCAGAAATTTGGTAACCAATTCCAGTTAGAATTATAATTAAAGAGATTATTCCCAAACCAATCCAAGCTTTTGAATCAACCATAAATATATCCTGACTCTCGTAATTCCCACGAATTGTCAAAATTAGTATTAGAATCTGCAAAATTAACAGCTGTTGTTTGTCCTGTAGAATTATTTGTAAATTTCTTAATCTGCCAAACTAGACTAGAATCTGCACTTCCAGGCACTGCCAAACCTACATAAATAACAAATCCATTAGAATCATAAGCAATTCTTTGAATATAAGTATCTAATAAATTAGTTGAATTTACTGTTCCATCGACCGTAATTGTATTTCCTCCATCTTGAATATTAACTGCACTTGCACCGTTTGAATTATTAATTGTAACATCACCTATGTCTGTTCCACTAACTAACTTAGTATTTATACTTGCTAAATTTCCCCCAGTTTCTAAAGCCAAAGTAGAAGTATTAAGATTTGTTCCTGCATTAGCAGTTACAGTCCCAGTTATAGAAGGTAAAGTTGTTACAGTTCCTACATTTACTGCATCATCAGTAGTATTTAGATGTCTTATATCTAAATGAGTTGCACTAACATTTGCATTTAAATTACTAGCAGTAGATTGTTTTACTTCAACAGAATCACTTACACTTGTTAGATCTCTAATATCTAAATTAGTAGCAGTTATTCCTTCACCATCAAGTGTAACTTTTACATCGTTAGTTTGAGTTCCAGCAGAGATATTATTAATATCTACATCTTGAACTATTACATTTCCACTTAAAGTAATTTCAGTATCTACAGGAAGTGGATTGCTTGAATTAATTACATTACCTGAATCATCTACTAAAATAATTCTTTTTGCTAAAGCTGTTAGAGAATCTTGGTTTGCTTCTTGTAAATCTAAATCTACAGTTGAACCGTCATTTCTCTTTATTAATCCTCGTGACATAGAATTATATAGAAATCAAACTTATTAAAACTTTTGTTTATCCTAAATAAGAAGGTTTTGGAGTATTTAAAGCAATAGATAAATTAGTCCTCACAAAATGGTTTATATCGTCTTGAATTTGTCCAAGTAAACCTAAACAATTCAAAGGACTTATATTTGAAAATTTGATTGATTCTCCTATTAATATATTTAAAAAAAGAATACGATTTGGTTCATCAAAGTATTTAAAGTTATCAAAAATCTTAGAATATTCTCTTTCTAATGATTTCCAAACTAATTGAGGTGTTTCTATTTTTTCTTTCTTAATTTCTTTTTTCTTTTTCATATTAAAACACATGCCTTTATAATTTTATAATATTCTGGTTCTTTAAAATAATCAAATGTCTTAAATCTCAAAATATGAACAAGATAAAAAAATCCAATTATTGTATTAAATGTCGGTAGTTCTTGATATTTCTTTTTCAAATTTCTAATTCTCCAGTTTTTATTAATTTTATTTCTTTAAGATTTGGAATAATAATTTCAATTACTTTATCGTTAGGTTCTATATCAAAAGAATAATTATTATAATCTCTTGTTTTTATTTCTGTTCCTTTCATAGAGTAAGAAGTTGCCTTTAAATAAGAATCTTGAATATTTCTTAACTTACTTTCTATCTGGTTCTTTTCTTTACTTAAAAAAGTCAATTCAAGTCCGTCTATTCTTAAAGTAAAAAAATAGTGTTTAATTTTAGGTTTATCTAATTCAATTAATTTTTCTCTTTCTTTATCTCTATTTAACCAACTCATTTTTTATTTCTGTTTTTCTTTGGCAATTTGGACAAGTTACAAAATTAGGATTAGCTCCTTTATAAATCCAAGAATAATTACATTTATCGCATTTTATTTTTGTTGGTTTAGTTAATTTAATATTAAGAACTCTTTTTATTGAATGTATTTTTGTATGGCAAGATGAACAAATATTTAAAATTATTTTATTCTCATAATCTATATGATGTTCTTGAAGTTTTTTTTCTTCCCCACAAAGTTGACATATCCCCATTTTAGTGGTAATTACCACTACTATATAAATCTTTATAACTACTTTAAAATAATGAAAAAATAAAAATAAATTAACTATTTAATCTTCATCAAGGACATCTTCATCATCAAAATCCTCTAAGTCATCCTTATCTGTATCTTCTTGTTCTGACATTTTTATTACCTCCATTTAGTCACCAACAATAGTTTCTATAATAAATTTTGTAGTTTTTATAACTTTCTGTATCAATAAAATAACCACTTGTTGCTTCAATAGGAAATTCCTGTCCATTTATTTCAACTATTGTCCAAGTATGGTCAGGATAATTTGTTTCTCCTAAGTATCTTCCTGCCTCGCATCTCGCCTTAAATCCTTTTTCTTTTAACTTTTTAACAAGGTTTTCACTAAATTGAGTGCAATCATAAACATGAAGTTCATAAACCCTTTCATTTGCATTTTCTTCTAAAATAGGCATTAATTCTAATTGAATTTTATAAGTATCTGAAATAATGTAATCTGGTTCAAATTTAATTGGTTCTTGATAAGTTTGGTTTAAATAAGTAAAAGAATATGAAGTAATTGGTTGAATATTTGAAATATATATTAGAAAACATAGTATTACAATAGATAATAGTAAACAGATATTAGTTTTCATTTTTTCTTTTTACAAGATTCGCAAATATAACTGAATTGTCCATTAGGAACATAATACTTATGACATTTTTTGCAAGGTCTTTTAAGAGTTGTTGAATGTGCTGACATTTTTTTATTCCACTTTTTTAGGAACGATATTTCCACTTTTTGATTTAAGTATCTCTTTATTATCTCTTTTAGTATCACAATTTTCTATATAGTCTATTATATATTTCTTATAACTACTATCAAAACAGATAGTTTCATTCTTTTCTAAATTAAGAACAGAACTACCAGATTCATCACCACAATAATTTAAAACATTCTTTTTAACAGTAGAACCATTTATAAAACTGTCAAAAGTAACTCTTTTATAAAAAATAACAGTTATCTTACTTGAAATGAATTTCTTGAAATTATCTGGGGTTCCTACTAAAACTAAAACATTATTATTATGATTAATTAGTCTAAGTGTATTTTCTATTTGTTTCTTTCTTTTCCTGTCATCTAAATCAAATAAACTCTGAAATTCGTCTATAAATATTATAGATTCTTTAATCTTTTCTAATTCCTCTATTGTATAAAATTTATTTGATTCTATGTTTGCTTTAAGTCCATAAGTAGATAAATTAAAATCAAACTCTTTTTTAAGTTCATTAATTAGATAATAAACTAAATTACTCTTAGCCTCATTTACATCTCCAATTATTGATATTATTTTTGGATCCTTGAAATATTTTGTTATTTTCATATTAAATTGTCCATATCTTCTTTAAAACATTGTTTAGCATATTCCAAAAACTCGTCTGGATAGTAATCGTTTACATCTTGGTAAGTTGCATGAGCTGGAAAGCCCTCTTTGTTTTCTTTAAAAAACTCTTTAAGTAACTCGTCTTTATTACTACTTAGCCAATCTTCAAAATAATTTTCATCATAAGTTTTCATTTTTATCTTTCCTCATACCATTTGACTGCTCTATCTAATTCTTCTTCTTGTTTTTCTTCAGAAAGAGAATAAAACCATTTATAATATTTCTTCATTTCTCTGTCCATAAATTCGCTGAATGTTAATTTTTCTAAATTATCTGTCATATTAAATCTTTCTTTGTAAGTTTATTTTTTAATAGTCTATCCCATCTATTTTCATAAAAAGAAGAACTATCAGAAGTTGGTGCATAATTTTTTAGAAACTCTAAGGCATTTTGTAAATCCTCTTTATTGAAATCTCCTTCTAAATCATCTAAAAATTCTTTTAATTCCTCTATTAACATATTTTCTGAATAATTGTAAGTTCCCATTTTTAATTAATTTCATCAACATCAATAATATTTAAAGAGTAACTACCATCTTTAATATACTGCTTTGCTTCTTTCAAAGCTTCTTCTTCTGATTTTGCTTCAATTCCTGAAATATCTAAATCAACACTTATAAAATATCTTTTCATATAAAATTAGGCAGGATACCCAAGACTTTAGGCTTGGGAGGAATGCCGTGCTTCAGATTGCATAGCTTCCTGCTTAACCTCCATAACTCTTCTTCCTTTATAATCTTTAAATTCCATAAAATTATAATACCTTTTATTAATCCACCTTGCTAAATCAATTATCTTAGGATCTCGCTTCTTTGTAGAATTTCTGTTAAATTGCATTATAAATGGTTTAACTTTCAAATCAATAAGTTTCTTAGTTCTATACATATCCTCTTCAAATGTAGAGTTAAATCCAACCAATACATAAATCATAATATTCTGTGGTTTTATACCAACAGAAATTAATTTATTAATTCCATTAGTTACTAACTCTTCATCTTTGATATTATCCCATGCAAAATAAAGTCTTTTTGTTTTAAATTGGTCATCTTTATAATCTACCTTTGAAAGCATTTGTGCTTTTTCTTCTGTAATTAATCTTAAATCTAAACCTTGATTAAAGCAAACTTTAATCTTATTATCTATAAAATGTTGTAACTTCTCTTTCCAATTAGGAGAAGCTAAAAAATTATTGTCTAAGAGTAAAACTTTCTTTTGTTTAATCCAAGATATATCAACATCTTTCATAATCCCTTCTTTTTCTCTAACTATACAAAACTCACAATTTCTTATACATCCTCTTGAAGTAAATCCAATAGAATAATCTAATCCAAATTTCTCATAATCTGGTGTAATTTCTTCTATTTCTTTTGGAAGTTCAGCTTTAATATCATATCCAGAACCTCCCATAAATATCTTAGAGCCAAACCAAAAGTCTGCTTTAATAGTTGAGAGGTCTACAAAGAAAGTCTCGTGTCCTTTTTCTTCATAAAACTTTGCTAACTTCATTAAAGCTAAGTTAGGCAATTTTCCATCTACTTGAATTAATCCAATCTTAGCCATAGAAATCTCCTATTTTTAATTGACCTTTCAGCTCTTCTGAACATTCTCTTTCAATCTGTTTGTTTTTGTTTATTTCCATAGTTGTTAAGATACCCCATCATTTATGATGTGGGAGTATGTCATTTTTACCTCCGATTTTAATCGTTTTGTATGTCTCCTTTTAAATAAATATCTATCATTATATTAGCAATAGTATCTTTATAGTTTCCTTCAAGTGCATTAATTAATTTTTTAAATTCAGATTCTTTTATCCAAAAAGTCTTTAAAATTAGGTTTTTGTGCTTATTTTTTTCCATTTTTAACTCCTTCAAAAAATAATCTATCTGATTCACTTATATTTAATTCTGTATTATAAAGAGTTTTTAATATAAATTTTATATAATCCAGATATTCTCTAGCGGATTTAATACAATCGGCTTCAAAAGTTAAATTAATATCTACATTAAAATTTATCATTTTTTAAACTCTCCAACTGATTAGTATAAAAACTGATTACTTCAAAACTGACTGAATTATCAAAAGTCTTAATTATTTCAGTTAATCTTTTAATTCTTTCTTTGTTACTTAATTGTTTTTTCATATTGTAAATCTTCTATTTCTAAATTTTTTATATCTTGACTTAAATTCATAATTTTCTTTAAATCTAAATTAAGAGTTTTCATATATTGTTTAAATTCTTTTTCACTTTTCTTTTTTCCTTCAAGTTTAATACTTTGAGATAACTCATAAAAAAGTAAACTAAGTTTATGATATTTTTCGCTTAAATACTTAAATTTATTGCTTGTTCTTATATAGGTTAAATGTGAGTCCATTTTTTAAATTTTATATTTATTTCTAAGAATTATATCAAATTTGACTATATCAAGTCTGAACCTCATCAGTACCGATTAAATCGGTAGACATAAAAAAATAAATTAAATTATGTTTCGGTTTTATTCTTCTTTTATACCTTTTTCTTGTTCTGTTGCCCAGTCTTCAAGATCCTTTAAAGTTGTTTCGTTAGTTAGATTAAATTCTATTTCTGTACCATCATTTGAATTAGTCCATAAAGCAACTACATTACTTTTAACCAATTCGCAATTTATAGGCATATAAAGACTAAAATTATATTCTTCAGACCAAATATAAGTATACCCACTATTCTTATTTACTGCAACCTCACCATAAGAGTCTGTGTTTATACCTAATTCTTCAGCAATTCCCATTAAAAAAACTGCTTTCTTTCTTTCCCAGTCACACATATCATTAAATTTAAATTCCATTATTCTAAACAAGCCTTTTTAAATTGGTTTTCATTAAATAAAGGATTCTGTGTTTTAAAATAGTTACTTAAATCATTTATAAGTACCATTTGCCCAATAAAACCATTAATATCTTTTTGACTTTTGCTTATTATCTTAGCTATACTATTAAAATGTTGTTTTGTTAAACCTGCCATTATCAAAGCTTTACCTCCTTACAAAAATTATAATCTTCAATATTTAAATAAGAAATATCAGATAAACAAATGATTTCATAACGACTTATAAAATACTTAGAATCTCCTTTTAAAAGAGTATATCCATTACCATAACCTATATTAACTATATAACCTCTATTTCTCATAAGCTTTTTAAATAAATTAATTTTCATTTTGCTTTTAACTCCCTTTTATTAATCCAGTCAGGAGTATTTTTAATTTTAGATTCATAAATAAGCATTTCTTTAATTTTAGGCATTAAAACAATATAAGAAGGATTTTTATTTAAATATTCCTGGAATATAAGCAAATCTTCATAATAACCAGATATATTAAATATTTTTTGCATAACATCTTTTTTTATAGCTCCTTCAGGAGTTTTATAACATTCTATATAAAAACTATGTATAAAATCCCCATCTTCAAAACTATAAGGATAGTCCTTAGAATAACAATCTTTTTTTAACTCACTACATAAAACAAATGTTCCAGATAATAGGTTTTTAATCTTTTTAAGTTTTGCATTTAAATCATATAAATTGTTATTATTCTCTAGATTATCTTTTAATATCTTAAAAATACACTCAGATCCTATAATTCTATTATCATTTAAGATATAAAGGTTTTTTATTTTTCTATTACATAAACCACAATTAGATTTATTATAGTCATCTGTATATTTAACATCAATAAGTTTTAAATCATTCATTTTAAACCGCCATAAGCACTTAATTTAATTAAATAAGGATATTCTTTAATTAATCCTTTTATTAAAGATTCCATTTCTAAGGTTTTAGGATCTTGCTTAAATTCCTTTTTAGTATCAAATTCTTTAAAGTGGCTATAATAAAGCTCCATTAAACCACTAAAAGAAGCATTAAGCATATTAAGACTTATATTTCTATTAAAGAATAAAGATAATTTATTTAACATTTTAACCTCATTAAATCATTAATAAATAGATTATTTAAATTAAGATTAGTTATTAAAGTATTACTAAAAGGTTTTAAGTATTGATAGAAAGTTTTAGTTATCATTTTTTAGATTTAAGTAATTTAATTAGATCTTTTAAGTTAATATTTGAAGCAGTACTTAAAACTTTTACTAATTTATCATTTTTGTATATATATATTCCTTGCTTAGTACTCCAGAGCTCTATAGTTAATTTATTCATTTTATTTTATCGTTAAGTTTAGTTAATTCCTCATAGATTTTAAGGATCTTATCGTTTATTTCTCTTTCTAAGTTAGTTATTCTAACTTCTATATCAGTTATCCAAGAGTCTATATGGCCCTTTATTTCATTAGTAAGTTCTTTTTTATTTGTATATACTTGTTCTTGTAAGTTATTTATTACTTCTTGTTTAAGGTCATTTAATTCTTTAGTTGCTGTAGAAATATCTAAATCTGAACGATTACTTAACGATTGCTTAACGTTCAGATTTTCTGAATTATTAAAGATTTGTTCTATTTCTTTTATATCTTTCTTAGGTTTTACCTTACCTTTTAGATAATTATGAACAGTAGCTTTACTTATTTCTATTGATTTAGCTATTTCTGAATAACTAAAACCTTCTCCATATAGTTTTTCTATTTTATCTTGTTGTTCTTTATTTAGCATATTATTATTAATTATATGTTATTTATATAGTTTTCTATTTGTTTATTGATTTCTTTATGTTTATCTTTTAGTAATATGTCAGTAATAGCCTGATCTGTACTATCTTGTGATACTAAATAGTCATTAGTAATAAGACTATCTGCTAGTATTTCTTTATCTTGGTGCAGCTGTGCAAGTCCTAGACTACATAAGGATCTTACTAATAAATTATTACTGATTCCTACATTACTTATTAATGTAAGTTCTACATAATTTTTATATATTGTTATCATTGTGTACCTTATTTTTATATAATTATTATAGTAATTATTAGTATATAAATCTTTCTATTGTATATAAGTAATTATATGTATATAAAAATTCTATGTAATCTATATATAATAAGTATATAAAGATATGTATTGTCTATTATATAGTTATTATATAACACATATATTTATATAGTTATTATATGTATATTATAGAAAAATTATATACTTTCACGATCGGAAAAATAGGAATGGTGTATAGTGAGTTTCACTTTTTAGAATGTTAAATTTTTAAAAATCGATATTGGATTTCACTTTTTAGGATATAGTAATTTTAAAAAAGGAAAGTATATCGGTATCTATACAGATAGTCTTATGTAATATTGATTGTAGTATTGTTGTATTATAATATCTTTTCTTATTACTATTTATTTATGATAAGTATTTCACTGATTGATATTAGTAGCATATTTTGATTTGAAAAATTAGGTTATAAATTTCTATAAAAAGTATATAGTAGAGTATAGTAATATTTATATAGTAGTGTTATATAATATTTATATGATACAAGATATGCCTAAATTAGAAAGTCCTTTCGTTAGAAAATTAAATAACAAAAATGAATATTTAGTCACACCAGAAATTACTAAAGGATGTGAGTGGGTTTTTGAAGGAAATGAAGATGAAGTTCTAGCAACTGAAAAGTTAGATGGAACTGATGTTAGTATTGTAATAGAAAATGGAATGATAAATTCTATCTGGAATAGGACTAATAGAATACCATTCTTTTGCAAAGGCAAAATGTTTATTGTTCAGGCTGTTATAGAAGCATTTGAAAGAGGGTATACAGAATTACCAGACGGACAATGGTTTGGGGAAGTTATTGGCGAGAAATTAAATAAAAACCCATTAGAAATTAAAGGTCATGTTTGGATTCCTTTTAATACATATTGTAGAAATCATTTAGCTTATAAGTCTTGGCATAAATATCCTAAAACCTATGAAAACATAAAAAAGTGGTTTTTAGATGATATTAAAGAAGGTGGTATTTTTAGTTTGTTAATGAAGAAAAAAGGAATTGATAAAAAGCCAGAAGGAATAGTTTTTCATAATTTAAAAACAGGACAAATGGCTAAATTAAGAATAGATATGTTTGATGATTTTAAAGGTTACAGGCATAAAGAAAAGGAGAAAAATGAAAATTAATTATATTTGGTTTTTAGTAACTGTTTTGACTTTAGTCTTTGTAATAGGAAAAGTCTTTGGTTATCTTAATTGGTCTTGGTGGTTAGTCTTTCTTCCATTAATTTTACTAGGAGTTTTTATATTACTTATTTTAATGTTTGTATTAATTGTTTTTGGAATAAGTTTATTAATGATCTTGATAGGAGGTAAAAATGTCATTTGCAGAAGCAACAGAAGTTTTAAAAGAAAAAGAAATTAGCTTTTTAGACTTTATTAATTACTTAAAAGCACATAAGATTGAAATACTTGAAAAAGAAATCAAAGCTCAGAAAGTATCAGGTGCTATTTATGTTAACAAAAAATTCATAGGCAAGAAAGTAATAGTCTTAATAAATAACGAGTAATTCTGAAATGGAAATTAAAGAGTTATCTGAAATAAAACTATTTGAAATGTTTGCAGGATATGGTGGAGGAAGTTTTGCTTTGAAAAAAGCCAACATTCCTTTTGAATTAGTTGGATATAGTGAGATTGATAAATTTGCTATCAAATGTTTTGAACAAAATCATAAAGGAAATAATTATGGAGATTGTAAACTAATTAATCCAAATGACTTACCAGACTTTAATTTATTGACTGGAGGTTTTCCTTGTCAAGATGTATCTATTGCAGGTAATAGGAATTTATCAAAAGGAAGAACTAATTTATATAAAGAGATTATAAGAATTGCTGAAGTAAAAAAACCAAAATATATGTTATTAGAGAATGTTAAAGGATTGTTAAGTATGGGAAAAGAAAGGAAACTAGTCAATATAATTGTTTCTGACTTGCAAAGAATAGGTTATGGTGTTTGTTGGAAAGTATTAAATTCAAAAGATTATGGAATACCTCAAAATCGTGAAAGAGTATGGTTTGTTTGTAAATATGGTGGTTGGAAATTTGGAGAATTTTCATTTCCTAATAAAGAAGAGTTAAAACTTAAATTAGGAGATATACTAGAAGATAATGTAGATAAAAAATATTACCTAACTGAAAAGACTATCAAAATGTTTTTGAAACATAGGGTTAGACAAATAGAAAAGAAAAATGGATTTTTCTTTTCTCCAAAAACTGTTGATTCTATTTCTAATTCACTTACAACTAAAGAGGGTAGTCGTGCAACAGATAATTTTATATTACAGAATAAATATTCTGAAAATCGGATTTTCAGAATATCTCCTACAATTACTTCAACAGAAAGTAAAACAACATATTTAGTTCATTCATTATTTCCTAGAACTGGAAATCCTAAACAAGGTGGAACAGGACATTTATATAAAGATGATGGAACTTCTTATTGTTTAGATACTGGAAATTGTTTAACTCAATTGCTTGACAATTTCCAGTTTCGTAGATTAACTCCTAAAGAATGTTTTAGGTTAATGGGTTTCTTAAATGATGAAATTGACTTAACAGGACTAAGTGATAATCAATTATATAAATTAGTAGGTAATGGTTGGGAAATAAATTTAGTAAGTAAAATATTTAAGGAGATGTTTAAATGAAAAAGAAATGTCCTCATTGTAATAGTACCAAATTTAAAAAGAATTTAGATAATAATTCATGGGTCTGCTCTAGATGTGGTTATATTAATGATTTAAATAAATTACCTCAATTTGTAACATGGGAAAAGAAGAATTAGAAATACTTAAAAAAGAATATAAAAAGAACACTGCTATATTATTTATTAACTTTAAAGAAAAATTAGATAAATTAACAAGTGAATTTATTTATGAATTAAATAAAATAAAAGATAGATGAGAAAAAAATCTGATATACTAAATGGTGGGAACGAAATTGCTTTTACAAATAGATGTATCTTTGATTTTGCTTTTTTCTGTGAAAGAGTACTAGGATACACAATTAAGCCATTTCATAAAGAATGGTGTGAATTACTTAGAAAACATAGTAGAATACAAATCTTTGCTCCGACCGGATTTGGCAAGACTTGGATTTTTGGAATTGGTTATCCGATTTGGTTAAGTATATTCAAACCAGGTTCTGAATCAGTAATACTTTCTAAAGTAGTCAAAGGTCAATCTAGTACAATAGTAGAAGAAATAAAATTCAGGATAGAAGATAATGAATACCTTACTGAACATCTTAAACCGATTGGAAACGATAAAACTACTTGGACTAAAGATAAAATTGTTTGTTCTAATAATTCAAAAATTTATAATGTTCCTTACTCTATGAGTATAAGAGGTCGGCATCCTGACTACATTTTCGGTGATGAGGTATCTAGTTATATTGATAAGTCAGACCATTATCAAATTTGGTTTAGAGATGTAGAATCTAGAGTAGATGACGCAAAGCATGGAAAAATTGCAGCAGTTACTACTCCAATAGATCCTGGAGACTTAGGAGTCTTGCTTTATAATAATCCAAAGTATGTAAGTAAAAAATATCCAGCAATCGTAAATTTTCAAAATAATGATTATACGACTGGTACTTCTATCTGGGAAGAAAGATTTTCTATTAGTAAATTAATGGATATTAGAGAAAGACAAGGATATGCTAACTTTGAAAGGAATTATATGGTAAATTCTGAAGCAGATGTAGAAGGTTCTATTTTTAAAACAAAGTATCTATTTGATTTACTTGATTCTACTAGAACATTTACTACAAAATTAACAGATGATAATTCGATAGTTATGATAGGAGCAGATTTTGCTTTATCTGACGGTCCTCATGCAGATTTTGATGCTTATGCAGTTGTAGAAAAATGTCCTAATGGTAAAATGGTTTTACTTCATTTAGAAAAAAATCATGGAACTTCGATTGAAGATAAACTAAAAAGACTATACGAACTAGGTAAAATGTATAATCCTTATTGTTTTATTGTAGATAAGTCAAATGTAGGCAACGATATTGCAATTAAATTAATTCAGGCAGGATATTCAGCAGAAGCCATACCATTTGGACCTAGTTCAAGAGGATTGGTTTTAGGTACTTTAAAGAGTGCAGTAGAAAATAAATTATTAATTATACCATATTCAAAAGAATGTATTGAAGAACAATGGTTAATAAATGAACTATTCGAACAAATGATTGGATTCAAAGAAGATAAAACAGAAAAGACAAGAATTACTACAATAATAAGTAGGAGTTTGCATGATGATTGTGCAATCGCTTTAGCTTTAGCAGTTAAAGGTGCAGTAGAACAAGATATAGGAGGAGGAGAAAAACTTCTTAGTGCCTAATGTGTAAATTCAATCCTAAAAATGATGGTAGGTTTATTGATCCATGTATGAAAAAAGAAATAGAAAAATTGAATAAAAGAGGAATAGTAACTCTTGCTTGTTGTTGTGGACATGGCAAATATCCTAAAACTATTGTAGCAAAACATAACTTGAATGGTATACCTTATGAAAGAGGTATAAAAGAATATTTACCAAGAAAAAAGAAGTTTTACAAGAAAGATAAACAAGGATATTATTATATTCCAGAAGTCATGAAACAGAATAAGGTTTTGCTTTTTTAAAAGAGAATACAGTAGGATTCTTTTTTCTTGTTCTATCTTCCCAGCCAATCTTCTTTAGTATACTTTCATAATTAACTACACATTTTTCCATTTGTTCTTTTTTAAGTTTAACAGATTCTTCGTCTTTCTTATTTTCTAATATCCATTTAGTCTGCCTTAGTTTTCTATCTATTATCCAACCAAATGATATTTTAAGTGTATCTGCTTCTTCTTGTGTAAGAATAATATCGGTCATAAAGTATTTAAAACAATAACATTTATATATTTATCTATATTATATTATTTATGGCAAATGAAGATAAACCTATTCTAACTGCACAAAAAGTGCAAAAAAAAGAGCATAAAATAAAAGACTTCTTTATTAGACTAAGAAACTCTATTAGAAATAAAAAGAATGTTACTAAGAATAAAGTAATTAAGTCATTTAGTTTTTTAAAGAAAGATTCAATTAAACAATTAATTTTTCATAGTGTCTTTTATGGATTGATTATTAACTACTCTTTCTGGATTATTTTTAAGTTACCATTTTATTGGTATGGATTTCCTGCTTATGGAATAGTACTTTATTTAATTAAATCAGAAATATTACAAATTTGGAGAGACCTTTGGTTTAGAACAGAATGATAGAAATATGTGAAAATTCACTTGGAAGATTACTACAAGGATTAGTAGAAGGAATAACTTTAGCATTAGTAATTTATATTACATGGAAAATCAAGAGGATTAAAAAATGATAAAGTCACTTTCAGACGATTTTTTAAGAACAGGACATAATTTAGTTTACGGAATTAGTGAAGGAAGAAAACGAAGTTCTATTTCTGCTAAGACTTCTAAAATTGCACAAAAGATACTTAGACGAGTAATACCTCAAGAATTAGAAAATGCTTATTATGCTGACCCAATCACTTTTAATTCAGTAAATAAAAATGTTCAGATGATTATGTCAGCAGGTTATCGTTTTGATTTAGATGAATCTGATAGAAAAGATTTTATGAACTTTATTGAGGGACTTGGACAAATTGGAGAAGATTACACTTTTGATGAATTACTTGGTTATATTCTTTGGAGTCAGGTAGTTTTTGGTTATTCTTGGTTAGAGAATGTATATAATGAAGAAATGACAGATATACTAGACTTGACTAGAATAGACCCAAAACAAATGGATTATGCAAGAGATTCAAATGGAAATGTTCTTTTAGACCCTAGTCAGAAACCAATAGGTTATACACAGACTATCGGAAATAGTATAAGTGTAGATGTTAGAAATTTAGGAGATGAAGTTCCAAAGGAGTACAAAGTATCTATTGATTTAAGTACTGGACAGATATTTTTATTACCTAACCGAATATCACTTTTTAAGTTGTATGTTGGTGCAAACGGATTTGATTCATATGGATTAGTTGAACCTGCATATAAATCAATAGTAAGAAAATTAAATATAGAAGAAGCACAGACTAATTCAATATATGCAAGAGGAACTTATCCATTAGTAGATTATGTAGGAAATGAGAAAACTCCTGCTACTCCACAAAGACTTGAATCAGCTTTAGAGATTATGAAAAAGTTTAGACATGATAGATACTTTGCTTTGCCTTTTTATCATAGAATTGAACCAATTGAAGTAAGACAATCTGATATAGTAGACCAAACTCTTAAACATCTAAGAGAAAATCAATCAAGTGCGTTCGGTATGCCTTTAGCATTTGCTACTTCTGGAGGAGAGGCTACGAACAGATCAACATTGAATTCGCAGCAAAGATTACTTGAATATACACTTAATGATATTGTAATAAAACTTACATCAAATTTATATAAATATGTTTTTACACCTCTTGCTAAGTTAAGAGGTTATAAAAGAGTTCCAAAAATTATTTGGAATAAAATAGGAACAGAAGATTGGGATGAAAAGTCTGAGAGATTATTAAAATGGGTAGAATTAGGAGTTATACAATCAAGTGAAGTTAGAGAATTAATTGCAAAACAAGAAGGAATAGAATTAAAACCAATGCCTAAACTTACGGAAACTAAATCCGTTGAACCAAAACAAGAATTAAAAATTCCAAGTGAAATAAAAGAGGTGATTGAAAATGCCAGAAGAAACAAAAAGTTTACAATCTGAATTTGAATATCCAATTAATCCAGAAGTAACAGAATCTCCTACTGATAAATTTCCAAGTGAACCTGATTGGATTTATCCAAAAGATTTTGATATAAATGCAGAAGTAGAAAATATGGAAGATACACTTCTTAATAAATATCATGACTTAACTCATATTTATTTTCAAAAAACATTAACTGGTGCTGAATTGAATTATTTAATAAACGAACTAATTATCTTACATTATAAAATTATAAAAGAATTTGAAAAAAGAAATTTAGTTCATTTTCAACCAATTAATGAATTAGACTCTATTCATTTCTCGAATATAGAATATCAAAATTATATAAGTAATTTGAATAAAGAAATTACTGAAAATCCTAAAACAGAAGCAAATTTATCTTTTTCTAAGCCAACTATTGTTTAATATAATAACTTACACAAGTTATAAACAAATAGAAAGATTTATATCTTTAATTTCTTATTTAGTTATATGATAAATCAAAAACTTAATATTGAATTACCTACTATTAGAAAAGATATAGTTCTTATGAGTCCAGGAATCTGGAATGGATTTGAATATTCTGCTAATGATATAAAAAATGCCTTTGAAAAAACAGATTGGAAAAAGGCAAGTAATTTATTTTTAGACCATCCAGAGAATCCAAATAATGCAGCAGGTAGTTGGATTGGAAGAATAATTAATCAAAGATTCTCTGATGGACAAATCATGGGTGATTTAGAACTCTGGGATACTAATACTATTATTAAAACTGAAATGGCTAGAGCACCTCTTGGTGTATCTCCTAGAGTAATAGGTGAAGAGAATGGAAATAAATTTAGTAATTTTACATTTGATAATTGGTCTGTTGTTTCAAAACAGGCAATAGACCCAGCTTACATTAATCTTAATAAAACTCCATTAAAGTCAGAAACATTAATTCAAACAGAAAAAGAATTAGTAAAAGAAGAATTAAGTGAAGAAGTAAAAGAATATAATCGTGTTTCAGAAAAAATATTCAAAGAAGAAGAATTAACAGATGACGAAATGGAATACATGAAAAAGAAAATGAAGAAAAAAATGAAAGAAGAAAAATCAGATTCCCAAGAGGATAAACTGAAAGGAGGTAAAGAAGAAATGAGTGAAACTAATCAAGTTGAGATAGTTTCAGCAACTCAGAACGAGAAGAAAGAACTTTCTTTTGAAGAACTTTCAATTGAAGAGTTAAATGCAATTCTTGAAAAAGTGCAAACTGTTATTTCAAGCAAAACTCCAAAAGTTCAGGAAATGGCTAAACAAGATTTAGGATTAAAAGAAGAACTTGAAGCAATGAGAAAACAAGTTCAGGAACTTAATTCTAAATTAAATAAACCAGTTTCAAAAACTACAAGAGCAAATGCTAATGACATAAGAGCAACTTTAAACTCTCAGACACACTCTGATGGAGTTAGAGAAATGGCAAGTATTCTCGTAAATAACTATGGATAAAATGAAAGAATCTATACAAGAATTGAGTGGAGAAACTGAAACAAATGATGTCAGAGGTACAAGTTTAGGTACAATATATGGTAATCAGCCTGTTAAATTCTTACAGGAAGTTATGGATGCTGCAAAAAAGCAATTTTTCTTTGCAAATTTTGTAGGAACATATACTCTAGAGCCTGGAACAAGGGCTATAGAAATTCCTAGAAGAACATTGTATGAAGGATATGCTGGTGCTACATGGAACACTGCAGGAGAACAAGCTGGTGCAGCTTCAGGTGTTGGTGCAGGTACAGGTCCTTATGCAAATACAATAGCTGATATATCTTGGACTACTTTAGACAATAGTGCTAATGTTTTAGCTACACCTTTACCTGTTCAAATGGGTTATGCAATTAGACGTTATGATATACGTTCTAATGCATTAAATCTTGCTCAATGGGCTAAAGATGAATTATCGTATGCTATCGGAGACAGAATTGATGTAGAAATAGGTCTTGCTTTCGGAAGTAATGATAAAACTACATTAGCTGCATCTGGAACTGCGGGTAAAATAGGATTATATGGAGGAGATGCAACTTCTGCTGCTACTTTAGCTGCAGGTGATACATTGACTACTGATCTTATTGCTACTGCTGCAAGATACTTAAAAGCTAAACAGAACTGGTACAGAGCAAGTGGTTCAGGTCAATATGGTACATTTACTTACGATTCAACTAAAGAGAAGAATTGTTGGCAAAATACACCAGATGATCCGTTCGTATTGTTTATTGGTCCTGCACAAGAGGAAGCTCTTAGAAAGGACAGTCAGTTCGTAAACGCTGCTGAATATGGTGATAACACTGTTGTTCAAAATGGTGAAATCGGACAATACTTAGGTATCAGAATTGTTGTAACAAGTAACGTAGAACAAACTGCTGCAAGTGGAACAGCTCCAGATAATACAGCTGCTACACCTGCATGTACAAGATGTATCTTAACAAAAGCAAAGAAATCTATTGCTCTAGTTTGGGGTCAATCACCTTCAATAGAGGTTTTTGAATACCAAAGTCAAGATCAAATTAGAATTGGACTTTACTGTGCATATAGCATAGTAGCTGTACATTCTGATGCTGTTGTCAGTATTGATGTCTCAGACGCATAAAAATATTTTATTTTTTTTTATCTTCAATTTTTTTTAATGAAGAATAGAAACAAAACAAACCAATGGTAGAATTGGTGGTATTAGCCATACCTTAATCTGTGTTTTGTAATAAAGGCTAAATAATTCTACCAAAAAATACAATGAAAATCAAACTTAAAATAATGAAAGGAGGTAAAAAATAAAATGGGAAATAAACGTTTCGGATGGCATTCAGGGACATTAACTTGTCAGGATGCCAAAATTAGAGGAGATTGCTATGTACAAGATGATATAGTATTCTCAGATGTTTCAGCTGGAACTTTAGGAGTTACTGGAGGAATTGATATGGGAGCGTCTACAAGTGCAATTGCCTTAGATATGGCAGATGTAAAATGCAGTACTGCTGCAATAGATATTCAAGGAACAGGATTAACTGGAAGAGCAATTAGAATTGGTACTAAAACTACTGGTTTGAAAATCTCTACAAGTACATTTGAAGCAGAGCCAGCAAATAACTATTTGTTTGGTTTGTTCAGTGTAGTTAGTTCTCCAGAAGCAACAGCATCAGATGAATTAAGAAGTGCTTGGATTAGAACAAGAGTTGATTCAGGAAGTACTATAGGAACAACGCCTGGTTGGGGCTATGGTGTCTGTGGAGCAGAAGTGCAACTTAAAATATATGGTGCAAATTTGTTTTCATGGCAACATTCAGCTTTATGGGCACAGTTAGAAACTCAAGGAACTACAAACTTCAAAAATTACACTTATTCACAATGTGTTTTAGCTAATGTAGGTTTAACAGGAACAACAACAATTGATGCAGGAGCAGTAGTAGCAGGAGTTACAATTAACTCAAATACAGCAACTGGTGTTACTGATACTGGAGGATTCTATGGTTTGTATATCACTGATAAATCTGCAACTAATAAGGATTTCCAAAGTGGAATTTTTATAGCAGATAGTGTATCAACAACTGGTATAAGTATTGGACTTTGTACAACTGGTTTAAGTATTCCTGGAGCAACAACTACAGGTTTATCAGTTACAGATGCAACAACTGGAATGCTTTTGACTTTTGCAAATAGCAAAACTGAAGGTATTTCAATAACTACAGCATCAACAAAAACTTTAGGAACTGGTATGTCATTAAGTGGTTTAGGAACTTATACAAATGGTATTTTATTTGATGCTACTACATTTGGAACTGTAATGAATATTACAGGAGCTTCAACTCAGGCATTATATATTTCAGGAAATGCCACAGATGGTATCAAGATAGATAGTAGTTGCTCGGGAAGTGCATTGAATATCACTCCAGCAAGTGGTAAAACTATCGCAACAGGAATAACGATTGTTCAACAAAGCGGTGGAATATTGACTACAGCCATAACAGCAGGAGGATCAATAAATGTTACATTAGATGCACCAACAGCAAGTATTAATGGATTATATTCATTAATTAATGCAAGTGCATCTTCTACAGGAAATCTTGTAGCAGTTAGGGGTAAAGTAATAGTAACTGGAACAGGATCAAAAGTGTCTAAAACAGCACTTTGGGGAGGAATAGAATTATCTACAGTATATACTGAAACTGGTTTAACTTGTGCAGTAAATGCACAGATTTCATCAAGTTCAGCACAGTGCCCAAACAGCATTGTACATATACAGTCATTGCCACTTAGTGGAGGTAATTTTGCAAACGTGCCTTATTTGTGTTTCAGTGAAGGAATAAATGCAGCACCAGCAGGAACAGGAAGCAATATCTTGTTTGAAGTTGGACATAATGCAGCAACAACCACACCTACAATAGGAACTGGAAAGTTGTTCTTTGGTAATACATTGCAGATTGCAGTCAATCAGACAGCAGGAGTTAGAACAGCATTCTATATACCTTTGTCAACTGCAGAAGCAAGTTACACAACAGCTTATCCAATAGTATCAAGCAAAGCAGCTGGAACTAATGTAAGCATTACAAACACAGCTTTGACTGTAGGAGACAATTACTCAGGAATTAGAGTAGCAGTTACTGAAGCAGCAGCAAATAATCAATATGGTATAGCAGCTTACTTTGATACAACAATTACTGGTGCACAGGCAAACCATGTTTATGGAATAGGTTCTTGGGTGAATTTTTCAACAGGATTTACACAAACAAGTGGACAAATGATATGTGCTCAGGATAATGGAGTGTATATGGGAGATAATACCTTAACAATAACTGGAGCTAAAGTAATCTTTGGTATGAGAATGGAATGTTATCTTGGCAACGTAGGCTCAGGAAAGCACGGTGCAAGAGTATGCCCTTTCAGTATCAATTCGTGCAACTCAGGTATAACGGCTTTATTTGCTTGTGATGGTTCACATGACTTAGGAGTAGTTGGTGGAACTGGAACAGATTTAAGCGAGATGGTACCTTTGTTAGTAGATAACTATGGCAATATCAGATATGTTAGGATATATGCCCCTTAGTTAAGTTGAAAACCAAAAACAAAATTTTTTATTTTTTTTCTTTTTCTTTATTTTTTTTTCTTAACGAAAGATTTATAAGTTGTGTATAATTAGTTATATTGAATAGATGTAAGGAGGTAATATTAATTTGAGAAAAATAAAAATAAAGTCATGGAAATCAAAAAGTCCGATTTATGAAAATGGTAAAATTGTTGGTTCTGAAGATAAAGATGAAACTCTTTTAGATGCTTTGAATGTACTAATTGCTAATAAAGATCCCAAAGAAATGTTAAGAGGACTTGACCATTTTAGAACAATGAATAGACTAAGTAAAGCATTTGACAAAGCAGATAAATCTAAAGTTCTTGAACTTGAAGAAGTAGATTATAAATTTCTAAAAGATACTATTGAAAAAGATGCTCCTGCAATTTGGGGGATGAATCTTTCAATTTCAGAAGCAATAGAAGATTTCCTTGAAGCAAAAGAAGATAAGTAATTGATTTAATTTATTTTTTTTATTAATTGTGTAAGATAATAAATCAGAAAGATTTATATATTCTTATATATTATAAATACTATGATACAAGACGAAGTTAATAAATTTTTTGCAAATAAGCCTAATCCTCCTACTAGAATGAGTTTAAATGGTAAAAAATTATCTGTTTCTAATTTGTCTAAAGAAGACCAAGAAAAAATAAAACAAAGATTAATTGAAAAAGACCCAATTCTACAAAAAGGACATGAAGGAATATTGCCTGGTATTTTAATAGATGGAAAACAAGTTACTAGAGAAAATATAAAAGATTTTGAAATTAAACCTAAGAAAGAAAAATTAGAGGAAAAAGTAGAACCTAAATCTTCGGGGGAAAAAGTAGTTGAACCTAAAAAAGTAGAACCAAATAAAGTTGAAGTTAAAAAAGAGGTTAAGAAAGTTGAAAAGAAAACAACTAAAAAGAAATAATGGGTGCACAAAATTATCATAAAGCGGCAAAAGCAAAAGTGGTATTAAGTTTACCTGCTCTTTGTGATACTGAAATTGGTGAAATTTATATTGATGCTACAAATAATCGCATATATGTCAGATTGATTTCTGGCTGGAAATATGCAGGATTGACATAATGACAGTTGTAAAAACAGCAAGTGCTTCGAGTGTTGGACAGACAAATTGGATTAGAATAAGTGGAACTATCCAAGAAGTATTAAACGCATTATCTTCTGAAAGTATGTCTGCATTAAATGTTCCTTACTATACAGATAATGGTACTGATGCCGTTGCGGTGGTCTGCCGTCAGAGGTGACTCTGTGGCAAATAAATATTTAATAGGATTTCTATTATTGGTTGTTTTATCTACATCTGCATATATTGTTTTTAATCAAAATGAATTAAAAATAAATGTATCGAAGACTTCTACTACTTTTTATGTAAATCAAACTGGACTTTTTGAAACTTCTGGAGTAGAATATAATTCTATTTATAATGGAACTAAAAAATTAACAGTTTCTTCTGATAATATATTTGTAACCACTGAAATTAAAGATAAAGATGTATTTATTTATAGAACTGCAAATTATTTAAATGGAATGATTGTTAAAGATACATATTATTTTCAAGGAAATAATGACAAAAAAGAGAACTTTCCAATAAAACATACTATTGAAATAATTAATGGAAAAGGATTAATTTATGAATATAAAGTAAATAAATTAGATTATTCAGGTTCTACTATTAAAAATCCAAAATCTCCTCAATCTTTTGGTAAAAATATGAAGGTTACTTTTCAAGATGGTTATTATTATTCTAATCTTGCTAAATTAACTTCTGGTGGAGAATTAAAAGTTAAGTATAAAATTAATTCAGATAATGAGATTTTTAATGTAAGACTTTTTGACCCAATTTGGATTGGATGGACTACACAAAATGAATGTTTTCCTGGTGATATAACTACTTCTAATTCAAGCCAGATTATTCAATGTAATGTTTCATCTACTGAAGGAATAAGCCAAATTAAATTTAATTGGGATGGAACTAATTATTCATTGTTTGATTCTTCTTTAGTTTTATTTTATAATTTTGATAATAGAAGTGCTTTAGGTGAAAACTCAACTCATGTTAAAGATTTAAGTATTTATGGGAATAATGGGACTGTTTATGGAGGTTCAAATATTAGTTGGACACCTAATGGGAAATATAATGGTGCTTTTAATTTTAGTGGAAATAGAAGTTATATAAGAAATACAGGAACTAATTTTTATTTTACAAATAATACAGATAAAACAATTTCTTTATGGTTTAATGCAAATAATAAAGGTTCTTCACAGGCATTTATAAGTTTTGGAAATACTGCACATGGGATTAATTTTTATCTTAATTCTGCTGGAACAGGAATAATTCAATATCAAAATTCTAGTGGAGGTACACAAACTTCGGTACTTAATTTTGGGACTTCTAACTATAATTATGGTTCTTGGTATAATTTTATTATTAGTTTTTCTAGTGGAACTAATTATACTTCGTATTTAAATGGTGTTCTTATGACTAATGTAAATTTAACATCTCTTTATAATTATACAAATAGTCAAGTTACAGTTGGTGCATTTTCAGATGCAACATATTTTTTCAATGGAACAATAGACAATTTAATGATTTTTAATAAAAGTTTATCTTCATTAGAAGTTTCTCAGTTATATAAGAGTTCTCTAACTAAATATAATTCACAAAACTGGACTTTTACAACTAATCAAACTTTTAATTATTCAACTTCATTAATTAATACGACTAATCCAATAAAAAGCTGGAATTATTATTTATGTTCTTCTAATTTAAGTGGAAGTGAGAATTGCACATCACAAAGAACAATTACTCAAACAATTCCTAATAAAAATGTTATAATTAATTTTACTACTTCAATAGGAAATATTAATAATAACTTTTATGGAATAAATGATGAATATTTAGTTTTATCAAATTCTGATTATTCTATTTTAGATGCAGATTGTGATGGAACGAGAGATACTCCTATTGATTTTAATAAGAATTTAAATTTGTTTACTAATGCAAAAATGAATTATGTAAGAGTTTGGGCTTTTATGCACAAGATTTCATTATCTGAAGGAGATTATAATCAGACAGTTATAAAATATTTAATGGATGAAGCACAACGAGTTAATAATCAAAATGGAAGATTAATGATTACTTTTAGAGGGGCAGATGTAATGCCAGACTGGTTACAAAATAGAACTACTGGATATTGTAATTCAACAGGTTGGGGAACTTGTACATCAAATAATGACACAAAATGGGCAGAAATAGTAAATTATGTGTTAAATAATCTAACAACAGTAATACCAGAAAATAGAATAGATGTTGAGATAATGAATGAACCCTATGGAAATAAATGGTTAAATAATCTAACAACAGATGATATAACAAAAGGAATAGAATATGTAAAGATATATAATACAACTTATGATTATCTTAAAGCAAGACATCCAAATATTGCAATAGGAGGAGCTGGATTTTATCATTCTTATCCTGTAATAACAAATACCTTTTTAAGTAATATGACAACAAAAATAGACTTTGTTGATATTCATCCATATACAGGAACTTCTTATATATCTTCAAATCAATTAATCTCTGATGTTAGTGTTTTATTAGGGAATTGTACTTTATATGGGGCTAATTGTTCAAGAATTGTTTTAGGAGAATGGAATATTGTAAATGGTTATAGTTTAGCAAGTAATTTATATGAAACAGAAATAGCTTATGCTTATTTATCTATATTAAACAATTATCCTAACAATATAACTTCTTCCTTTTTCGAATTTACAAAATGGGAAAGTTATACTACTTGTTCAGCATTATTTCCAGAATATCCTTATAACTATCCTATGTTTATAGAATTAGATAATTATATAGCACCAACTTACAACGTCACCAAAAACTTCGCAACTTACTGTCCCTCGTCGTCAACAGTATATCAATCTTCAAGTGATGATTCAACAATAAAAACAGTAACTTGTAAAGATGGAAATAAATATAATATAATTTTGATAAATACTGGGACAAATTCGATAAATGCGAGTGTTAATTTAAGTGGGAACTATCCTTATAGTTCTATTACCAATTTAGTAACTGGAACAATTTATAATCTTCATAGTAATGTAGATGTAGGCATTATGGATTCTTATAATATATTTTACTTAGGAAGTGGTGAATTAAATGTATCACTAGGTAGTAATATAAGTGCTGTAGAATTTAGACCAAGTAGAATGAATAGTCAAGACGTCTGGGCAGTAAATCAAACAAACACTAAAGGAATATTCAATATTTCAAATACTGGATTCGGTACTGCAACTATTGGAATTAAACTTAATCAAACTCAATCTGGTTGGGGAATTGAATGTAATAATCAAACAAGCGGTTCTTGGATTAATCTTACTACTAATTATCAGACTATTTATTCAAATTTGCTTGGAGAAAGTAGTTTTCAAGTATGGTGCAGGGCAGACTTAAATTATCCAACTAGTCAATTTAAAGGGAGGATATATTTTAATATAACAAGTTAATGGTAGAACAATATGAAGAATTTATAGGATATATGCCAGAAGGTAGTAGTGTAATGGAAAAGATTAGAGGAACAATTCAAGAAGTTTTAAATAGATTAAGTACATTAAGTATTCATGCTGAACAAGTTAGATTTTACTCAGATGATGGAACAAATGCAGAATGTATGTTCTGCAGGAGGAAATAATGGATAAATTAAAAATAGGTATGATTATAGTAAGTGTCTTTTTATTTGTGTCTTTAGTCACTGCAATAGAATTTATTCCTCAAGGAAATGCTAATTTTAAAAATATTTTTAACATTACCAATGTTCCTTTTATTAATTCAATCAATTTTACGGCTTTTTATAACTCTTTTATTTCAAGTAATTCTACTCTTAATTCTAAGATAGATACAGTTAATTCTACATTAAATACAAAGATTAATAATGTAAATTCTACTTTGCAAACTAATATAGATACTGCAAATTCTCGTATTACTTCTGTTAATAGTTCACTTAATTCTATAAATACAACTCTTGATACTAAAATAAATAATGTAAATCTAACTTTAGATAATAAAATTAATGCAAATAATTTATCTACTTATAACTGGGTAGATACTATTTTCTTGAAAATTGCTGATATGTTTACTAAAGCAAATATTGTTTCAATGATTTCAGGCAATAGAACCGAGTCAGAATCAAACACTAATTCTGTTATTTCTGGTAATGCTTCTTCTTTAAGAACTGACATAAATAATAATTATACTCAATCTATTTCTGTTTCTTCTGGTATGATTAGTGGAAATAGAACTGAAATCGAGACCAATACAAATAATGCAATTACTGGTAATGCTAGTTCTTTAAGAACAGATATAAACAACAATATTACTCAAGTAAATACAAATATACAAAATAACTGGACAGATTTAGAAACAAGAAAAATTAATGTATCAAACGAAGGAAATTTGAATGTTAATAAAAGTAATTATTGGGATAATATGAATACAATTAATTCTACTCAAATAGAGAATAATGGTGGAATTTTGAATATTTTAGAATCTTGGCTTACTACATTCATTAACTCTTTTGGTTTTATAACAACTTGGCTAATTCCAGATACAACAAATGGTTATCTGTTTAATGATTCAACTAAGATTTATTTTAATGATACTAAATTAGCAACAATTTATTACAATGCAACTCAAAGTTTAGCTATAGTTGGAACAATAGACGGAGGAACATTATCAGATACTCAACATCAAGATGGAAAATATGATGGAAATACATTTAATTTTTCAGAAGTTTCTGCAACACCTGGATTAGATTTAAGAATTAACTTTACTGGAATAGATAGTTTTAATCAAGGGGTAATGAGATATAAAACAGCAAGTGGATTATCTGGTGCTTATCCAATTATTCAAATGTGGAATTATAATACAGGTGCTTGGGAAGATTATCCGCCAGTAGCTCAAAGTTTAAATTTTGCTACAATTACTCAGCCAGTTTTTGATAGTTCAGACCATGTAAGTGGTGGAGTAGCACAAATGAGAATATACAAAGCTACAAAAGGGAATACTGGAAATAAATATTATATTGATTGGATTGCAATATCTAAAGGATTTGGAACTCCAAGTGGAGAAGAGGTAGACCCTTATTCTTATCATAAAGATGAAAACATAAATGCAATAGGATATAATATTACTACTGATTATTTAAAAGGAAATATGGATTGGACTAATCTTACTAATTATCCAGTTAGTTGTCCAGATGGAACATATTTAACTCAATTAGATGATTCAGTTACTTGTACTACTGTTCATGGAAATATAACAGTTTCTTATCTAAATGTAACAAGTAATATTACTATGGTAAATAATGGAACTATTTGTTTAGATTCTCTTTGTAATCACTTTATTTATGAAAATTCAACTGGTGCTGTTATTATAGAATGAAATATGAAATACTTAAAAAAACAAATATTAATATTATTTATCTTTTTCCTATCATTGCTTATTAGTCTTGGATTTGTTAGTGTTGTTGAATGTGGTAATATTCCTACAAATGGTTGTATTGTTTCTAGTTCGCTTTTAGGAGGGTATTATGAATAAATTATATTTTATGCTTGTTATAATGGGAATTATGTTGCTTAGTTTAGCAATGGTTAGTGCAGGAACAGCTATCGACGCTATTAAAACTTTTGATTCTGTAGTTCCAAAAATATTAAATGCAACACAATTTAATTCTTCTCAAAATTGGTTTGGTGGAGTTGGATCTAACAATACTTTAAGGCAAACTTATGATATGAGCAATAATATAGCTTGGGGTTTGATGTGGAGATACAATCACAATCTTACAACAGAACTAGGTTATCCTGATCCCTATTATAATAATTTAACAATTAAAAGATATGCTCTATCGATGGGAAAATACCTCGCTGATGTTTATGATCTTAACGACAGTTATCCTTATTCATGGAATGAAGGTTTTGTTATTAATGCTTTTATTCTCGCTGATTATGCTAATTTTTATCAGGAAGCAAATTCATCAATTCCAAATTTAACAATAGCAGGAGATATAGATTCAACATGGACTAATTCAAGTTCAAATCATGTTTATTATGCTAATCCTGAAAGATGGGTAAATCAAACTTCATCAGGTGTAGGTTGGATTGCAGGTAATTCATCAACAATATCTTCTCATTTTGTAATTCAAGGACAGCAAGGAAATAATTATTTTGATCTTGATAATAATTCTCTTTTAGATATGGATTTGAGTGTTTGTGTTACTTATAATGATTCTCATGGCGGAGTTACACCTGCAAAACTTCAAGCTCTAAAACTTGATGGAACAACTTATTATGATGTTATTCTGTTTGCTGACGCTAATAATTCACAGATAAAAACTACTTGCGGAACATTCAATCATACAATTACTAAAATGACAAATCATGGAACTACTGATGAGAGAATAACTACTCGATGGACTGGAAATTTAAATTATGATACACGCAATACAATTTATATTTATAATGCAAGTATTTCAACTCCTGCAACACAGAATTATCCTCGTGGAGCCGACTATCAACTTGATATGAAACAATATGCTTTAAGAGTTATGAATACATCAGGATCTAATTTTATTGCATTATGGGACGCTGATACTAATTACTGGATAGCAAATCAAAAATCAGCAGCTCTTGCTGCTTTAATGTCATGGAATAAAATATTTAAAGACGCATATCAATTCAACGTAACAACTTTTGATAATTCTTCTCTTAATGGAATGTATAATGTCACAGCTTATGTAGAAACAGAATATAACACATGGATTATTCACCCTGACGGAATTCCTAAAGAATGGAATGAAGAAATGACTAATAGATTATTTGGTGGTTACGATTCTAATTATCTTGTAGCTTCAACTGCATACTGGTCTTTGATTCATAATTATTCTTCAAATTCAACATTCAAAGCACAAATATGCTCTGATTTAAACAGAACTATGAATAATTTTCAATACTTAATTCTTCCAACTCAAGCTAGTGGATTTCAACAAATAGGATTAGGATCAAGAGTTACTGACGGACAAAACACATTAATTGGAACTTATAATTCTACATCAGGCAATTTCACATCAGAAGTTCTGCCTTATGGATTATTTTCAATAGTCTATGCTGCAAAATGTGGATCAGGATCTCAAAAGCTTAATTATTTCTTAAATAATAATTGGAGTGCAATAGATGATTCTTGGCACAGCGTCGGATATGCAGGACAGACTGAAGGTTGGCTTATTCATGCTTATAAATTTTGGGATTCTCAAAATGTTAGCTCTGCACCTATGCCTAATCAAGATGGAGTTTCACATTTATTAAACTTGAATAATACAGGACTGACTTTTGTAGAGAGAGGAAAATATCTTGCATGGATTTCATACGGTGGAGCTTCACCTTCAGGCGGAATAATATCAGACATACTTAATAAAAATACTTGGACACATCTATTTTCAGGGAGATCTGTCAATAAAGTAGGTTATGGAATTGGAAAATTAATCAATAATGAAGATCTTATAATTAATGAAACATTTTTCACACAATTTGGTGATAAAGAAGCAGATATTGATTCAGCAACTGTTTATCATGCTTATGTTGCCCTAGAAGAAAGATGGATTAATGGATCTAATTTTGAAGAACCAAACACAACAAATTCATATATGTATTTAGTTTTTGATAATGCTAATATTTGGGACGCTGATTCAAACAATCAAAGTGATTATGATTTTAATGTAACTATCGTCTATAATGATACTTCAAAAGTCCAACAATTAGATATTCTCTATGCAAATGATACTGATTCAACAGGATATTATAGAAATATATCCGCTTTTGCAAACCTGAATGATTCACAGATAAAAACAGTTTCTTTTATCTTAAATACCTCTTATAATTTATCTTTCAAAGAACATGGAGCAGGATTAGGATTTAGAAGATATGACATGAGATTTGGTGGTGGCGGAGTTGATGGAGATCACTTTATTCAAATTTATAATCTTTCAGTTTCTATGATAGGAAATTCAACTTTATACAAAGATACAGGAGCAACAGAACCTGATTATAATAATGTTTTTGCAGGAGTTACAACAACATCAGAAATTCTTTCAGACACTTATCCATATAAAATAAGATATTCAGGAAATTTCACAAAAGACACTTCTTCAGGAAATGGAAATAACAATAAAATCCACATATCCGACGACACTTTCATAACAGAATATACTTTCTATGATAATTACATAGAGGTTAATCAAACAACTAGTATACCTTCTTTATTAGAATTGTACCCAATATCAATAGCAACAATAGGAACGGATCAGATTAAAGGTGTAGAAGCAAGAGGAAGTAATAAACTTGATGGTAGTACAATAATTCCTCTTAACTTTATAATGGATTATTCAGATGGCTATAATAATGCATCTTGGGGAATGGTAGATAAATTTAACTCGTCTGGAAATAGTTATAATTATATTATACAAACAAGTGATACGGGGGGTTTTTTAGAAGTTTTTGGAGATAGTTTTCTTATTAATAATACTGAAGGTTTAGATAATAAAAATGTACCAATTTTTAATCTCACCTCAGCACTCCTAACCAACGGAACATCTTTATGTAATGGTTCAACAGGACTAATGACAGGAAATGTAAATATAACTTTAAATCCTAATGAATTTTGTTATGTCTTAGATAATTTTAATTTAACCGAAGGAATAAATAGACAATATAGCCCAATCTGGTTTAGTTCAAGTTCAAGTACAAGTAGAATTATTTCAAATAATCTAACAAATGCAGTAACTATAACAACTTATATTAATCATTCATTACCTAATAGAATATATACATATAATGAAAGTCTTATAGAATATCATTCTTTTGGAAATGAGAGTTTTAATAATGATTCAGGACTTATTGAAATAAATTTAACTATTTATCCAGGAAACAATACTATCAATTTTGACTGTATTGAACCTTTTAATAACATAAATATCTTAGAAAATCTGTCTACTTGTGTAAATAAGTCTTACTCAATCACAAATTTATATATTTCAAATAACTCAATTTTTACAATAAATGAGGCAAATTTGACAGTGGATAGAATAGAAAAAATATCTGGAAAACTGATTAAAAATACTGGTAGGTTAATAATCATATAGAAAAATATATAAAATAGATTAAACTATAAATACTATGGAAAACAAGAATTGGATTGGAATTAGTGTAGTTTCTTTATTGGTAATACTTTCTTCTATTGGTTATGTTATTACAGACCATACATTTTATTGTCAAGAGAAAGGAATTGTTATAGAATGTTTAAGATTTTCAAGTTCTGGATTGAGGTGTTATCCAAGTTTAACAAGTAATACTGGTTATAAAGATTGTAATGATTGGACTAAACTAAAAACCGAAGATATAAATAAATTACTTAAAACAGAACCGATTATAGAACCAGAACCAATTCCGACTTATTCAGGAAATGCAAGGCAATATTGCTGTGGAAAATCTTGTATTAAATTTAATGGTAACACTGATTGTGAATAGGGGGTAAATAAAATAGGACTACAAACTGCAAATTTTAGAGGAACGAATTGTTCGGGAGTAGATGGTACTAGTAATAGAACTCTAACATTAGCAAATACATTAGAAACTGATGATGATAGTTTTTTAGTAGTAGTAAATGGACTTGTTTTAATTCCAACTGCCGATTTTACAGTAGACCATAATGCTTCTGCTTCTGTTATTACTTTTTTAAATCCTCTTTTTAATGACCAATATATTTTAGTTCAGTATGGAGAAGGATTTGTTCAAACTACTTCTGGTTATTGTTCTGGTGATGATGTAAGAGTAATGACAAATATAACTACAACTGATGTTTCTAGTGCAGATATGACTAATCTTATCGCACAAAGTACGATTCAAGTAAACCAAGATATAAATGTAACAGTTCATAGAGAATTTGTTAGTTATATAGACCAGACTAGGAATAATTACATAAACGGTACAAATACAGAATTTTATGTAAGAAACTGGAATGGTTATCACTTAGCCGATTCAAATAATGATGGTTCGGTTACCACTTCAGATGTAATATTTTATCAAGTAACAAGTGCAGGTGTAGAAACACAATTAACAGTAAGTAGTATAGATGATGAAAATTGTAAAATAACTTTAAGTTCTGCACCAAGTCCAGGAAATAGGTACTATATAGATTATGCTTATTCAGTAGTTGAAGAAGATACTCCAGACCCTAGAGTAAAATTAGCTACTATTTTTCTAACTGCTGCTTATTGTTATGCTAAATTAAATATCGGTTGTGCTCCTAATGTTTCGTTTGGTTCTGTTAGAGTTACAAAAGATATGGATTCTTTTAATCATTATTATCAAAGATACTTAGATGTTATCAGTCAAATTAACTCTTTGGAGGAAGTTCACTCTAAATTGAGTGATAATACTTTCTAATGAAAGTTTTTGTTGCTTTACCTGTTTTTAATTTGATAAATCCGAAAGTCAAAGACAATCAAAATGGATTTTTACATTCTAAACATACTGTTCTCTTTAATCAAGTAGTGGGTGCTAGTCCAGAACATGCAAGGTCAATTATGATTAATAAGTTCTTACAGACAGATTGTGAATACTATTTTACAATAGATACAGATATTTATTATCTAGGAGACTATTTAGATGTTATAGATAGACTAATTTCTTTAGATAAAGATATAGTAGGTGGACTTTATGTATATAAAAAATCTCCTTGTTTGCCAGTTTTTAGACCAATTGATTTACAAGAAATATACGAACGAGATGGTAAATTTCCTGATAAATATGACTGGATAATACCAAATGATGTCTTTGAGGTAAAATGGCTTGGAAACGGCTTTAAAATGGTTAAAAGAGAGGTTATAGAACGAATTAGAGAGAAGATTATATGTCCTAACTTACCTATGATTCATAAAGGAGAATACATTAGTGAGGATTATGCAATGGACTTCCGTGCAAGAGAATTAGGATATAAAATATTTGTTGATCCTACTATTAAACTCGGACATGAAGGATTACACATTTTTACTAGAGAAGATTTTATAAATAATGATAATCTTATTTAACTATGGCAAAAATATGTTTACCAATTTTTTCAAAGGAAATAGATGGACTTTCTGAAACAGTAACTGTTAGAAGTGTTACAAAAACATATTCAGATTATGGAGATGCTACTGAAACAAATTCAGACGAGACAGGAGTAAAAGCAGTAGTAAATGATTTAAGTCCTGAAGAAGTAAAAGACAAAGAAGGTATTATGTTAGGATTCGATAAAAGATTTTTCTTTAAAGGAACTCAAACAGGACTTTCTAATGGCAATAAAGTAATTTATGATTCAAAAACTTATGAAATAGTTAAAGTAAATAAAAGTTCAGTTGGTGGAACTACATATGTAATAGAAGTCTATGGTAAAATAGTATAGAGGTAATATGAGTAAAACAAAAGTCAAATTTGGTCGTAGGATAAATATTTATATTTCAATTGATACAATTGGAATGTTAGATACACTTACTGGCAATCGTTCAAGATTCTTAGAGGATTTTATTATAGATTCTTATAGAAAAAAGACAAAAAGAATTGAGAAAAATCTAAAAAAGAAAGGTTTATTAAGGACTAATTCTTAGAAATATTGGACTGGCTTTCTTTGTAATCCCAATAGCAGTCCATTTTTTATGATATACCAAATAACGACCAGCTATTATAATTGAGTAAATATCTTCTTACTTGCTAGTATGGTGTTCAATGGTAGCATAATTCTTTTGTAATGAGTGGGTTCCAGTCCAATTCTGGATACCAACTTATGTTCCTGAAGTCTAAGTGGTTTGATGTCTGACTGTTAATCAGAAGGACTTGGTTCGACTCCAAGCAGGAACGTTTTTTTAATTTGGAAAGATTTATAAATAACATTCTTCTAATTTATTTAGGATTACAAGAATAAAATATGGAATATAAATTACTATCAACTAAAAAAGAGTCAGAACAGTTAAGCACTGTGTCTCTTAGGAGGTTTCTAATTAATTATTTAGTAATTGAACTGTTCTGAGGTTTGGTGTTCAGTAGGGCAAATAGTTTAGAGAACTTAAAGAAGTGACACTATGACGCATAAACATTTATCTTGAACCTAGGGGAATTAGTACTTTACCCTGAAAATAAAGCGAGTAACATGACACAGATAAGAATAATTAATTACTGGCAGACTATGAGTAACACACTGATAAAGACTATAACTCTGGATAAACTAACTGGGTAATACTCTTAACCGATAGGTTTATAAATGATTAGTTGTCATGCCGTTGAGACTCACCTATGATTATGGCAGATAGGAGAAGACATTACTTATAAGTCTGATAAATAATAAAATAAAAAATCAAAAAATTAAGTATAGTCTATATGTCTTAAATAAAAAAAGTTCCATAGGAAATGATTGTGTTATGGTAAAAAAATGTCTATGTTGTCAAAGTATTGTAGAAGAATTAATAGATAGAAAATGTAAATATTGTCTTAATAGTTTTATCTGCCAATCTTGTGGCAAACTTACATTAAACACTGAAGAATCAAAACATCCATTGAATTGCAACTCTTGTTCTAGTAAAATAGATTTTAATAATCGTTTAGGAAAAGAATGTCTTTTTAATCGTTATTTATATAGTGGTGGAAAAGAGATAATAGAAAGAGATACAAATAGACTAGTTCAAGTCATTAAAAAAGGAAATAGAGAAGAAATTACTACATTCAAATAAGTTGTGTAAATTATAAATAAACATAAAAGTTTATATACTTCTATCCTTTTTTAATTCTGTAATCCTGTGGATTATAAATAAATTGCTGTGCAATAAAAAATGAGTATATCTAAAAGTACCTACGAAACTGATATTTGGAAATTAATTTATGATAGGGTAAAGGCTCAAGTTACTAGTGTTACATTAACAGATTCTTCAACTCAAACTATTCAAATATATACTACTTCTTTTCCAGATAAACAAATTGATTCGGAATCAGATTATCCTGTCTTAATTGTTGATCCATTAGAATTAAAATGGACAGATTTTACATTAACTAAAAAACAAGTAGAAGGGTCTTTTACTATAGACATTTATACAACTAAATCAGAATCTGCTGATAGATTTAGACAAGTGATTATAGACTCTATTGAGACTTATAGACCTACTTTAAAAGGATTAGGAATGGATTTTGTAAATTTAAGTTCTACTAATAGCGATGAAGCAATGCGTGGTGGTTTCAAAGTTCATTTGAGAAGTTGTATATTTAGTTTTAATTGGAGGTTTACAAAAACTTAAATGGGAATAATCTATAAAAAATATTCAAATAGAAAAGATGGAAGATTTAGAGAGAACCTTGATTTTTTTAATGTTCTAAAAATTTTTAGAAAAGAAAAAATTATTGCATTACGTAAGAAATATAAATCTTATTGGTATATTATAATGCTACCCACCAATCTTCCAATAAGAGAATTATGTATTCTAGATATGAGAACAAGAAAGAAAACAGATTTTCAATCTCTTTGTGAGGATGATTATCATGCTCATGATTGGATTACATTACCAATAAATGAAAAATATCTTAAATGTAAAGGAGGAAAAATGTGTCTTTCTTTTAGATTATTATCAGATAAAGAATGGGAAGTTTCTCAAATCACTTCTTCTAAAGAATATTCTAAAAAAATATCAAAATTGTTGGATATGAAAGGACATAATGAATGTAATCGTATTAAAGATTATTTTAATATTAAAAATTCAATTAAATTATCTAAAGGATTTATAAAATGATGCAAGTAAGAGTAACTAATCTGAAAGAAGTTCAAAAATTTTTGAACAAATTGCCAAAAGAGTTGCAAACAGAAGTAAGAGACATTGGAATACCTAAAGTAACAAAGGAATTACAAAAGTTAATTAAATTTCATTATACAATGGCAGGATATGGAACTGGTATACTTTCAACAGGTGCTGGATTAAGAAGTATTGAATTCAAGAAAACAGATAGAGGATCAGTTATTAATATTAATTCTGCTTATTTGGCGGGAATAGAAAAAGGATTGTTTGACTCACACTGGGTTTCTATGGATACAATTGAAGCACATAGAGCACATCCAGGAAGCACAGTAGGAATGAAAGCACCAGAAGGATATGTCTTTTCAAGACCACCTATTTGGTGGCAATATAAGGGTCCTTTTGTTGAACCTGCTATGATTAAATTTAGAGAAATATTACCAAATAGACTAAACTCAATGATAAAAAAAGCAATAAATAATGCAAGAGGAAAAAGATAAAATGAAAATACAAGAAGAAAAAAGCAAGAAAAAGTTTAAGGGTAAAAGGTTATTGGAATGCGGTTTTCCTTTTTATACTCCTAATTTTTATATTGAATTTTCTTTAGGAGAACTTAAAAGATTTGTTTCTTTATCGGAAGAAATATTTTCTAAAGAAATAGATAGAAATTTATTATTAATACCTACTAAAGAAAAATATAGAAAAAAAATAGTTATGATTAAGATAATTAAAAATATAGGAGGTGGCGAACATTCCAGCAAAATTAGAGGAAATCCATAAATCTATTGTAGGAAGTTTAAGAGGAAAGATAAATCCAAGAACTAAAAAAACATATACAGAAGATGACTTTTGGAAAATAGCAAATGCTGTATATTCTAGATTAAAGGAGAAGTGATGAAAGAATCTAAATGGAATAAATTTAAGGATAAATAATGACTATTCTACTTAATCTCGGTAGTGGAAAATATCCTCTTAAAGGATTTACAAATATAGACATTTGGGAAATGCCAAATGTAGACTTAGTCTGTGACATTCTTGAATTACCTTATGAAGATAATTCTGTTGATGAAATAAATTGTGGACACTGCATAGAACATTTAACTATGGAAAATGCTAGACTAGGACTTAAAGAATGGATTAGAGTGCTAAAAAATGGTGGAACTATTGGAATAGTAGTGCCAGAAAAAGATTTAACTCCAAAAAATATGATAGATGGATTAGATATGCCTGAAAATCCATATAGCAAACATTTATCTTACTGGAATCTTGAAATGTTAAAAAATGAAGTAAAAAATGCTGGTTTTGAAGATATAGAAGAAATTAATATAGATACTTATCCTTATCTCGTTGCTAGACCTAAATGGCAAGTCGGAGTTACTGCAAGAAAAGGAGGTAAAATTACTAATATGAAAAAAGAAAAATCTAAGAGGCAAGAAGTAGAAATAAAAACAGAAATACCAAAGTTTAATCCAAGAGAAGAATCTTGGTGTAAACATGAAAAAAAGGTTGTTTACAATCCAACTAAGAAACTGCATTGCCCTCGTTGTGGAGGTTTATTGTAATGGCAAATCCACGAATTTTATTGGGAGTTCCTACTTATGAAGGAAAAGAATATATCTTAGAAAGATTCATAGATAGAATAAAAAATCTAACTTATGATAACTATGATATACTAATTGTAGATAATTCAAAAGACGATGATTACTTTAATAAAATAAAAAGTTTAGGAGTTCCTGTAATTAAGTCTAAGTGGGATGAAAGGTCTAAGATTAGATTAACTAATGCACAAAATTTACTTAGACAAAAAGTTTTAGATGAAGGTTATGACTATTTATTTAATTTAGAACAAGACTTAATTCCACCCGTTGATATAATTGAAAAATTATTATTTCATAAAAAAGAAGTAATAAGTGGATGGTATTATATCACTTCAATTCCAAGACCATGTCTTAGTCAAACATGGCAATTAGTAGATATGCAATTTGCTTCAAGACCTGTATTAATGACTGAAATGGCTAAAGAAAGACTAATGAAATGTTTTCTTGGAAGTTTTGGATGTAGTTTAATATCTCGTTCTGTTTTAGAGAAGATTAAATTTAGAGTATACAAAACATTTAGCCAACATGCAGATACATGGTTTTACTTTGATTGTGATAAATTAAAGATACCAGTTTATGCAGATACCGACTTGTTAATACCTCACTTTCAGGATTTCAAATGGGAAGAGATAGTTAGTAATGATAAATCAATAGAATTAGAAATGATGAAACTAAAATTGGAGGAAGGATTAGATTAATACTTTTATGTCGTAAGACATTCAAGACAATTAAATTTACAAGGAGGTTAAAATGACAGCACCAGACTCATGGACAGAAGTAGCTTTAATCAATTTGAACGATGGAACTACAGATATGTCTATTAATGCAATAACTGAAACAATAGACATCTCTCAAGGTGATAAACCAGTAGATCATATTGCTACACTTAGTGGTGGCAGACTTAGAAAAATAAGTCCTGAAGAAGACACAGAAATTACATTTGAAGGTTATCCAATTGCTATTGGAGACAAAGATGCAACAAGCCAAGATGGACTAGATTTGTTCTTTCATGGAGGAACAGATACAGTAGCACCATTTAGTGTAAGTTCTAGTTTGACAAGAACTGTTTTCACTGTAACAATTATGTGGACAGATGGAACAGCAACAAGTGCAACAAATTCAATCACTTCAGGAAATTATGCACTTAGATATAATTTCGCAAATTGTGATATGACAAGTTGCAAACCTAGTTTCACAGATGGAATATTGAAAGCAACTTATACATTCAAATGTGCACCTAGAAATAAGACAGGAACTAGTAACATAACTGTAGAAAGTACAGATGGAACAGTAAGTATGGCTACAATTTAAATTTTATTCGATTGAATAGAATACTGAATAGAAAATGGATAAAATTGAAGAATTAAAACAAAGGCTTAACTCAATATCTTTAGGAATAAGTAGAGTTCCAGCTGAAACAAAGACAGAATTTATTTACCTAGCTAATGCTAAATTTTCTGGTGACTATGGCATGACTCTCAAGTTCATACTAGAACAAGCATTAGAATACCAAATGTTTAAAAAAATACAAGATGAAATGAATAGTAAATTAGACTATCTTATAAGTAAATTAGATAATGTTCCTAAACAGGAAGAACAGAAACCTACAAAAGAAATAAAACTTTTGGATGGTAGACGAATAGAAGTTAAAAGGGAGGTGCAAAAATGAGTTCGAGATTAGCTAAATTTTTAGGAAAGCCACTAGAATTTGAAATAGAAGGAGAAAAGTTTACAGTTCATCCACTTAAAGCAAAACATTTAAGTCTTTTTATGAATGAAAATATGAATGAAGAACAAAAGATGAAAGTAGCAAAGGATATAGTAAGATTATCTTTACTTCCAACAGAATCAGATATAACAGACGAAGAAGTAAGTGAGTTACCAGTAAATATATTCAATAAAATATTAGAAAAAGCAATGGAGGTAAATGGTTTTGCAGAAGATGAACGAACTAGAAAAGTTAAAGAACAGATTTCTCTCAAACAAAAGAACGCCTAAAGAGAAAGACCAATTTGCAAGACTATGTCAAATAATGACACTTTGTGGAGGATATGAAAAATTCCTTGAAACTCCGATACCTACACTTAGAGAATTAAGTAACTATTGTGATTATATGGAAGAAAAGGAAAATGAAAGACTACAAGCAATGTTTGGTAAAAAGAAATAATGGCAGTTGAAACAATAACAATTATAACTGAAATGATAGACCGAGCTAGTGGTAAACTTCAAAAAGTCCAAGAAGTTACACAACAATTTAATCATTCTGCCAGAACTATGACACAGACTACTCAAAAGTTAAATGCAGAGACTAATAAATTAGAAACTATTACAAAAAAGACTACTAAAGGATTAAAGACATTTCAATTTGAATTTTTATCAGTAATGTTTTTAGGAATGGCAATAAATAGAGTATTTAGCCAATATGTTAAAAATGCTTTAGAAATGACTGGAATTACAGAACTTTTTAATGAAACACTTAGTTTAATGGTATTCTCTGCTTTAGAACCATTTTTAGAAATATTTTATGGATTAATTGATGCATTTCTTAACTTACCTGAACCTGTACAAAAAGCAATTGGTTGGTTTATTATAATTGCTACAGTTCTTTCTGGAGTTGCTATGTGGTTTGCTATTCTTAAATTAGGATTAGGTGGACTTGCTCAGGCAATAAGTGGACCTATGATGGGTGCCATTGGAGGTTTAATTGGTGCTGTAGGATTAGCTGGAATTATAGCAATTATTGCTGTTATTTTAGTAATTTTGGTTGGAATGTATAATGCTTGGAAAACTAATTTTATGGGTATGAAAGAAGTTATTTCTAATATGGTGGAAGGAATTAAACAAATGTTTGGAGGAATGTTTGATGTATTAAAAGGATTAGTTCAGTTTTTTTATGCACTTTTTACAGGAGATACACAAAAAGCAAAACAAGCAATATCTCTTATCTGGCAAGGACTTAAAAATTTTATAGTAGGTTTACTTCAAGCACTTGCTAATTTTATAGTAGCCGTTGGAATTGGAATAATCAATGTCTTTGTAAATGTAGTAAAGACGGTTTGGAATTTATTTGTAGATTTCGGAGGTAAAATGTTTCAATGGGGTCTTGATTTTGTAATGAATATAATAAATGGTATTTTATCAACTGGAAGAGGAATTATAAATACCATACTTAGTTTATTTCCTGCATGGATGAGAAACATGATAGAATCTTCTGGAACTATAACAATTAATATTATTCAAAGTATAACTGAGGTAGTTAGTAGAGTTACAAAAAGACAACATGGTGGTTCTGTTTTAGGTGGTAATCCTTATATCGTAGGTGAAGCAGGACCTGAATTATTTGTTCCAAGTGGTGGTGGAAATATAGTTCCTAATAATCAACTTGGTGGAAGTGGACAAATTGTATTTTCACCGATTTATAACATAAATGTAGCAGATAGACATGAGTTCGAAATATTAATAAAGAATAATAACAATAGATTAGTGGAGGATCTTAGACGTCTTGTAAACGATTAGAATGGCACCATCAGAACTTACTTTAACAAAAAATAGTATAAATGTAACAATTTATGCAAGAAGAATCGAAGATGGATTTAAGAATAAACTTACTACAATTACTCCAGCAGTAGGCAGACAAAGTCAATCAGCAGGACCTAAAGATACTAAAGTAGTAGACTTACTTAGATTAACTCGTTCATTTAGAATAGATGGATATGTAGTAAGTAATACAGACAAAGCAAGTTTAATTAGTCTTATTGAAGGTGCTGGAACAAATGGGGGTCCTATAACTTTATCTTTTTCAGAAGGTGGAGATGCAACTAGTTTTGAAGTTTTTGTAGAAGATTGTATTTTTGTATATGAATCTCAAGATGAACCAACAAGTCCTCCAGATGATTTAGCTAAACACTCTGTAAACATAACTTTAATAAAAGGTGTTCAAATTGGCTAATGGTAAATAAAAAAGTAATTATTGGAATTGGAACAGGAATAGTTACATTAACAAGTCTTTTCTTATTTTTATCTTCATTAGGTTTTCAAATTATAGACATTACTGGAAATCTTGTTTGTGCTGGTAATTTAACTAATCCTTGTATCTCTGAATTTCAAGTTAAAAATCCTACAAAATATAATATAGATATTTATAATCCTAATCAAACGAAATTAGATTTTATTCCAGAAGTAAAAGACTATGTTTTATTTTACAAAGACGGAACTTGCAAAAATACAACTAAAATCTGCCAATGTACTCTAAAAGATAAAACTAAATTAGGATATAATGGATGGAGATGTATAGATTTTACAAATGCTACTAAAAAATCAAAAACAACTGCTTATAATTTCAGATTTCCTGCATATTCTACAATTAACTTTAGATTAGTTGGTTTTAAGAATAATCCAAATCAAGACATTAAATGGACTTTTGAAACTTCAAATTCTACTTTAGATCCTTGGTGGTATTCTATTTCTGGAACTCCAAATATTTCAACAACTTCTTTAACTATGGAATTAGGAAGTCAAGTAAATATTACTGCTAATTTAACAGGTTATTCTGGAACTGTTTGTGTAGATATTGACCATCCAAGTTATGGAATTAATTATTCTTGTGGAACTCCTTCTGCTAATTTTTTATTTAATATAACTTATTTTAGAAATAATCAATTTAATGATAGTTCTACTATAAAAAATATTTCCTTTGGTAATTGTTATCAAGAATCAGCAAATAGTTCATCAGGTTGTGGAGATTTAGATACAGGAACTTATAGTGTTTCAAATAATGGAGCATCTCAAACTCTTATGCAAACCTATTTTAATATAAATTATTCTAAACCAGTTAATGCTAATAATATCTATTCAGAATGGATTGTAAAACATGGAGATTTATCTGAATATCCAATTACTATTCTTCCTTCTTGTTGGAATTATAATTCAAATAAATTAATTTTAAGAATAGTTTCGGAAAACAATATAACTGCCCCTTATTCTAAAAGTTATCCACAATGTTATAATGGAAGTTGGAATACTATTGGTTCTACATCAGTTACTAGTGCTTGTTGTTTTAGTCAGTCTGGAAATGAATATCCTTACTTTTTATATGATGGTAACTGGAGTTCTTATGCTTTAGGTTCTAGATATGGAACTTGGTTAAATTCAACTAGTAGTCCTTCAATGCAGTATGTTTACGAAGAAGCAATGAATTGGAAATATGATTATGTTTTTTATATAAAACAACATCAATATGATGAAATAGTTAATGCTTCTATTAATATTTCTGGATATATTTCTAATGGAACTTATCCAACTAATGTAAAACTTTATATAAATAATACTTTAAGTAATAATCTTGGATTAATTTATTCTGGGAATATTATTCTAAATACATTAAATGATAGTTCTACAATTAAAAATATTTCTTTTGACCAAGCTGAAACAAACATTGTTTATTTAAAAATTCCAAAAAATGCTAATATACTCAATTCTAATATTAATCTTAGTGGTTTTAAAAATTACGATTATTGTTATCAAGAAAGTTCTAATAAATCTTCTTCTTATGACACAACTTTTTGTAGTTTTAATTATACTGGAACATATACTTGTTCTGGAACTTGGGATAATACTGGGTATGGATATACTTGTGATAAAACTTATGATGAAAATTGGGATACTTTAGGAATGGCTGGGGGAATGGGTGTAGTAACAGGGAATGTATATATAAATTATTCTAAACCATTAAATATTAATAATGGAAGTTTATGGCGGGTTAAAGATGGATGTTCAATTCAAAATCTAACAATTCCATCTTCTTGTTTGGATTATAATGCCAATAAAGTTTCATTTATGGCAGAATCACATTATTCTGGAACTCCAAGTCCAAGATGGACTAAATGGTATTGTTTAAATAGTTCTGGTTGGGGATTATTAAAAGAATGTAGTGGACAACCATATTATGTTACTCCTCAAGCAATATATGAAGAAGCAATGATTTGGAATGTCTCATTTTATCCACTAAATTCTTCATTGGAAGTTGGAACTATTGATGGAACAAAAGAATGGAACTATACAGGAAATTTTAATGTAACAAATAATAAAACTTCTAATTTTAATACTTCTATTATGACTTATCTTTCTTCCTGTACTCAAGATTCTGATGGATATTGTAATATGCCTTTATATTTTATAAGTTTATCTGCTGGGATTATCCAAGTTTCAGATATTCAAATTAATTATACATCTAATCTAAATCCTGTTTATTTAAACACTAATTTAATGAGTTCGTTTTTAGGCAATTCTACTAATTTTGCCAATATTCCAATTAAATTTGAATCTACTCAAAATGGAACATTACAAATAGATGATATTAGATTAGATTATCGTGGAGGAAATGACACTATTGAAATTAAAGTTCATAATTCTACTTATACTCAAAATGAAACAATTAATATTACTGTATTTTATTCAGATTGGGATTACTCTTTTCCTTATAGAGTAAATTATTTAGAGTTTATACCAAAAAGTTCTAATAGTAAAAATGTAACTCCTTATGGACAAACAAGTCTTACTCCTATTTTTAATATTACTATGACTAATTATGGTGGTAGAAATGCTAATTTATCAATTTATTTAAATGAATCTATGTCTTGTGTTAATTTAAGTGCAAGTACTCAAGGTAATGTTAATAATATTTTTTATTCAGATTATTCTTGTTATCAAGAGACTGCAAATGTTTCTACTATATGCGGAGGATTAAACAATGGAAGTTATTCCCCCCAATCCAATTATTTATACATAAATTATTCAAAACCTTCTTATGCTTTAAATTCAAGTCTATGGCAAGTTAAATATGGGGGGACTTATTATTCGGGATCAGGGGCAATTTTATATTTTACAAATTTAACTATAGATAATAGTTGTTTTAGTCAACCTAATTTACAATTTAGGTTTTATACTCTTAAATTTAATTGTGGTTCAAGTTCATATCCTCAATGTTATAATGGAACTAATTGGGTAACTATAGGAAATGTAAGTAATGGAGGTGCTTGTAGAACAGGTGCAACACAAACATCAGTATCTAATTATTATGATGGAAACTGGAATACAGGAGTCTTGTATAATACCGATGAAAGAGACCCACTTGGATACGTTCAGGGACAGAGTGATTATGATACTGGAACTGTTTATGAAGAAGCAATGATTTGGGATATAAGTTCAATAAATTCTTGGAAACTAAATAATACTTGGCAAGATATATTTACAAATAAATCATATCTTTCTAATCAAGGTATATGGTTTTTTGCAGATTATTCTTGTAATTTTTCATATTTTAAATTATTCAATCCAGACATATATTTAAAAAATTGTTGCTATGGATGTGATGTTTGTAGTAATGATTTAATTTAGGAGTAACTATGCCATCTGTAAAAAACATAAAAAAGGTTCCAACCTGGATTTGGGTGCCTCCTATATCAAGTCCTAACGCAACTATTTTACTCGAAGATTCAACTACAGGAACTACTTATGATATTACAGATAGAATAGTAAGTGGTGAATATACAGACGGAGTTACTGAAACTATCGGAAACTTTAATTTTACAATAGATAATTCAGACCAGTATTATATTGGAATAATAAGTCTTTATGATAAGATTAAAGTTTATTATGACTATAATGCTACTCCTTCTACACTTAAATTTGTTGGACTTATTGAAAAAGTAAGTAATCAAAATGAAAATTTAAGAGTATCTGGTCGT
>Ga0315284_10000389_pt1 | contig 60282 bp, 68 predicted proteins | sample YL17G09_16_MG_FD_203696 | JGI IMG/M metagenome (GOLD analysis project Ga0315284, IMG submission 203696) | Sediment microbial communities from Yellowstone Lake, YNP, Wyoming, USA - YL17G09_16 | ecosystem: Environmental > Aquatic > Freshwater > Lake > Sediment | place: USA: Wyoming | collected...
TATCCTTCCAGAATTTCCATCCTCCTCTGGATTTACCATTACACCAATATGTGTAGCGATAAAAATAGTGAGTATAGTTTTTATGGAGATATTCATCAACTTCATGAGAGTATCCTTCAAGAATAAAATTTCCATGATCTTTTGAATAAACGAATAACATGGCTCTTGCTCCGCCATACCAAACAGGTTTACCTGATGCTGGAACTTTAATAACAGGATATGTTTTTGTATCAGATGGAAGTTTATAAGTGATTGATGTTTCAAATTTGGGAATATATCCTCTGTTTAGACACTCTTCCACGGCTTTTATATAATCATTATAATTTTCATGTTTTGAAAATTCTTCTCTTGGGGTTATTTTTGTTTCCCATCTGATTTTCATACCTGTTTGGTACATTTGCCATGCAAGGTCTTCAATAGTTATTTTTTTTATATCTTCCATAATTTTAAAAAGTTTAGGAAGGTATTGGACATATCGGCGGGTTATGCTTACTATATTTTAGCCAGGCCCAATACCTTCGGGTTAGTTATGCGTTCTATATTTGAACCACTTATCTGTCTGGACTATTTGCCAGTTTTCTACAGAACCTAAACCAAAAAAGATAGGTGAAAATTCTCTCCAATTTACAGGGAACACTCTCGGCCGCAAATCTTAATGCGCGTCTGCACTGTACTCTACGGATTTAAATCCCTCCCTCAGCAAGTCACCTAGTGTCTTTACACGAAACAATTGACTTCTGTATAAAGTCTGTGAGGCCTAATTCCCGCCATCGTCCTCAAATCATCGGATTTATTCGGATATTATTGGAATGTCACCGCTTCGCTTCAAGTTGAATTTTTTCACCTATCAAAGAACAATGCAAATATACGAAGAGTTTTTTGAATTGCCAAATAAAAATCAATCTTTTTTAAAATATATCAGTTACTGGCATTTCATTATATATGTTTCGTAACATTCGGAACATAGTTGGCCAGCACCTTCGACATATTCTTCTCTAAGATCAATAGATTGGTTTACAGGAACATCGGTTATTTTTTCACAAAAAACACAGACTTCCATTTTATTTGATGAAGTTTCCATTTTTTAATAATATTTGTAAAAGATCCATATTTTTAATGTTATCAGCTGATGAAAATTCCATAAACTGTACTTTGGAATTATTGTATATATGTGAATAGTCTCTATTTATTTTGAGACTAGGTAATATGACATAAAAATCATTATTAAACACATAAGAATTTGATGATTCATGCTCGGAAATTAATATTTCGTGAATTTTTTCTCCTTCTCTAGCCCCGATTTCTTCAATGATTGTATTAGAATCTCCATAATATTCAATCAATAATTCTGCCAGGTCATCAATATAGAAAGATGGCATATTCATCACATATGTTTCACCACCAACACTATTCTCTGTGGCTTGAAATATTAAATCCATTGCTTCTTTGAACGAAAGAAAAAATCTTGTCATTGCTCTATCAGTAATGGTAATTTTATTCTGCGTTTTAATTTGATTAATAAAATGAGGCACAACACTTCCATTAGATCCCAAAACATTACCGCCTCTGATGCAAACGAAATCAGTATGCGTAGATAACATATTTGCCTGTATTGTGAGCTTTTCTCCGATTGATTTACTCATACCATACATATTAGTCGGAGCAACGGCTTTATCTGAAGAAACATCTATAAATTTACTTACATGATATTTAATTGACGCATTGATCAAATTAATTGTACCATTGATATTCGTTTTGATCGCTTCTTGTGGATGATTTTCACATATAGGTACATGTTTAAGAGCAGCTAAATGAAATACGAAATCGATGTCGTAATTATGGAATAATCTATCAACTGCGTCAGCGTCTCTAATATCGCCAATAACATACTCAATGGTCGGGTTATTAAACTTCCTTTGCATATTTACCTGAGCGATTTCACCTCTAGAATATATTATAATCTTCCTGGCTTCTCTGTTTAACAGTTGCTGAGTCAGTTCATTCCCCCATGATCCTGAACCGCCATCGATTAGTATTGTTTTATCTTTAAACATTTATTGATTTTTACCTAAAATAAAATTAACTACTCTGTCTGAAACATTCAAATCACCATATCCTTGAGGTATACCCCAATTTCTTTTTTTCAAATACATTCTTTTAAAAGCATCGAGTATCGATTCTGCGTTTATTCCTGAAATAATTGCTCCTCCAGCCTCAACAACCTCTGGCCTTTCAGTTTCATTTCTGACAATTACACATGGAACTTTCATAATACAATATTCCTCAGAACAAAGGCCAGAATCGGTTAGTCCTACCCTTGCATTTTGTTCTAACTTAACAAAATCAAAAAATCCGAAGGCATCAAGAAATTTAATGTTCTTATGTGGTTCAACAGTACAAGATTTCATTTTATCTTTCGTTTTTGGATGAACACTACATATAATTGGAAGAGGATAAAGTTCAGCGATAAGATTCAGTCCTTTTAAAATTTCCTCAAGTCTATCAATGTTATTTACATTCTCTGATCGATGAATATCAACAAGAGCATACGGCATTGGTGGATCAATAATACCAGGCCAGTCATGGGGCATTAACCCTATATCATGAAGTATTCTACTTTGATTTATTTTATCTTTATAATGATTTAATACTTCCAGTGTTGGATTTCCACATTGGAATATTTTCTTTGGATTTGCTCCTTCATATAGTAGAGTATGACGGTTAGTATCCGTGTAGAATAAATTATATGTACAGATGCTATCCAGTAATTTTCTGTTGACCTCTTCAGGTATTTCGTGATTAAACGATCTATTGGCGGCTTCCATATGATAAACAGGAATTCCCATTCTCTCGGCGATGATTGCACATAATGCACTGTTTGTGTCACCTAGAATGAATACTTTATCTGGCTTCACATCAAGAAATACTTTTTCTATTTGGGGAAACATATCGGCCAGCTGCTGGCCAAGTCCATAACTTGTATGTGATTCGGCGTTCCATCCTTCTTGCATAGTTGACTTTAAAACAATATCTGGAAGTCTCAATTCTAACGCTTCATAAAATATATCTTTGAGATTTTTTGTGAAATTCTGATTAGTATGGACAATAGTATGTTCACATAAATTATCAAGCTTTGGTGTAATTCTCGATGTTCGGATTATTTCGGGACGAGTCCCGATTATCGTTAAAACTTTCATATATTATTTTTTAATCTTTCTATTATTTACTATTTTAAAAATTACAAGCTATCATATTTGTATAATCAACATACTGATTTTCAATATCACTATAACCAGCTCGTTGTAATACAATACTTGGTAAGAAGGTATATGCATTACAAGTTCCGTCCTGTTGAGATTTCACATATATATTATCGATTGGAAGTTCGTTATTTTGATTAATTAAATCTATTACATTATGATAAAATTTTGAATTGATTGCTATGGCATGGGTTGTATATGTAATTGTGGTTTTACATAATTCATTATTAAGGGTTTTATAATTATTTTGAGTTACATTAAAATTTTTATCTCCCGTAATTAATGTAAATTTTCCTGATTGTAATATATGATTACCCCCAAGATATAATATGTCCCAATCTTTTGGGAGATATTCTATTTTTTCGTTAAATATTTTGTTAAAATTATCAATAAATAAAACATCATCTTCGAGAAAAAGAATATTATCATATTGTTTTGATATTGCATTTTCAATTAGATTTTTGTGAGTTAATATTAAACCTAATGCATATGGATTTATTTTTAAATTAGGTTTCTGTATGGTGTTTCCATCTATTCCGGAAGCTCGTTCAACATTGGCATTTATTTTTCTAAACTCTTGTATACATTGATTATATCTCTCAGGTCTTCTGTCTAAATTTATGCAATAAATTTTCGAAAAATATTCGTTTATGGTGTTATATTTCATAATTCAATGTCTCGTATACCCTTATTTCTTTCAACATTTATTCCTATAGCGGTCTGTTCATCTGAATTGGGTTTCAAATCATTTATAAGAACTCTTTTACCTCGGCCAAGTCCCATAATTAACATATCATATACAATACCAACAGATTCCAATTGTTTTATTGTTGCATCTTTTTCACTTTCTCTACGACCAGTTATCAATATAATACGGTATCCTTTTATAACCCATTCCGCAAATTTTTCTAATACCCCTTCTAATAATACAGTTGGATATTTTGTTTGGGTGTTGGGATCATTCCAATGAAATAACAATGTTCCGTCAATGTCAATAAATAATGTTTTTTGCCCTTCTATATTCATATGATAAAAATACAAATAATTTTTTAATTAGTCAAACATTTAGAAAGTTATATTATTATAGATGTTATGATAATTAGAGTTGATCTTTAATAATGGTATTGTTCTAATTAATTCCTGAATACCTTCTTCTATGGTTATTGTTGTGGAAAATCCTAAACTATTTATTTTATTATAGCTAACAATATAGTTTCTTTGATCGGCATCACTTCCAATGTCGGCATAGTTTATATATGCGTTCGGAATGAATTGTTTAATCAATTGACAAACATATTGTTTTGAGAAATTCATTTCATCAGATCCTACATTATAAATATTATTTTTTAGTCTGTCGTGATTTTCAATCGCCATAATAAATGATTTTCCCATATCTCTAACATGAATAAATGTTCTCATAAAATGAGATTCATATATAACAACATAACCATCAGTCATAAATCTATATGTCAAATCGTTTACTAATAAATCTAATCTCATACGGGGAGAAATACCAAAAGCGGTAGCAAATCTAAATGCTGTGCTATTTTCCCTATTCATAATTAGAGATTCAGCGACTGTTTTTGTTTTACCATATATTGATAAGGGATTTAATGGTGTTTCTTCAGTACATATTTCTTTGACTAATCCATAATTTGATCCTGTTGACCCAAATAAAAGATATTGATCAGGAGTTATGTGTTTTAATACCATTTCAGTACCACCAACATTTACAGATGTTGTTTCTCTTTCACCCATTTTTTTACATAATGGAAACCCAACCAATGCTGCCAGATGAATTACAATATTATGTCCAGCCATTGCTTCAGCTAATCGATTTTCATCTCTCACATCACCGTAAATAAATTTAAAATTGGGATTATTAATAAAGGGAATAAGAACATCACCATTATTATAGAATAATGAGTCATAAACCGTGACATTATATTTTTTTTCTAATAGTTGAGGAATTAAACTGGTGCCAACATATCCAGCTCCGCCAGTTATAAAAATAGATTGATTCATAATTTTTCTTTATATTACTAATTCTTATTTAATTTGGGTTTCTATGTAATAGAAGTATCGCTGGATATGTTGATTTATCGTCAATAGAAATTGGCGGGTATTGATCTAAAGATTTAATCCATGATAATTCACTACTAAATTTTTCTTTTATTTTGTTGAATCCTTCTTCTCCATATATATTATTAGTAAATTTAACATCGTATACAAATCCATCTTGAGACGGATTTCTATATGGGTATAAATTCCATTTTTTACTAACTATTGATATTAAAGATTCATCATGTCTGTGCGTTATAAATCCGTCATAATTATTTAATCCCATTTCATTGGGTGAATCGGTAATTATTCTATAATCTAATGCGTATTTATGACATTGATTTATAAAATTTCTGCTATTGTTGTCTTTTTTTAATAAGAACCAACCGCCACATCTTTGTGCCGTATGTGTATATTTTGGGCCATCCGTGTCAGTTAAAATGAACATATCTCTTTTTGTCCATATATAACTTAAATGAAGCTGTCTAAATGTCATAATTGATAAATCATCTCTACTCATTACTGATATTAGATGATCAATGTTATCAACAAATTTGGATCCTGAATCTGCATAAAAAATATAACTATTTTCTGGTATTTCACTATTATTTAATAATTTTTCTGCAAAATAATATTTCCATATCCAATATCCCGCACCTTTGGGTTGATTCAAAATATGTTTATTTTGATTATAATAGTTAGCGTCTATATCATGAATTTTAAATGGATATACTTTATCGAATCCACCTATATCATATCCACTACGGGTGTTTAATATTTGAGATCCGTAAAATAGATTATGGGCATAATTATATAGTATTTTCATTTAGGACTAATTTATATCTTTTATTTTAATGACCATCCCTCAAAAATAAATGGAACATCATAAATTTTATTAAAATGCTCGGACATTCTTTTTTGTATTTCTTCTCTTTTTTCTATTGCATTTTCAATATATATGTGATACTGTATTTGAATGTTAGAGAATCTTAAAATTGTGTTATTGTCTAACATTTGTTCTAATAAAGGATATTCTTCCCCTTCTATGTTAATTTGAATTAGATCAACTTGTTCTTTACAATAGATGGTAAGAATTGTGTTTAAAAGTTGTTCTATAGTGCCAAAATCAACTTCAATAGGCATTGATGTTTTAATATATTTTGATGTGCCGTCATTATCTAAAAACAGTTCACCTGTATAAACGCTTGTAGAAATTCCAGTATTTAAAATTTTCACTTTGGGGTTAGATTTGAATTTATCCGCCAGAAAATGATAGAATTGGGGAATTGGTTCGACAAGTACCATATATGGATTATATTTTTCTATAATTTGACTTGCCCAAATTCCATGATACCCGCCTAGATCTACCACTACTGAATTTTCATTTAATGGATAAGTGATTGCAAGCGTGTTGTTACCGTCTTTGGACCACCATTCTGAACTAGATTCTTCATGAATTGTGTTAATGTTCATAATTTTTCTTTATAATATTTTATTGTATTATTAATTCCCGTTTTGTAATCAGTAAATTTAAAATCAGGAAAATGTTCTTTAAATAATCTAGATCCTAATACTTTTATCGGGGCGCCATCTTGTTTTGATATATCATAAAGAATGTCACCTTTATATTGTGTCATTTCTTTTACTAATTGTACTGTCTCTTTTATTGATATACCCTTTTCTTGTCCAAGATTTATCGGGTTCGGCAAATCATATCGATTATTATCTATTATTTCTTTAAATATTCGGCCCACATCTGGCATATATATCCATTCTCTTATTGGTGATCCTGTTCCCCATACTACAAATTTATCGTCTTTATTTTTCTTGGCTATTATCATTCTCATAATGATTCCATTCATTGCGTGAGTTCTTTCGGAATTAAGATAGTCGTTCTCTCCGTATGCGTTGGGAACTATTAGATTGATAGTTTTAATTCCATACTGTCTTTTATAACATTCGGACAATATGAACCCTAATTTTTTTGGAGTTCCATATGATTCAACTGATTGATGAATTGGTCCATTCCACCATAGATCCTCATCTTGTACATTGATGATTCCAGGATAAGAGCAATTAGATATGGGGTTTATAATTGTGATGTTCTTATTTACTTCTGATACGGTTTTATAGAGATTCAAATACATTTGTGTATTGTCATCCGCTACATCGGCAGCAAACTCATTCACATAATGAATAGATCCTACATTTGCGGCAGCATAGATTATTATGTCTGGTTTGATTAGATTTAAAACGGTACTTAATCGGGATGGATTTGTTATATCGCAATTAGTTCTTCGACTTTCGTTGAAAATTATATATCGATCATCACCTCTAAATATTACATTTATATTTCTACCCATAAAACCAGAACCACCTAATATTAAAATTCTTTTCTTTTCCATATTATCTTTTTATTGTTATTAATGATTGTCTTCCTTCAGCCCATTTTAGTCGTTCTTCATGGATTTCATATTGATGGTTAGTTTCTTTTATCCAATCGAAAAATGCTGCTTTTTCATGCTGATCAACTTCAGAGGCAATTTGAAACACATAACATCCCCAATCATCAAATCTTAGGTATAAGGTATTCCAAGTACATTTATCCATAAATCTTAGAGCATCTAAAGTTCCTTCATATAAATCTAAATCCATATTTGCTCCAATAATTTTATCAATGCCGTATTCATTTGGATCTTTAAGTTCCCATGTCATTGCTTTAGTAATGACGACATTTGAATGATGTTCTAATGATTTTCTTGTTTCGGTTTCATCAAACGAATATGCTCCTATTACCCATCCTGTCCCATTGGGAATAACTTTTTTCGTTTCCGGCAAGCCTCGAAATCCGTCAAAAGTAAATAATTTTCTTTCTTTCTTTATTATTTTTGCGATAGTATCTCCTGATCCACCGCCACCAGTTCCAAATTCTAGTACATCACCTGGTTCTTCACTTTCATTTATTAATTCGCAAAATTCTCGCAATAATGGCATTTGTATGTCCTCTTGTTCTTTAGTTAGTATTGGATGTATCATTTTATGTAATTTTCATATATATAATCTTCTGCGGTTGGCAGGTTTATTGCTCGATCAAAATTTTCTTTAATATATTCCATTTTAGAATAGTATAAATCTGTTGATAAATTTTCTATTTTAAAATCGTCAGTTAACATAATAATTCCATTTTCATTAAAAAATTCACCAATGGTTGGTGTTCCCCAAAAAATCGGAATTGTTCCAGTGGCAAAGCAATCGGTAATTTTTTCGCAAAAGATGTTTGGGTAATTACCATTTTCCATTGCAATTGAGAAACAATAATCATTTAGTCCTTCTTCTTTGTTAGTTATATAGTTATGCCCTACTCCAAAACAGTCCATTTGACTTCTATATTTCTCCATAATTTGATGCCGATATATGTGCCCGCCAAAAAATTTATTACTGGATCCTATCATGGATATTAATTTAGTCTTATTATGAATTTTTCTATCTTTTATCCATGGTACTGCATTACAGATCGTCAATCTAAATTTATCGGATAACCCAAGTAATCGTTTATCATGAGTAAAAATCAATTCAAATTTATTTTCTAGATATGATACAGTATTAGAAATCTGAGCCATTAAATGTGGAATATACTCTGATGATTCTAGAACCCATCCATAATTTTTTTTGGACTTATCAATTGGCCAATATAGTGCATCATCAATATACATTGATATGTTAGCGTATCCTTTTTTATCCCATTCTATATATTTCGGGATATTTCCTGCTGACGAGCATATTTCATGTTGAAATCCTCCACCAACCATATTCATTTTAATCTTATTCATATTATGTTAAATCAAGTATTATTTTTTCGCATTTTCTACAAATGGTATCTGAATCATATTGATATGACGCATCAATTACATCCTTACGATTTAAATCATTAAAATTTGTTGTAAATAGATTTCCAATACAATGTTTCAATCCATAATCCATACAACAAAAATAAACATCACCATTTGGAACTACAATATTATGAGTGAACTCTTTACTGTCCTCCCCCGTATGACAACGATATGTACCATATTTTTTAGGAATGTCAAATACTGTTCCAGCTCTAGATAATATAGGAACTCCTCCATTATTATTAGATATTTTTACGGTAGTTCCATGTATAACATGAATTTCATTCATAAAAATATTTCTTTTAGTATTAAATTCATCTAAATTAACACCATCATATTGATGAAATATTACTGGAAATGTTAATCCTCGTAATATTTTTACATCGGATTTCTTAAATCCTACAAGTGTCGTATATAAAACTATTTCGTATCCAGATAGTACCGTGTACCTAATGAATTCAGAACCTTGAGGATGAACAAATATTTCTGAAAATCCAGTAAAATCAATTCTTACATCTTTAGGAGTATTACTTAAAATAAGTTGAAAATCGTCCATTGTCATTTGTTTCTTACCCTTGTATACTGATATTAATATATCCTGTGGGCAATAACTACAAAAATTAGGGCATCCTATATATGATGATATTTCGAGTGTTTTCATATGTTTTTATTTTATAAATTTTTCAAATACATAATCTTCCGCTACAGGTAAATTGATTGATCGTTCAAAATTTTCTTTGATGTAATCCATTTTAGAAAAATATAAATCAGGTGATAAATTTTCCACCATAAAATCATCAGTTAATGGTATAATTCCTTTTTCATTAAAAAATTCACCAATAAATGAATCCCCCCAATAAATTGGAATGGTTCCTGTGGCAAAACAATCAGTAAGAATTTCCGTAAAATAATTTGGGTAAGAATCATTCAACATAGCAATTGAAAAATAATAATCATTCAGTCCAGTTTCTTTTTTCTCAATAAACCTATGTCCTTTACCAAAACAATCAACTTTACTTCTATATTTTTCTACTATTAATTGTCTATAATTATGTCCAGGACAATATCTTTTATTAGACGCAATCATTGAAATCATTTTGGTTTTTGTATGTATCTTCCGATCAGTAACATACGGGACAATAGACGCACATAATACTAATTTAATTTTACTGGAGAGTGGAAGTAATCTTTTGTCATGAGTAAAAATTAACTCAAAATTTTCTTCTAAGAAGGATATATTATTTGGTATCCAGTTTATTATGTCGGGGATGATGGCAGAAGACTCGACAAGCCACGCATAATTCTTTTTTGATTTATCTGATGGTAATTTTATTGCTTCATCTATATGAATAGATATGTTTGCATTACCCGTTTTATCCCATTCCATATATTTTGGAACTGCGCCAGCCGATGAACATACATCATGTTGAAATCCACCGCCAACCATATTTATTTTAACTCGTTCCATATGCTGATGTAAATGTTTTTAATTTAGTTATTATTTTATTTTTATTTCCCCAATAATATGGATACTCTATTCGACTTATTAGATCATATGATACGGCGGAATCACAATCATAATAAAACTGTGTTTTATCCCATATGACAAAACATTCGTCCATGATTTCTTTCATTGAAATGGGTTCACTAAATAAATTTATTTCAGAAATGCCACCGCCAAAAATACAATTAATATCATTCCACAAATCCCTGACATCATACCATTGATATTTATCACACAGATTTATTTTATTATAAATTTTACCATTTAGTAAATCAAATAGTATGTTTTTCTTTAAATTATCACCAAAAACCGCAGGTAATCTTATTATTGTTAATTTGTCACCAAAGATTTTTTTTAATTTTTCTTCTGCATAATATCGGTTGAACCCATATGGGTGATGGAATTCACTACATTTAACGAGATCAGGATTGTTAGATGTTTTTTCGAACACATCTATTGTTGATATTAAAATGAAGTAATCACATTTAACATTTTTTAATATATTAGTTAATTTGATAATATTATTAAGATCTTCTTTTGGATTTTTATTGGCCGCCCATTTTAATGATGGAATACCTGCACATACTACTAAATCATAGTTGTGATCAGTGATCTCGTTAATGTTGACTGTATTAAACATATAATCGAATTTTAATTTTTTTATTAAATTCGATCCGACAAATCCTGTATGTCCGATAATTGCGTTCATTATAGCTTATCGTATTCACTAATTTTATCAATAATATAACTCAAGTCATTTGCTGATAACCCTCCATGACATGGTAATAAAATTACATCTAGATCTGCCTTATCTGTATTTGGCAAATCAGATCGCATCCCGCCAAATATTGAATATTTATCATTTCTTCTATTGTTGATAATCACCTGTATATTGTTTGACATCATAAAATCTGCAAATCTTTGTCGATTTTTAATGTGAACTGGAAATATTTGATAGTTAGGATGAGAATATTCGGGATACTCAATAAGTTTTAATTTCTTTATCGATTTTAGATTTGATCTATAAAATTCCCCGATGAATTGTCTTTTTTCGAGTTGTTCTTCTAAATTATCCATTGCAACACATGCCATAGTTGCTGTTATATCGTTCATATTAGCTTTATATCCTAATCTTGTAATATCATCTGATAATGGATCTAAAGTATTTGGAACTCTATCTTCCCTGTCAACTCCAAACCAAGCATATTCTTTCAATCGTTTGTAATACTCTTCATTTGTGGTTGTTACAATTCCTCCATCACCGCAAGTCACGATCTTTATAACTTGAAAAGAAAATGTAACAAAATCACCTTTGGACCCGATGTATTCATTCCTATATTTGGATCCCATTGCGTGAGCTGAATCCTCGATTACTGGTATTTTAAAATGGTTACCAATGTCTCTTATTACATTAAGTTCAACAGGTAAACCGCCATAATGAACAACCATGATCGCTTTAGTTTTTTTAGTTATTTTCTCATATATGCTTTTAGGGGAAATATTTAGAGTGTCATAATCAATATCGGCAAATACTGGAGTGGCACCAACTTCTAGGATTGATGTATTGGTGGCAATAAAGGTATATGGAGTACTTACAACTTCATCACCATATCCAACACCTGCCGCTGATAGGGACATCTTTAAAGCCGATGTACCACTATTACAGGCCACGGCGTATTTAGTGTTAAAGTGAGTTTTAATTTTTTCTCTAAATTCTTTTTCTTTTTTACCCGTATTTAACCAAGTACTATCTAATGTTTTTTTAAGTTCGTCAATTGTCTCTTTCGGAACAAATACTGACCATGTTCTAATTAAATTTTTATTATTCATTTCTATATCGTTTTCTTGCTTTTACTTCACCGTTTTCCACAGATATAATCCAATCTCCAGATACCCGTCCATGTGTTTTATGTTTTCCACTTATGAAAAATGTTTTCTTTATTGTATTTGAATATATTTTTGTTACATTGGCAAAATTAGTAACCCGATGTATTAGACCTCCACATTCTGACAATAATAACATTTCAATAAATGAATCTTGTATCCATTTTTTGTTTGTGGGTAAATTTTTCTTAATAAATCCTACCAAATCACCTACTTCACTTTCCAGTCTAATAAAATCATTATAACACACCATAGTCTCGCCATAAATTTTCTTTAACTTTAAAATTGATTCTTGACTGTCACTAGCAACAAACACTTTTGTATATTCATTAGTTTTCATTGCCATATCAATTGTTTCTATAAAGTCTTCAAGATATGTATAACCATATACATTACCATGCCACGCGTTCATATCTGTTAATCTAACATGAGCACCTAAGAATGCGTCATTTATTGAAAGATCTTTTTTAATATTGTTAAATCTATTAACAATTTCATCACACAAAACAAATTTAGATTTTATTTCCTTATATCTCATTAACTTGTCGCTAGGTATATCTTCGGTATATGCTCCCACGGGAATTAGATTTATCGTGGTATAATTATTTATTAAGTAGTTTTGTTTAAAAATATATTCGAATGGATTTGCGTCTATTATTTCTCTTGTATTATAAATGACAATGTTTTCGATTTCCTCTAGTGAAAATATTTTTGATTCAATATTTCTGAAAATACTCATTAGTTGCCCCATAGTTCCAATTTCAAAATTACCAATGCATTTGAGATTTATCATATATTTTTATATCCTAATTTTATTGCGTTTTCAATTATTTTATTTCCGTTTATTTTTTTAATCAATACTGCGGGGTTTCCTTTATATACCCCCCATTCTTCTGTGTCTCCAATTAATAAACTTCCAGCACATAATAATACTCCCTTTCTTAATGTTGAATTTGGTAGTATAATAGCATTAGTTCCAATATTTGAAAATTCTTCCATTACAACTGTTCCAATAATTGTTCTGCCTCTTAATTCCTCCGGAATTAATGCCCCTCCTAATCCACTATCATCAAATCTATCTGATCCACAGATTATTCTGGAACCTGCCATTATATTATTAAAACCTTTGACGATCAATTTTCCTTCTTTTCCTCCAATACACGAAACATGTGGAGATATGTGAACATAATCTCCAATTTCTAATGCGGTAGTACAATAAAAACCCCAGTCAATCGCCACATGATTACCAATAGTAACAAGTTCTGACCTTTTAAATTTGGTCCATTCATCTATAAACACATCAAATCCGATATTTTTCATAATCTTATCCAATTTTCTGGTATTATATCTATATCACTTACTCCTGATTCATCAGTGAACCATAACTTAGGCGCAAATATTTGTTCGGCATTACTCAACCATGCTCCCCACCAACTAAATGAACTATTTGCTATTATATGATATTTCATTTTCGACATAAGATATATCGAAATATAATCAATTTCATTGATAAAAACAAATCTATCTCCAATAAAATTTTCTTTACACCATTCCATATTATCGGAGAATATTAAAACTTTTAGATCTTGAGGTAAAGACGATAAAGCTTTATTGTAATATTCCATCGGGGACAATATAAAAACATTAGAACACGATACATGATCCGCGCCTCTACGGACATGCAAACTTATATTACCGAATAAATCGGAATATTCTTTAACTTTGGTATCAATTTCATCTGTTGGTTTCAACAATTCTAATATTTCATCTCTTCGATGTTTAAAATATTTTTCACATTGGAAAAATCCCACATATTGATAATCTTTTTGATATTTTACTGGCGTGTAAGGAAATGGATAATTAACAACATTAAAACTGCCGTAGTTTTTCTGTGGGAATCTATCAAAAATATATTTATATTTGTGAGCGTGCTTTACTGGCACGGCATATCTAATTAAACTCTCAATTTTTTGATCGACATTTAATAAACATAATTCATCATTATTATCTTTGGCTAATGTCCATATTGCCGCGATATGAAAAATCATATTACCAAGTCCTCCAATAGGGTATATGTATATCATTATATTAAAGATTTTCTTGCTTTTACTTCACCATCTTCCACATATATAATCCAATCTTCCGATGACCTAAATACAACCTTTTCATTAAAGTTATTTGGGTCATAGTGAATCCAATTATCTTTATAAACTTCGATTTTTTTATTTCTAAAAAATTCATCCACGGCCAGTTTTACATCATTATTATAATCGTGTCCAGCAATTATGCCTCTATGTTTTAATTTAGGATACCAATAATTTAAATCGTCCATAACATTATCATAAGTATGTGATGCGTCGATAAATATAAAATCTAATGACTGATCCTGATATAATTTAGACGCATTAACTGAATTCATTTTATATGAAGTTAATACATCTGATAATAGTTTTGTGTTTTTTAAGAATTCATCATATGCAATATTTTTATATTTTAGATATAGTGGATTTACCCAAAAATCCTCATCTATAAAATCCCAACTATCAATACAATCAAATTTTATTTTTTTAGTTGAATTAATAATTTCAACACCCATATATGTTGAACTTCTTCCTAGCCAACATCCAATTTCCACGAAATGTGATCCATCTGGAAATATTCTAACCATTTCCGAATATATAGATTCGAATGTAAACCAACCTTCAATATTTTGATAATAGTGATTCATTAAATCCATATTTTTAATCCTTCTTTATTATAGTTATCAATGTCATTTGTAATTATTTTTCGTAATTCGAAGTATTTTTCTTTCGGTATTTTGGGACAAAAATAATTATGCGGGCTTTGATGTGAGAATAGTGACATATCAAATGAATCGTTAATTAATCCCATCGATTTTACTTCATCAAATAAATCCGTTCCTGGATAAGGAGTGAAGAAACTTAATGTGATTCTAAATGGTTTAAGGCTTTTTACAAATTCAACAGATTTAATAATCGATTCTTCTGTATCTCTGGGAAATCCTATTATCATATAAGCTTTCCATTCTATTGAGTTATTATTAAGTATCTCGGCCGCCCGTAAAAAATCATCGATTGTTTCACCTTTTTTAACATATGCAAGAGTATCGTTATCTCCACTTTCTAATCCCAAACTCATTTGCCCACATCCAGATGCTTTCATCATCTTAACCATTTCATCTGATATTGAATCTGCTCGAGTATCACATCTCCAATGAGCGGGTACATCGTATTTTGAGCAGAACTCAGCAAGTCGTCTTTTATTGACCGTAAATGTTTCGTCCCAGAATGTAAAATAATCAGATTTAAACCTGTCATTTACATATTTCATTTCGGATATGATTCTATCAACAGATTTGAATGTAACTTTATGATTCCACATTATTTTCGACGCACAAAAAGTACATTTAAATGGACATCCCCTAGTTGATAGAACATGTCCGTAACCGTTTGGAGAATATTTATCTAATAGAATGTCATAATTGGGAAATGGAATTTCATCTAAGTTTTTAATTCTATTTCCATGTGACTCATATTCTCCACAAAAGACCTCTACACCATCTGGGTAAACAGTTGGATCGGTTGATGGATGATTTCCGCCAACAATAACAGGTATTTTGTATTCATTTGCAATTTCAATTATTTTTAATGCTGATAGATACTTAACATTAAGAACATTAATTCCTATTTTATTTGGTTTAATGTCTTCTATTATTTTATGCAGTTCCACCCATACTGGATGATTTGTGTCATTGAGTGAGTCAACATATACATCATAATGATCTGTTCTTTCAGAATATCCCGCATAATGGGTGTTCGGTCCAACTTCCATATTTTTAATAAATACTTCTTCTCCATCAGATGCCATTTGTGTACCAACAGCCAATAATGATAAAGGAACATAGTCTTGTTCTAATCCGATAAATCTATAAAATGGGGGATTAATTAACAATGTCATTATCATCAATTATTTCATCATAGAGAGGTTTATTTTGTAGATACTTGGCCGTCATAAGTGAAACTTCGGGAAATTTTTTCATATCGTTAAATGGGTTAAGGTCGTTATATATGTATAATACCCGATCAATAAATTTAATTCGTTTTATACCTGCCATTTCAATCATTGGATACATAAATGCAAGATCTCCACATGTTGGTAGCATATTACCGTTATCATCATTAAAATCTTTTTCATCAATTAAATCCCATAATTTTTTCTTGAATGTTCTTAAATGACTTGTTAGCCAAACCTGACTCCTTCTATATGTTCTGGTATTGTAAATAGGTCTGCAATAATTACTGTAGGTTTTACTCAATGGCTCGAATTGTCCGTAAGTTAACCATATATCATTCTGATAGATTTCATTTAAATATGACAAAACATAAGTATCGGATAACCAATCATCTCCATCTAATGTTATAATTATATCTTCCTTATCAAGTGAGAAAGTTTTTATTCCTGTATTCATATTTGGTAATGAATGAGTCAATCTAACATCATTTCTAATTGTGAGAGCATTATATTTTTGAATTATGTCCCATGTGCCATCTGTTGAATGGTCATCGATAACCACTAATTTATAATTTTTATAATCTTGATTAATTACAGAATCTAAACATTTTCCTATCCACTCAACTGCATTGTGTACAGTAACTAAAACTATGAAATGATTATTCTTCATTTACTTTTCTTATTATATTTCCGATTAAATTATTTGATAAATTTATTAATCCGCCATTTGTTGTCTTAATAAAATCGCTCCATTGTGAATGACCAGCATACCAATGAGATCCAATTGATCCGTTGGTAAATCTTGGCGAAACATTATTTAGAAAATCTGGAATTGATCCCGCATTATGTGAATAAACCACATCCATATCTAAATTTATAGCTGGTGATAATAGATTAATTGTTTCAATATTACGGAAATTCTCATTATATAATGTGGGGCCGATTGCCTGATATTGTGATGGCATTGGTCTACTTTTAATTGTATCTAGCAAATATTGAAAAAATTTACTTCCTGGTTGTGACATTAAAAATCCAATAGAATGCCCATATGCAGAACTGCAGACAAATGTTTCCTTATTTTGATTTTCAATTACATTAACAGATAGATTAGTTATGGACTTAAAATATATTATATCCATATCAGACCAAACACCACCAAATGCGGTTAATAAATATAATCTCAAAAAATCTGATTTATGAACTTCTGTTGCTGTATTTTTGAATCCGATTTTATCAAAATCAACTGCAGTCGTTTTTATTGGTAGTCGCATCATTTCAGATGTATAATCGTCACAATCAACTGGATAACATAATTCACCTGTTGGCCAAGTTGTATGGGTTGTTGGATGTTTTGGATACCAAAACATTATTTCCCAATCTGGGTTATATTTCATAAACGACTTTACTGTTAAAAATCGTATATACGGCATAATTCCGCCACCCCAATACACATGAAAAATTTTAGGTATGTTTAATTGCCACTCCATAATATCTGTCCCCAATTATTTGTTGGATTTGCTTTATATGTGGTTTCTCGTAAAGTTACATTGTAAAGTAATGAACGATTTTTTTCTGTTAATATATCCGAGTCAGGTCTGTTCCAGAAAAAAGTACCATGATATTGATGTATAACCGATATGTTATCTTCGATAATTAGATTTAATCCTAATCTTTTTATTCTTATAATGAGTTCATCATCATCATATCCAATACCTGGAGCATATCTTTCATCGAATCCATTTAGTTTCAATATATTATTCTTTGTTATTGCTGCACAAAAATGATAATAAACTCTTCTATATATCGAATGATTATACCATCCTATAGAATCCCATCCAACATATGGTTGTTGTGGAAACGATTTTAAAAAGTCAACAATATGTTCGTTCCGATATTCTGATAATAAATTATTTAATCGTTGATTTATTCCATATGCCGACAACGCAATGTAATTTGTATCATTAACATTTTCATTTACATATGTTAGTACATCGTGTACATGCAAACATTCTGGATTCTGTAATAAAATAATGTCACCTTTAGCTTCTCGTATTCCGATATTAAGTGGCACGCATGAATTAACATACCATTTATTTTCTTTTTCTAATCTGATTATTTTTAAGAATGGGAATTCTTCAGTTAGATCTTCTAATCTATGTTCTGGCGAACTACCATCATCAACGGCGATAAGCTCAATATCTTTATATTTTGACCTCGTTATCGATAACAAAGTCTCATAAAATAAATTTTTCCTATTGTAATAACCTGTAACTATTGAAATCATATTCCATAACAATTTATTAAATCTTGAACCCCTTCATTAAGTTCTTTTTTAGTTGGATTTAAATTTTGAATCTCATTTACAATATCATGTAATTGACCTTCAATAAAGGATAGTTCCATATCCAAATCGCATGCTTCATTTATAAGCCTTTTTCTTTTTTGAGTATTTGTTTCTTTTTTCATATTGATTTATCGGGTCTTCTACAACTTCCTCCACATGAAATTGGAGTATTTGGAACATCTCCATGAGCATCACCGAATCCAAAATCATCAAAATCTTTTAAGGATTCTTTTAGGTCTTTTGCATATTCATCGAACGCAATCATAACAGCTGCGAGAGTTGAGTTTACCATCTCTTCTCCTGTGCTTTTATTATATTCAATGTTACAGTTTTCTCTTATGTATTCTTCAAGATATTTTTTCATGTCCAAATATATCCTTTTATTATCTAAAAATAAAGTCAATCCGGACAATAATCAGGACATTATGTCCGGATCCACGATATTTATATATCAAATATACGAAAGTTTATTTATAGTTCAAAAAAATAACAAAGAATTATATATTTATCTTATATGAAAATCATTATATCCGAAAAACAGGTTAAATATATATTGGGTAGTCCCGATATTATTAACGAACAAAATGAAACTGTTAATGATCAAAACACATTGATTGTATTACAAAATAGTATCAATGACCTTATTGATAAAAAGCAAAAAGAAATTTTAGATGCTATAACCGTGAGAGTCACTGGAAATGCACAAGATCTGAAAATGCAAATTGGAAGTAAATCATATGATATGAAACCAATGGTACGAGGCGTGTATGCAATAGTTATACCTCCTAATTCTACATTTTCATTTGCGGGGTCACTAATGTCAACATTGTTACCTGAAATTGAAAAAATTGCTGAATATAAAATTTTAATTGAAAGGCATCCCGAAATTAGATCACAAATTGAAAAGGAATCAGTTAAAGGTGTGATGTATACCGATGAACAAAATCAAGGAACATTTAAATTTACGGTATTGAAAAAACTAGATGATGTTGCTGATATGAAATCCGCTGTTGCATTTGGAACCCCATATCCATTCGGTGAATTTTTAGAAAGAAATAAGCTTATTTACAGATTTAAAAACGGAATATTTGGTATGCTAGAGTCTGGACAACTTTCTGTTAATTTATCCAGTATTCCACTTAAATTAACCCCTGCCCAGAAAACTCCTGGAATAGTACCATCAGCACCAATTCAAATTACACCAATGGCTCTCGGAGATTTATTTAACTATGACAGTGTTGAATTTAAAGATGATAATATTGCCAATCAACAAATGGGTAAATTTATTCAACAAATGAAATCTTTAATTGAGAAGTATGGAGATCCATTTATTAAACATATTTATACGCAGAATCCAACTATTCTGGCTTATTCAAGTATTGATGGCGATCCCGCTCAGCAAATCGTTGGAGAATATCAACCTTGTTCAGGTAATAAAACGAGACAAGAATATGATTTGTGTTTATCACAAGAAAGAGCAAAAAAGATTGCGGAAGTGTTAAATCAAGCTCTCCCTGAATTAGAGGGATCAATTAAATTTAAAGGAATGGGTGAAACAAACCAATTTGGGCCAGGATGGACAAAAGAATCACCAACTATTCCTGAGCAAACTGCCCCTAATAGAAGATATGTATTATCACCAATTAATCCTTTTATATCTACACAATAATATGAACTTATCATTATCGTAGAGACGCAAATAAAAAAGAAGGGGTTGTTTAACCCCTTTTTTAACCTTGTGATTTTTATTGTTTATTTTTTAAAATTTAGTTCCACATTTAGGACAGAACTTATCTGAAGACTTTCTCCGTTTAGTACCACATTTAGTACAATAAACTTTTATGTCTTCCTGTACAACAGGTTTTTGAGATGATGGAAGTATTTTCCAATCAGATGACCAACTCCACCAAGTATTGAATGTCGTACTATCATAGGTGAAGTTCTGATTAGAGTTGGATCCTTTCTCGATTCTTCCTGTTTCAATTGGAGCGGCGGCAGCTGGGGCTTTTGATGCAAATTCTATGTCAGATGACATATTGAAAAATCCCATAGCATCTGCACCGCCAGCCATTCCATCGTAGTTTTTGTTCCCTATTGGATTACTTAGGTTATTACACGAATATACATGATTAATACCATCTAAACTAGCAGATTTTATTTGACTAGTATAGGTTGGATTATTATATCCAGATGTAATCGTCGTTGTTCCCCATGTTGGCCATTCGTATGTCCATGAACTACCACCTGTATAGGTTATACCATAGTTGATGTATTCGTTATAAAATTTAACACTAACTTGTCCGTTATTAGCAATCGCTTTTTGAACGCCAGGATTATTTCCATCAACCTCATAGGTTTCGAATAAGAACCTCTTGGCTTCATTCAAGTATCTTTCCAAGAATACTCTCTCGCCTGGGCGTAAAACGATTCCAGAACCGAGAGAAACCCCATTCAGTTCAATTTTAGCTAAAACTTTATTTGTTGTTGGATTAAAAAGTTCGATTTCGAACTCATTACCATTGTTTAGGTATACGGAATTTCCGTACTGTTTTACTCGTTGTCTACCTACGGTGACAAATGCTGCGGGTACAGTTGACCCATCGTTAAATAATGTTACCATTTCCTTATATTTTATGTATTTGAGTTTCTATTTGTTGGTATCAATTCCAACTCAAATGTCGTTTGACCGACACTAGAACCTCAATCACAAGGTTAAACATAAATATAAAGGAAAACAGAAAAAATGTGAATAGTTAATCTTCGTTAAGTTGTAAATTTTTTACTTCTACTTGAATTTTTTTTGAGATTAACCCGCCTTTTCCATCAGGCACGACATCAACTTCAATTCTTTTATTAACTCCAACATAATTCATTTTGTAACCAAATGTGTCTATTTCCATTTTTCTCCAATCGAGAGGAATTACGATTGGCTCTTCAATCCTTTTTTCCCACCAATCTTCATCATTACTACTTGAGCCTTCAGGATAATATCTTATAGTTGTTTTTATTGATTGTGGGCCTCTGATATCATTAACATTCATTTTACTAATACCATATGTTTCATGTTGAATATCAATTAAGAATGTAACTTCAGCGGAAGCGTTGTTAATATCATCTATTTCACCGCCTTTATATGGAATGAGATTATCGTATCCGAAATCAAATTTAAACTCACATTTCATACGGTATCTACCATCATCCATAGTATATTCGGTCTCACGAGTTGCTGGAACTTGTTCATTAATGATTTTACTCATTAATTTTTCAATTTGATGTTCGGATAGTATTATTTTTTTCATTTATCTTAATAAGAAAAATTGTTTAGTGGCTATTTTTTCACGAATAAAAACATCTCCATCGGCTCCTTCAAAGAATGATCCTTTTAAATAATTTTCAGATTTTTTATTTGTTAACGCATCTGATGCCGATAAGAAATAGAAATAATCGTTGGGATTTTCTTGAGCTACCCCAATTATGTTTCTATTGTATCTTTGAAGATGAAGCATATTTCTATGTACAAGTCCATTTTCTCCACGAATTATTGTCATAAATGATTGTAATGTTCCTTTAAAATAGTCAAGATCTTTTATGAGATCAGCATCAGTCATATTAAGTAATCCATATCTTGTTTTATTTTTATCTTTAAGAAGTTTCGATGCTGTTCTCATTGTACATAAAGTGACGGATTTTTTTACATCTGTCAGCAATGGTTGCCAATCGCTACCGATAATAGATAGTTTAATTGCCGCGATTCCCATTGGAATACCTAATTTTTCTTTTAGAATATAGTCCAGATATTTATAATCCTGTGGTTTTGTATTGTTAATAGCGTTTAATATTCCAAAGGGATCGTTATGATCACTACATCTATATCTATATTTATAATCGTCATCGGTTTTAACTGTTTTATCAATATAGAGTTTTCTTTCTGCTGGCTCTAATGTTAAAAATGATCTCACTTCATTAATGTGCCTTTTATTATCTATGTATGTGTTTTGAAGTTCTGGCGAAAGTGTGGCAAAATCATACGCATCCCCTTGTTTAAATGTTATTCTATCTAAAGAGAAATTAGTTTGTTCTTTACGCGTCGTACCGAAATATGCAAATAAATTTTCTTTTCCATTTAAAGCCGGATATATGTTAACAATTTCCTCCCAGTTATAATTAGTGTCATCTCCATTTCTTCTACTTATGATCGTATATGGTCTAGCAGCGCTACGATGTCCTTTTGATTTAACATCAATGGCCGAAATATAATAGATGTCATCTTCTTTTCTATTTTTATCCAATATATAATAAAATGCCGATCCGTAATCTGAACGATATGTGGAATACATATTAGATCCGTATTTGGAATGCTCCGGACGAGCTGTACACCATGCGTTATAGGAATATCCTTCATCTGCGCTATATTTTTCATGTATACAAATTTGAAGAGCGCCCAACGCAACGGATTCATTTTTACTTTCAATTCTATATACAATGATATTGTTTTCATTAACAATTTGGCCGCGAGGATTTGTCCATCTTTCATATGCCGTTTTAAATCTTTCTTCAAGAGTTTCATCTCCTTGAATATAAGTTTCATCATCAATTACTCTGTTTAAATTTAAAATTCGATCCATATAGAAAGATATTTCTTCCCAGCTATAATTCTGGATATCTTTTATTCTTTGAGGATCTTTAAGAATGTCGGACATATTTGGAAATTTTTCCATCTGAGCGGCAACTTCAGGTAAATTTATATACAGTCTATTTGTTTGTGGGTCTATTGTTCCATATGGTTTATATGGCCTTAATCTTTCTTTTCGTTCTTTAAAAAATTGAATATGTTCATCCATTTGTAAATCCATTAACCCTGGTTGTTCACGAACCCATCTCATTTTAATTTTTTGGGATTCGGTTATCTTTTTAGATGCAGGTGGCCGATTGGCAGGATTTATTGGCCGGACTTCAGGTGCAGGCTCTGGTTGTGGTTCTTCGGGATCAAATCCATGCATAAAAACGGGATCGTTTTCCCCTTCGCCATCATTCTCACCATCTAATCCTTGAACATTATCATCATCTCCAGGATCATCAAGAAAATCTAGTTCGTGATCATCATCACCTTCTTGTTCTCGAAGTAAATTTAAAAAAGCATCGTCCACCACATTTTTAATTTGATCTTCAGTAAATATATATTTCTTTATAGGTTGTATAGTTAATGCATCATCCACCGCATTTTTAATTTGGGTTTCTGTAAACATATATTTCTTCATAGGATATGTAATATGTTATAAATATAAAAAAACTTAAATAAAAGCGTAGTCATCTAATTACAATACGCATTATTTTTCATATATTTATAATAAAAATATAAAATAATGTTTAGCACGAAACCAATTGAACTTGTTAATTACCAAGATAAATTATACGGAGTATATAGAAGGATCAACAAAAATAGAATTAAAGAAGGGTTTATTAATAATGTGAAAGAGGCGTGGCATTGTGATATTGTCCTTAAAAATAAGAGTCAAGATGCTGAAACATTAATGTTTTTAATTGAGATTCCTGACGCTGTTGTTATCGATTCACTGCCGCCTCCAAGTCCTGCTGCTATTGCGGATTAATATCTTTGTTTGATTTTTTAGTTTGTCTGACTGGCTTTTTTGTTGATTTTGATAAATCGGTTAATCTATTAAAATTTTCTATCACATCATTTAATACTGCGGCAAATTCATAATGTTCATTTTCCTCATTCTTTTTACAGAGAACAGTAATAAAACTTTTTAATTCGGCATCAGATAAATTGGCTTTTACTCTGGCGCTAGTTTTTATGAGATTCAAAACCGTAAATGAGACATTTAATTTTTTTTCCGGAGTTAGAGCAAAGTAATCGTCTATTTTTATTGCAGTTAAAATTTGAGTTGATACTCCTTCTAAAAAGGAAATAAATGACGGATGCGTTGTGTTAACTTTCATACCTTTTTCGTTTTATATAAATAGTTTTTATACTGAATTTTTAATGCGAAAATAATAAAAAAAGGAGAAATTGGGCATATTTCTCCTTATATTCGCAGGAAATATTATTATTTTCCCCATTTACCTCTAGAGACAATTTGTGCTATAATTCCATAAACAGACAAATCGGAATAGGTGTCTTGAATGGATTCTCCAACCTGATCTGTTTTTGATAAAAGAACGAGCTGTTTTAAACGCTGGATCTTATCATTTTGTCTGAACCAGATTCCAGTTAAAGATAATTTAATATCTTCTGGCGTTGACAATTTTGTGCCGACAGATATATTCTCTGGCCCGTAATTGTTCTGTTTACGCACAAATAATTCATACATTTCTCCCAAGATTTTCTTGAATTCCTTTGTAGTTTCTGGGTATCTTTCCTCACACTCTTTAACCGCGGGCGATTTTTCGGCCTTCGCTGGGTTGTTTGCTTTGTCTTTAACTTCGTCCATAATTTTACTTTTTAAAATATTATTTATAAATTTATTCAAATATAAACAAAAAAAGATAGAATACCAAATATTTATAAAGAAATTATTAAGATGGCATCAGAAAAATCAAAAGAGAAATCAGAACATCCAGGACAATCAGATCAACCTAAACATAGACAGCTTGTTCGTATGTTGTCTTTTAGAATTGTGCCTACCTATTATAAAAAAATCGAGCATGTCGCTAATGACCAAAACACAACAGTTTCGGCTCTTATTAGAAAATATATTAAAGCAGGGATGGTAAAAGATCTTGAGATGAAAGGTACTGATACAGACTTCAGAATCGAATAGCTACTTGTTAAAATTCTGTTTATTTCTTTTTAATAAATTAATTCTTCTCTTAGTTATACAAATATTATTTATATCTCCAATAATAAATGGCGGTATATTTTTTAAAAATCCTTCATGGATAGAAATCTTGTGATCAACGGTTGGATATGTCATATCATTAGACGATAATTTCAAATATTCTTTAATATATTCATTATCATAATAATCATATCCATCCCATATCTTATATAATTCTTTTTTAGATTTAAAAGTATATCTGTTAACAATTTTTCTATATCTCTTGAAGTCTGATATGAGATTTAATGGTATATAAATTCCTAATTTTTCTTTAGTTAATATCATTTTTTTTGAATTATTATATAACGGGTCTCCATATAATCGTTCTTTGGTTACTCTGGTTTTTAAATTCATACATTTTTTACATGAATAATAATTATATCTTTTTTTATTTATTAAATATTTTCTGTATTGAAGTTTTTTATACTCTCCACATATTTCACAACCACATTCAATTTCTATTGGGCTATTTTCAGGTAAATCAATTACATTAATTTCAATAATCTCATTGTATTTTATATTCGGATATTGAATCTTTAATTTTTTATAATTTAATGGGACGACTCTTGTTTTAATTCTTTTTGTTATAATCATAATTGACATTTGTTATATAAATATCTAACAAATGGACATATGACACAAAATAAAATTATTTATTAAACCTATTATATGAATTTGGAGTTATAAACACATATTGAGCGTTTCCTATGAAATCACTCAATTCTTTTGCGTTACAATAGCTCATAGCCGATCTTAAATAATCACTAAAATTTTCAGTCCACTGTTCTAAAGTATATTCAACTTTCTGATATTTGGTGATGCCCTCAGCGGTTACTAGTTTACTTTTTCCCCAACTTCTCTGTACTTCCTTTGTACTCATTCCACGATATTTCTTCTTAACGAAAAATCCCCATTTCCAGAGAACTTCTGCCGTCTTTAGGGGGATTTTTATACCATAAAGATAGTTAAACCCAGCAGATTCAATTGCTTTATTAAATGTTGACCCCATCATAACATAATTAGCCCCCAATGCCAATGCCTTGATGATATCGGAATAGGTTTTCATTCCGCCGTCAGCAACGATATGCGTATTCCACAATCCTAACCTTACTCTTTGCTGATGACATTCTTCTATTAAAGAACCCATTGGATAATTGATAGACACATTTGCAGCAGTTGTACAGCCAGCACCTGCCCCTATATTTATGCGAACATAGTCGGCGCCTGCCATTGCAAGATTGGCAAAAGTTTCAGGATTAGCGACATTCCCAACCATTAGAGTTACATCAGGAAATTTACGCTTTATATCTTTTACAATTTCCACTAATTTTGAAAGATGGCCATTCGCCATATCTATAAGAACATTTGGATAACTCCAAAAAAATTTATCCAACCCACGTCGCAAATCAATGTCCCCCTCATGAAAAATGTAATGAAGCTGTTCTTCAATTTGATTTAGTCCAAATGCTTGAAAGTAATATTGTTTATCAAAAGGGATATTATTAAGATCGATTCCTCGTGGCAAACAAGGAATAATATTATTATCCAAAAACGCTTTATAATTATCAGGAGAAACTATCGTGTCCATCGGCGCCGCCATAAGTGGAAGGAACTTATCCAAATTAAACTCTGTAAACACATTACATTCAGTTCTACTATTAACATCACTACCTTCTGCAGGAATGATAACGATATCGTTCAGGTCAAATTTTATATCTTTCATGGTACAAATGTAAAAAAAATATTTGAGATTACCAAATTAAACAATAGAAAAGTATTTATTAGATATGGAAAAAATAGTTATTACAGAAGAAGATGTTAAAAAAGTTTTGAATGAACTTTTAACTGAAGAAGTCTCAAAGGTTTCAAGACAGGATTTTAGCCGTACACAATTTAAAATCGAGGAATTAGAAAATTCATTGATGGAAACGATTAAAGAATTTAGGAAACTCCAAGAATCTATTCCTAATGGATTAAAAAATGTAACAACTAAAAGAACGGCATTAATTTCATCATACCTTATTGGCGCTCAGGGAAATATATCCAAACTTAAAGATATTATAAGGTCATATAAACGAAAATTTTATTCTCAACAAGTCGAAGAAAAGAAAAAATAATTATTTTTCTTTATTCATTTGTTTTACGAATTCATTTCCTTTTGTTGTTATAAAATAAAAATCTCTTCCGTTTTCATCATCAAGTGACCCAACTAATCCTTTTTCGATTAATGATTCCATATCCGATTTTGTTATCATTTCATTAAGAAATGATATTAACAATTTGTCAGATGGAAAAAGATCACCAATCTCATCATTTTCATCATATTCACCATTAATAAATTTTTCTGTTAGTATGTCACAAAGCCGTTCTTTGGTATAGTCGGAGGATTTGATATTTAAAAATTCAAAAACATTATAATCGTTTTTCAAGAAATTAATCATTTCTTCGGCTTTTGTAATAATAAATGGTTGAATGATCTTTTTCATATTATATATTTTTGACAAAATTAATAATAAAAATCAAGAAATCCAAATATTTGACTTTAATTATTTAAATATATTCATTATTATTGTTCAAGATAATATATTTATATGAAGAAGAACAAAATTTTCATTCAAATTGCGAGTTATCGCGACCCCGAATTACTTCCCACAATAAAAGATTGTATTGAAAAAGCTAAGTTTCCCAAAAATTTGGTTTTTTCAATTGCGTGGCAACATTCGCCAGATGATAAATGGGATGATTTATCTGAATATAAAGATGATAAACGATTCAGAATCATAGATATTCCTTATTTAAAATCTGAAGGCGTCTGTTGGGCTCGACATCAATTACAACAAAATTATCAGGGTGAGGAATATACCCTTCAATTGGATTCTCATCACAGATTTACTGAAAATTGGGACGCTGGATTGATTGATATGTATAAAGATTTACAATTAAAGGGATATAAAAAACCATTGCTTACGGGTTATATCCCATCTTATGACCCTGCTAATGATCCAGGGGCTAGAATTCATATTCCATGGAAAATGAGTTTTGATAGATTTTCCCCAGAAGGTGTTATTCACACTATACCAGAATCGATTGATAAATTTAAGGAATTGGATACACCTGTTCGTGCGAGATTTTATTCTGCTCATTTTGCTTTCACAACAGGAAAATTTGTGCTAGAAGTACCTCACGATCCAAATTATTATTTTCACGGGGAAGAACATTCTATAAGCGCTCGAGCATATACATGCGGGTATGATTTATTTCATCCACACAAAGTTTTTATATGGCACGAATACACGAGAAGAGATAAGAAAAAACAATGGGATGATGTTACAACATGGGGAGCTAAAAATGAGGGATCGTTTAAAAGAAACAGGCAATTATTTCAGATGGATGGCGAAGTTAGAACTGATGATTTTGGAAAATATGATTTTGGAAAAGTTCGATCTCTTGCGGATTATGAAAAATTTTCTGGCATATCATTCAAACGAAGATCTGTTCAACAATATACTTTAGATCATAAAGATCCCCCAAATCCAATTATAGAAGGCGAAGCATATGAAAAATCATTTGTACATATGTTTAGGCATTGTATTGATGTTGGATATAATCTAGTTCCTGAAAAAGATTATGAATATTGGGTTGTGGCGTTTCATCGTGATGATACTGGCGACGGATCGGATACAACATTATTTAGACAAGATGCTGATAAAAATGAAATTGCTGGGTATTTCCAAGATCCTGATCATTATTGTAAAATATGGCGACAATTTGAAACATCACATAAACCAACATATTGGGTTGTGTGGCCATTCAGTACATCTAAAGGCTGGTGTGAAAGAATAACTGGAAAAATCGGATAACATGAAAAAAGAAAAAAATCATAATAAAGAAACAATAATGCTGCATCTTCCAGCATATCGTGAGCCTGAATTGGTGCCAACAATTAAAAATGCATTAGAAAATGCTGAGTTTCCGGAAAGAATACATTTTGGAATCTGTAGACAATTTAATCCTGAAGATAAATTTGATAATGTTGATGAATTTCGAAATGACAAGCGGTTTAAAATTCATGATATGAATTATGTAGAGGCTAAAGGATTACCATATGCAAGGGCTATTATTAACGATCAACTTTTAACAGATGAAGATTTTGTTTGCCAATTGGATTCACATCATAGATTTGATAAAAACTGGGATTCCACATTAATTAAATGGTATTATGATTTAAAAGATGAGGGGTATAATCCTTTAATATGTGGATATTCGCCATATTATGATCCATTTAACGATCCAGCGGGAAGAACTATGGAACCGTGGTTATCAGAAGCTGCCAGTTTTTATCCATTTGGTACAATTTTTATTAGACCCTGTGGCATTCCAAATTGGCAATCACTAACAAAACCATTCCCTGCTAGATTTTTATCGGGACATTTTGCATTCGGACCGAATAAGTGGGCAAGAGAAGTGCGTCACGATTCTGATCTTTATTTTAGTGGCGAAGAAATTAATTTAACTGTAAGATCTTTTACTCACGGATATGATTTATTTCATCCTCATAGAGTTGTAGTGTGGCATGCAACTATGAGAGAAGAAAGATCAGGTATGTTAGTGTGGGACGATCAAAGTAGGAGAGGTGATAATATGTTTTGGAAACAACAGGATATTGGTCGGTCAAAAATACGGCAATTATTAAGAACAGAAAATAATGGATTCGATTTAACGGGATATGATCTTGGTACAGTTAGAACTCTACGGGATTATGAAAAATATGCTGGAATACATTTTAAAAAGAGATCATTTCAAAAATATACATCTGATCGTTTATTCCCTCCAAATCCAGTAATTGAAAATGAAGAAGAATGGGAAAATTCATTTATGTTTTCTTTTTATTATCTAGTTACTATAACCAGAGATATGTTGCCAGCAGACGATTATTCAAGTATACTCGTAGCTTTTGATAATGAAAACGGAATTGGAATAAATAGTAAATCAATAGAAGGACATCAATTACAATCATTTTTAGAAAAGGGAACACAAATACACTATGAAGAAATGTTTCTAACAGAAAAAAACCCGTCTAGAGTCGTTTTTTGGGGTTATAGCCCTAAAAGAGGATGGTCAGAGAGAGTTGAATATAAAATATAATATAATATATATATATATAAGAAAGAACTTTTAAATGAATGGTATAGTAAGAAGTGATGATATACATACTGAAATTTATAATTTTAAAGTAATTCATGGTGGATGTGGAGTTAGTTATTTGTATCTAGCGAATTTTAATCATGTACCAAATATATCTAAGGACATATGTGTTGTGATGATAACAAACAATCCTCATCAAAATTATTTAATACAATCCTATATTGATAATCCTGATAAATTAAAATTCAAATATATAATTCTTGATAAAATACATTTTGAATGCGGCAGAGATTTAATTGAACCATTGTTGGAATATATCAAAACCATAGATGAAAAATATGTTCTTTATATGGATGCGACCGATACGGCATTGATGACAGATATAGAAGATCCTCAAGGTATGTTGGACGCATATGATTGTAAAATTTTATTTAATGCCGAAGATTCATATACATTTCCTGATCATCCTTGCGTTCCACGCGATCATTTAAAAAGATTTGGAGATTTTCACATGTGTCCACAGGGAAATTATTATTTACATAGAAATGTCATTATACACGAAAATACTAAAAGATTACAACAAAAAATGAAATGCTTACCATATACCAAATCATTAAATTCAGGTTTGTTTTTAGGCGAAAGGACATTTTTGATTGAAGCATTGACCAAAATGGTGGAATATATGAATATGGATCCAATAAGAGGGTTTCCTTATGGAGAAGTCGAAAATCAAAAATTATGGCAGTATATTCAATATACATATGAAAATGGAGAAATTCAAGTGGATTATTTGAATGTATTTTTTTTATGGCTACATCCTGCTAAATTTGTCTTTCCGCCTGATAGTTGGGAGCATTTTAATTTTTTTAATAAAATGCAATTAAATAACGAAAAAGAGACTGGATCTCTTATAGATGAAGTTATATAATGAAGATAGTTTATATAACAGGATGTTTAGGATTCATTGGGTCATATGTAACAACTACTTGTTTAAAAAAGGGATGGTATGTTAAAGGAGTCGATAAAATCACCTATGCCGCCAATAAAGAATTATTAACTGATTTTAATAAGTATTCAAATTTTTCATTTGTTCATCATGATATTAATGACTTAACATTTTTATACGATTGTGACTATATAATTAATCTGGCAGCAGAAACGCATGTTGGTAATTCAATATCAAATAGTAAGGATTTTATATATTCGAACATTAACGGTGTCCATAATATTTTAGAACTAATTCGAAATTATCGTCAAGAAAATGGGAAGAAACCAATTCTTCTTCATTTTAGTACAGACGAAGTATATGGAGATATTACAGATGGAAGTCATACTGAAAATGATATGTTAAGACCAAGTAATCCATATTCGGCAACTAAAGCAGCTGCAGATATGTTAATATATGCTTGGAATAGAACATATAATGTTCCATATATTATTGTTAGACCGACTAATAACTATGGAATTGGCCAATATGTTGAAAAATTAATACCAAAAACAATAAAATATTTAAAATTATCTCGAAAAATTCCATTACATAATGGTGGCACACCAATTAGAAATTGGTTACATGCTCAAGATACTGCTGATGCTATTGTTCTCTTAATTGAAAATGGAGTTGTTAATGAAACATATAATATATGCGGAGGATTTGAACAAACAAATTTGACAACATGTGAAAAAATTATTAAAGCATATAATGAAAGCGAAAATTATGACGAGTACCTCGATTTAACTTATTCCAGATTAGGCCAGGATGTAAGATATTCCTTAGATGATAGAAAAATAAGAATGTTAGGGTGGTGTCCTCGTCACAAATTTGATAAGGAACTAATACATATCGTGGAATATTATAAAAATAGGTTTATATGGTAAGTATAGAGGAATTAATATCGTTTGAAAAGGAGATAGGTGATTTATTTAACGCGGGTAAAATAAGAGCCCCAATCCATTTATCGTCAGGTAATGAAAATTATATACGGGAAATTTATAATGAAATAGATAATGAAAATGATTGGGTGTGTTGTACTTGGAGGAATCATTATCAGGCATTATTAAAAGATATTCCATCTGAGGTATTAAAAGAAAATATTATTGCTGGCAAATCGATGGTAATGAATTTACCTGAATATAAATTTATATGTAGTTCTATTGTCGGTGGTATTCCATCTATTGCAGTAGGGATTGCGTTCGCAATTAAATTACAGAAAAAGCTCAATAAAGTTTGGTGTTGGGTAGGTGATATGACCGCTGAGACAGGTACATTTCACGAATCATATAAGTATTCAATAAATAATGATTTACCAATAACATTTATTGTTGAGGATAATAAAAAATCTGTATGTACACCTACATCAAAAGCGTGGAGTAGAGATATACCATATTATCTTAATTATACATATAAGGGTGGAGTATTAAAACAAAACAAACTTTATTATTATCAATATACTAATGAGAAATATCCACATGCGGGAGCGGGCATAAGAGTAAAATTTTAATTAATATGAAATACTTTGAAGAACTACAAAAAGCGATGAGTATGTTATCGGATCATCCCGATACTATATTCATAGGCCAATCGGTTGTATATGAGGGAACGGGATTGTATGATTCTTTAATTCATATACCTGATAATAAAAAAATAGAATTACCTGTTGCTGAATATCTTCAAGCTGGAATATCTAATGGAATGGCAATTGAAGGACTTATTCCAATATCGATATATCCCAGATGGAATTTCTTATTAATGGCTACCGATCAAATTGTAAATCACTTGGATAAATTTATGTCAATGTCAAATGGAAAATGTAAACCAAAAGTCATTGTTCGAGTATCAGTTGGAAGTGAAAGACCTGTCGATCCACAAGATCAACATAAAGGTAATTTCTCAGATGCTTTTCGTAGAATGTTGACGAGTATCGAAGTTGTGGATTTAATTGAGCCAGAACAGATCATACCTGAGTATGTAAAGGCTCTTTATAGAGAAGATGGAATAAGCACAATATTAGTGGAATTTGCGGATTTCTGTAAAGAAAAATAGTTATTGTTTTCTTTATGAAGGGTTTCTTTTAAACATAAAATATAATATATTTATGAAAAGTTAAGAATATGAATATAAATATGGAAGATCTTGATGGTTTTTTTAAAAATCAAACAGCATCATATATTAATAATACTGAATTTATACCTGGCGTGACGCCAATATATTATTCAACATTATATTGGAATATAGAAGAATATAAGGCAGGAATAAACGCTTTTTTAAATGGTAAATGGACATCATCTGGTGAAAATGTTGAACAATTTGAAAGGAATTTTAGTAGGAAATTTAAAAATAGTTTTTCTTTGATGGTAAATTCCGGAAGTTCAGCGAATCTAATTCTAATGGCGGGATTAAAAAGGTATTTTAACTGGAATGATGATGATGAAATTATCGTTTCACCTGTTGGATTCCCGACATCCATATCTGTAATATGTCAAAATAGATTAAAACCCATTTTTGTTGATATTGAATTGGACACATTAAATTTTGATTTAAATAAAATTGAAGAAAAAATCACAAGTAGAACAAGAGGAATTTTTGTATCACCAGTATTAGGTAATCCGCCCGATATGGATAGATTGGCGGAAATATCTAAGAAATATGATATACAATTAATTGGTGATAATTGCGATAGTTTAGGAACGAAATGGGACAACAAATTATTAAATGAGTATTATATCGGATCGAGCTGTTCCTTTTATCCTGCTCATCACATATCAACGGGCGAGGGTGGAATGGTTAGTACCAATGATAGAAAATTAAATAACATATTTCATAAATTATCTTGGTGGGGTAGAGATTGTCATTGTATAGGGATAGAAAATCTAATACCTGATGGGATATGTGGTAAGAGATTTGATTATTGGTTAGAACATTATGAGGGTATCGTTGATCATAAATATGTTTTTAGTGAGATGGGGTATAATTTAAAACCATTAGATTTACAAGGCGCCATAGGAAATGTTCAATTAGATAAATTTAATGAAATCGAAATTAATAGAAAAAATTCAAAAGAAAAAATAACAACTATATTTTTAAATAATATTAAGAATATCCGATCACCAAATGTTTTGGATAAATCGGATGTGTGTTGGTTTGGAACTCCCTTTATTTGTGATGAGCCTAATTTAAAACATAATCTTGTCGCGCATTTAGAATCACATAAAATACAAACAAGAAATTATTTTGCGGGTAATATATTATTACACCCCGGTTTTAGTTTTTTGGATGATTATAAAAAATATCCACAGGCTAATAAGATATTAGATACTGTATTTTTTATTGGGGCGGCGCCACATTATGATGATAAAATCTTTCAATATATTGAGGATGTTGTAAAAAAATTTAAATCATGAGCGTTCTTATATTGGGTAATGGATTACTAGGATCGGAGATTATAAGGCAAACTAATTGGGATTACTTGGCCCGAGAGAAGGATAATTTCGATTTTTGTAATCCACAAACCTATGTTGATAAACTATCTGATTATGACATCATTTTGAATTGTGTTGGATACACAAACACATATTCCGAGGAAAAAGAAAAACATAGAGAAATAAATTATATAGGGGTTGTTGAGTTATCCGATATTTGTCAAAACTACAATAAGAAATTAATTCATATATCAACAGATTATGTATATGAATATTCTAATCCACACGCAACTGAAAATGATATCCCATTAATATCTAGAAATTGGTATACATATTATAAACTATTGGCCGATGAATATATTATGCTAAAAAATGATAATTATTTAATTTGTAGAACGACATTTAAACCCAAACCATTCATATATGATGTTGCTTGGATGGATCAAACAGGAAATTTTGATTATGTAGATGTGATCTCTGAATTAATTATTGAATTAATTAATCTCGGCGCCAATGGACTATATAATGTTGGCACATCTGAAAAAACGATTTATGAATTGGCATTGATGACAAATAAAAATATTAAGAAGGGCAATAAACCATTGATGACACCGGAAGATATAACAATGAACACGATAAAAATGCGAGAGAAATTAAATAAATGATAAATTTTACCGAGAAATTATGTATATCTTATACATGTTGTGGCCCCACATATAGAAAAACTGCAATGGAGAGATTAACTAAAGATTGTTTTAGTCATCCAAACTTATATTATTCAATACTGACAGATGACAAGTCATATTTTAAAGATATAAAGTTAGAAAACTTTGTGGTACACGAATTAAAAGATTATTATAATGATTACCCCAACCTTGAAAAAAATGAAGCGTTTCTGGAAAGTACGGATAAAAAAGATTACGCAGAAAAATTCATTAATCAGAATTATAAATTTTCATTTTCAACATATCGATTTCATCTAATTGAGGCTAAGAAATTTGGCGTATGTAATGTTGCTTTATTAAGCACGGATTCAAAACTTAAATTTGAATCTATTACTGATGAATTATTTGAAGACAAAAATTCAGTAGAGTCTTTATTGTCAGGGGCAAGGATAGTAGATTCTATCGATGAAACAAGAAAATATATTGTTGAAATTATACAAAGAAAATATAATTTAACTGCTAATGATAAAATTAAAGAATATGATAGCGCTGGCCGATTACTTGTATTTCAAGATATAGAATTTATGGAAATGTTCTTTAATATGTGGGATGATGTTGTAAACACATTATATTCTGAAAATAAAATGTGGACATCTTGTGGTACATATGTAATGCACGATGAATCTATATTAAGTGTTATTTATGATGTTGTTGGAATTCATCAACAAAAAATGGAAATGGGAGGAAGTCTATTTCATTACTATGAGATTTCTCAAATTGAAAGATTTTGGACTTATCCCCCAATAACAAAAACATCTGGAAAATTTATTATTACGATAACTGGCCCATTAATGAAATATAGACTAGCTATATTAAAAGATGCGTGTCCGGATGTGAAAGATTATCTGATATTTTTTACCGATAGAGAATCGTATCAAATGTATAGTGAATATCATCATTTTTTTAATTTTATTATTATGGACGATTATCGAGAAAATTATCCAATTAGTTTAAAATATGAGGTTTTTCCAGATTTCAAAACCGAAGAAGAAGCTCTTAAAAATATAACCAAATTTTATGGCTCAACAACGGGTAATTATTATCCATATAGTATTTCTAGATTTATTTTTCCATACCTTATAGAAAATGATATTCTTAATTTTGCCATTATTTGTAGTGACACTATTTTAAGTAATGACGCCGATTTTTTGAAAACTTTTTTTGACGATATTCCATTAGGATGTTGTTATGCTCCTAATATGGGCGTTGATAATCATGGTATAGAAATAAAAATGAGTTTTTGGCAGGAAGTTATACAACCATTGTTTCCTCAAATAAAATTAGAAACGCCATTTATGTGTGCGTGTGATGGATATTTTAGAGGATTTCACTTTAGAAATAAAGAAGATATGAAATTATTTTTTGATATGTGGAACACATCAACAGAACAAATATTTACTAATTCCAAATATTGCACTATTAATGGTAATAATGGATTAATATCAGAACAAGAATGGATATCGGGGCATATAATAGGATTTTTTGAACATCAATTAAATTATATATTTAAAAACGCTATTGATTTTACCGAAATAAATAGAAGAAAGGTTATGTTCCATTGTAGTAGACCAGATGATACGTTTTATATGGATTCCAGAAAAGACATATGGCAACAATTTGATTATTCCGATAGAACATCAATTTCAGCGTTTATCAAAAATAATAAACAACAGTTATTTGATTATTATAATGGTCACACATTCGAATGCGAAGTTACTGATAAATATGTATATACGAGATTATTATGAAAATATTAATAACCGGAGGAAATGGATATGTGGGGGGTTCATTATATAATGGATTATTAGATGAATTCGATGTGACTAAAATCAGTAGATCTGATTTTGACTTACGAGACATATCTTCTATGTTTACATTTTTTGAGAATAAATATTTTGATGTAATAATAAATTGTGCATCTGATGGTGGAAGTAGACTTAAAGAGGATGGTTGGGATGTTTTAGTTAATAATATTGGTATATTTTATAATCTAATACATTGTTCTGATCATTTTGGTAAATTAATTAATTTTGGATCGGGAGCTAGTGTATATGATTTTTTAAACCCTTATGGATTAAGTAAATTAGTAATTGAAAAAACTATTTCAACACATCCCAAATTGTATAACATTAATATATTCGCGGTATTTGACGAAAATGAATTAGATGGCCGATTTATTAAAACGAGTATAAGAAATTATATGAATAACGAACCTATAGAGATTTTTAAAAACAAGAGAATGGATTTCATTTATATGCCCGATTTTATTTCCATTATTAAATATTATATTTTAAATGATAATCCACCGAAAGAAATAGATTGTACATATTCCGAAACAAAAACTCTTGTTGATATTGCAGATATGATTAACGATTTGGGAGATCATAAAGTTAATGTTTTAAGAACAGGATATGCTGCTCCACATTATTGTGAGAATTATCACGGTACATATACACCAATAAATCTGAATTACATTGGATTAGAACAAGGTATAAAAAATGTATATAATTCTTTGAAGTATGAAAATTAATTTTCATTATGAACACTCTGGCATATATACCCAAACATCTAATCTATTGGCGTCTAATAAATTATTTTATATTTTCAAAGAGAAATATCCTGAAATTGAATTTGAAATAATTAATTTAATACATTCAAACATTGTTCCGGAAATAGGCCAATTTTGTAAATTTACAAATAATGTATATAGTTCTGCGTGTCTAATAATTGAAAATCCTGAGAATAAAAAATATTTCTTAATTTCATATATGGATAAGTTGGAATGTGTACGTGGTTGGGATTTAGAAAATTGTGTTGAAATATTTGCGTCAGTAGGAGTTCAATCTGATGATTTTCATTATGCTCCATGTCCTATTACATATACTCCAATATCACCCACACACTGGCTTCATACATGGGAAATAATTGATGAAGAATATTATCGAAAAAATTTACCAAAAATAACTCCAGATAAACCATTTTTTATGTCTTTAGTTCCGTATAATTTTAGAGAATATATTCATAATGATCCAAGATTTGATTCACACGCAACAAAGATCCCATATGAGGAATTTATTAAGATATTTGGAAGTCATTCGATTGTTATTGATATAAACGGGGCGGCTGAATTATCTAACAGAACTATAGATGCGTTTGCATTAGGATGTGCGTTATTACGGCCCAAATTTACATTAAAATTTCATAACGATCTTATTCCTGATTTTCATTATGCTGCGGTCAAATGTGACGATTTATCAAACTATAAAGAACTTGCGGATGCATATATTGATCGATTTGAAGAATTAAAAAAAGATAAAGATTTAGTACATTTTTTATCTGTTAATGGTAGAAAATGGTATGAAGAAAATTCAACTCTAGAATCCCATGTTAATATTTTAAATAAGGTTATTAATATTGAAAAGTTATTTTAAGACTTTATTTTAATATTTTAATTTGATATATTAATTGGTAAATAAAATTATATAACTAATATCAGAAACAATATGAATAATGAATTTATTAAATTATTAAAACCTCAAAATATTTTTAAAGCTAAAAAGAGATTGGGGCCTAATGAAGATGGTGGTTATGTCCTACCTGAATTTATTTTTGAAGAATCTACTGCGCTTTTCACATATGGTGTTGGATATGATACTAGATTTGAAGAGGCATATAGCGCCACATATAATAAACCATCATATCTCTTTGATCACACTGTAAGAGTTGTGGAACCGTGGAGATTAAAAGAACAGAAAGAAGAATGGAGAAAAAGAGATGAAGCAATGGAAAAGGCAAACTGCTTTTTCTTCTCACACGGATTGGGTTTCCAAGATAATTGTAAAGATTTTATAGATGATTATAAATTATTCGATATTAAAAATTATGTCATTTTAAAAATAGATATCGAAGGGGGTGAATATGAATATTTTTTGAAAACTGATATATCCAAAATGGAATCAACGGTAATGGGAATATCATTGGAAGTTCATTGGATTAATAATGAAACAAATAATGAAAATTTGGTCAAAATTTTAAAAGAATTAGACAAATATTTTATCTTGTGTCATGTACATGGAAATAGCTGGGGTGATAATTGGGAATTTGAAGGACAAACATTACCAGTAACACTTGAGTTATCATTTGTTAATAGAAAATTTATTGATCGATATGAACCTGATAATCAAAAATACCCTATCGAAGGGTTAGATTTATCAAATAATCCCAATAAGCCAGATTGCAATTTAGATTTTTTAAACACGGAAAAAATAAATGTTACACAGAAAATAAATGATCCAGAATATAAAAAAGTTTTTTCAGATTTTTATGATAACTATTCTTTTGGTGGATCGTCAGAAAGCCGAAGTGGTGGTGGTAGTACATTAGACGCAACCGAAAATCTGCGCAAAGACATTGTAAAATTAGTTAATGAAAAGGATATTAAATCAGTAATAGATATACCATGTGGAGATTTTAATTGGATGAAGGAGGTTGTATTTAGATTTGATACATATCTCGGCGGTGATATTGTTCCTAAATGTATAAAAGAAAATAATGAAAGGTATAGTAATTCAAGAATTAAATTTATCGAGTTTGATATCATGAATGATAAAATTCCAAATGGGGATTTATTAATTGTTAGGGATGTGATAGGACATTTTCCATTAGAGGATGGAAAAAAAATTGTATCGAATATTTTAAATTCGAATTGTAAATATTTGCTAGCAACAACATGGTATAATCTTAATGATAAAACTTATTATAATAAACATGAGAATTATAATGTTGAATATGGTAGATGGTATGCTCTTAATTTAATGTCAAAACCGTTTAATTTCCCCGAACCTGAAAGAATTATTGAAGAGGAAGCTAAAATCGATGGATATGATGATGGTGTAAGAAAAATATTAGGATTATGGGATATAGAAAAGATAAAAAATAATATTATCGTTGATCAAAAGTCAAATGTAATAAAAAATGAAATTTCTATAAATGTGATCAATAAAGATCTTACGGTTGTCACTGGATTATGGAATATAGGAAGAATAGGAAGAGATTTCAATCATTACATAGAACATTTTAAAAAATTCTTAGATATCCCAATTAATATGGTTATATATGTTCCTCAAGAATATGAATATTTAGTTTGGGAAAAGAGGTCCAAAGAAAATACTTATGTTAAAGTGGCTGAATTAGATTATATTAAAAATCTTTATGCTCCATTCTGGGATAAAACACAGTCCATTAGAAACGATCCTAATTGGTATAATTCAACAGGAGAAAATGGTTGGTTAAAGGGAAGCCCTCAAGCAACTTTAGAATACTATAATCCAATTGTACAATCTAAAATGTTTTTACTTAATGACGCTACTATATGGAATCCATTTAATACTGAATATTTTATATGGCTCGATGCTGGAATCACAAATACTATTGGGGAAGGATTTCTCGTGGAGAATAGAGCATTGGACAAAATAACACCATATTTGGACAGATTTTTATTTTTATCATATCCATATGATGCTATTGATGAAATTCATGGATTTAATTATAAAGCTATGAATAATATTGCGGGCGAGCCCGTAAAATATGTTTGTAGAGGTGGATTATTTGGAGGGACGAAAGAAATAATTCATCAAGCTAATGCAACATATTATTCTATGCTAAGTAATACTCTTAATAAAGGCCTGATGGGAACCGAAGAAAGCATTTTTGCACTTATGACATATAATGAACCTCATATATATAAAAGATATGCATTAGATGGTAATGGACTGATAGTTAAATTTATTCAAGATCTTATAAATGATAATGTCATTATAGAACCTGTAGATGAAAAAAAAATTCGACGAATCATAACAAAATCAGATTTATCGAAGGTTAAAACTAATCTTTATATTTTAACATTTAATTTTCCGGAACAACTTCAACATACAATAAATTCAATGGAAAAAATTCCAGAATGGTTAGAGAAGCCACATTTAATTTTAATTGATAATTCAACAAATGATAATGCCGCAGTAAATAATATGGCATTGGCTGAAAAATATAAAATGGAATATATTCGAATGGAAAGAAATACAGGCATATGTGGAGGGCGACAGTTTGCTGCTGAACACTTTCATGAATCGGACGCCGATTTTATGTTTTTCTTTGAAGATGATATGACAGTTAATTCCCCGGCGTTAGATGGTCAATTCTGTAGAAATGGATTTAGAAAATATATTCCAAATCTATATAATATTCTTCATAAAATTATGATAAACGATAATTTTGATTACTTAAAATTATCATTTACAGAGGTATATTTTGACAATGATAAATGCCTTCCTTGGTATAATGTACCACAAGATATTCGTACTCGTGATTGGCCAGATTATGATAAATTACCAGTAACAGGATTAGATCCTAATTCACCTCTAGCGATATATAAACATATAAAATCCTATGAAGGATTATCATATGTAACTGGCGAAATTAATTATGCAAATTGGCCGATGATTGTTTCCAAAGAGGGTAATAAAAAAATGTTTATTGACACAAAATGGGCACATCCGTTTGAACAAACATGGAGTTCACACATATATCAATTAACAAAAGAAGGAAAAATAAATGCGGGATTACTTCTAGCATCACCAATATGGCACGAAAGAATTAAATATTATGAGCCAGAAGAAAGAAGAGAAAATTAATTGTTTGATAATTATAAATAAAAACATATGAAAATAGCAATAGGTGAAATCGTTGATCGATATTCGATTTGTAAATTAAAATCTGAAAGAGGTAATCTTGATAATTCAAAAGAGATGTGTGATTTATCCAATGAAATGTCAGGATATGAAGGAATAGAACCATATCTTAACCAATTATATGAATTGCATGGCAAAATATGGGATTTGGAATCAGATATTAGAAGTGGGAACGAAAAAATTTTAGGATTAGAAGAAGTTGGACGAAGGGCTATTCTGCTTAGAGATATGAATAAGATAAGAATTGAGATCAAAAATGAAATAAATTCAAAATATAACGAAGGATATAAGGAAATAAAAGTTAATCATGGTAGTGAAACCGAGCCTAGCATTATTATTACTTTGACAACTGTTCCTGAAAGATTATCAATGCCACCCGAATATAATTTAGGAGATGTTATCGATTCTTTATGTACTCAAAATGATAATGATTATGAGGTACATTTTAATATCCCTGAAATTTATAATATAACTCGTACCCCATATATTATACCAGATTGGCTAGAAGATCGGAAACTAAAATATAAAAATTTAAAAATTTTCAGACCAAAAGATATCGGTCCGCCAACAAAATTTGTACCTACTTTAGAAAGAATTAAAAATCCGGAAACAATATTACTTGTTGTTGATGACGATCTTGTTTATCATCCTGATATGATTTCTGAACATAGAAAATATCAAAAAAGTTTAAATCCTAATTCTTGTATTTGTTATGAAGGAAGAGGATCTGATATCTTATTACATCAGGATGGACCTCCTGGCGATCTTAGAGATTCTTGGATAATATGCGTGACCCAAGTTAGAGCCGTTCATTCACTTCAACATTATAAATCGGTATCATATAAGAAAAAGTTATTTGATCAGGATTTTTTTAATTATTATTTAGGAAGAACATTATCTGATGATGCTTTAGTTTCGCAATATTTTATGGATAAAGGTATTAAAATGTTTGTTGTTCCTTATGAACCAGAAAACCATCTTTACACCACATATGAACTATGGCAACAAAATGAACGATGTGAAACATTTCCAGTTTTGAGAAATACACATAGTGTTGCAAAAACGGGATGTAATCATCCAAAATTAATTGAACATCCACTTGGCCAACGATTTTATTGGCCGTCAACATTGGGGAAAAAAGATTATATAGGGCCTACTATTATTGAAGAACCAGTTGTTATTCCAGAAGATCCGGCCATTATATAATTAAAACTTGCTACAATGGGAACTTAGAGGAATCTTCTTTTTGAGGTTTCACGGGATTTTCAGGGCGTTTATCTAGTTTCAACCCAAGTTTTTCTTCTGCTTTTTTTTGATAAAAGTTTTTCGTTGCTTCTTCGTGTTGTTTACGAATTGCTGTCTTTTCCTCTTCAGACATTTCAAATGTGCTCATATTTTTCAAGTTTTTTTATATTCATTATGTCTAACGACTCTTCTTTTTTATTTAATAATGTCTGGCATTTTTCATATTCTTCTCTACCTTCTAGTACCATTATCATTTTATCGATCAATTCGACGCAAAATTCCAGATCATTATTATAGTGTAAAACTGAATTAGTTCTAAAGTAATTATTTAATACGACATTGTCAAGGTTTCGTAAATAATCGTATATCATTCTTAGTTCAGTATCGTCATAGCTACCGATGTGAATGATTCTAACCGCTTGAAGTAAAAAATTTATTGACATTATAACAATAAATACCAAAAACAATATAATTATATAGAGACAATTACTTAATATGAAGGTTAAATTAACGGAACAACAACTTGTAAATATAGCTAAGAACTTAAAAGATAATACTCCTACCCCTCAAGTTGGTGATGTAGATTTTGAAAAAGAGGCTCCAAATCTAACAAAACTGATTAAAACTTTAATGGTAAATAAAGACGCTGCTCCCGATAACATATCAAAGAATACTCTTCCAAATACTAGTAAATCTGTTTCCGAACCTGAGTTTATTAAAATTATTCCAAAAGGTAATCAGATGATGCATCCATTGGGTCGAAAAGGTCCGATTACTAGCCCATTTGGATCTAGAAATACTGGAATTTCTGGAGCCAGTAAAAATCATAAAGGAGTTGATATATCTACACGATCAGGATCGCCCGTATATGCTCCATTAGATGGTGTAGTGTTATATTCTCGTGACACATCTCCAAATGCTTGTGGCGGGTTTATTAAATTGAATCATACTAATCTGGAAACGAAGTTTTGTCATTTAAGGCGATTAAATGTTCGAGAAGGTGATAATGTTAAAAAGGGACAAATAATAGGATATTCTGGCGGAGGGAAAAATGATCCGATGCGTGGAATTTCATCTGGGCCGCATTTACATTATGAAATTTTAAATAAAAGCGGTATTGCTATGAATCCGACTTCTGTAGAACCCAATTTAGTGTAATATGGAATCATTAGATGATAAAAATAAAGAAAAACTTGATAAGTTTGTTAGATTTGCTAAAAAAGAATTGGGAATCAATCATGTTCCAACTGTTGCTCTTTTAAATAGTCGAAGTACCATAAAAACCACAGCAAATTACGATTACACTAAAGAAAATAAAATAATAAAAGTATATGCTAAAGGTAGATTGATGGCCGATATTATGAGAAGTATTGGACATGAATTAACACATCACAAACAATGGGAAGATGGTAAGTTAAAAGTAAAACCCCCAGATATTGGCGGACCTATTGAAGACCAAGCAAATGCAAAGGCAGGACAATTAATAAAAATGTTTGCAAAAATTGATCCCACAATTTACGAATAATTATTCTCTCATAAATTTCAATACAATTTGTACGGAAACTCCTTTAATTTCATTTCCATTTATGAGATGTAAATTAGTTATGAATGATGGAGTTAATAATTCTAACTTACTCGGATATGCTGAATTTATTATATATTCATATACTAAATTATTTATATTTATTTCGTTAATAGTATATACCGGATATATAACTTCAAATCGATTGTGTGATTGGATGGAATCATTTATATAACAATATAAGGAGAAACTGTTATCATCAAATTCCCATTTCGTTTTATTTTTAATAAATCTTTTATCGATTGGCGTTAATCGATAGTTTAATCCGCCTATACATATGGTATCGGATTCGGATATTAATTCATTTGAAATTGTTGTAATAACATCATAATCATAGAATGTCCATTTACCTCCACTTAAATGCGGATCTACATAGTCTATATATGGCTCACATCCAATGAGAAATGGAATGAATAATATGAGAAATAAAAATCTTTTCATATGTTTGCTATTTATAATTAAGACAAAGATAGTTATTTTTTTGGATATACAATACAAATTCATAATTTTTTTAGTATTTATATGGTATGAAAGTTATAGTTACTGAATCACAATTAAGAAATATTCTTAAAAAACAAAGAAAGAAAAAAGAATTTGACGAAGCGGCATCGTTAACATCACCATCCACATCCAATCAATCAACTTCACCAGTGTCTTCTACGACATCGAGTACCGCATCAACATCCACAACATCAGATGACGCTGGAACTAGTCCTGGCGCCGCTGATTATCCTCCATATCCTGAAGTTGGCCATTGGGAGAGCGGAGTAACTCGTGGACCCGCAAATCAAATTGCGGTAACAAAATGGTCTGATACTGTTGGAAGTAAAATAACAAGAGGAAAAGCAAATCCATTAAAATAATCAATAATAACAGATATTTATATATAAATTAGAAAAAATGAATAAAAGCAAATTAACAATTGAAGAGTCATTAAATAAAATTAAATTTATGATGAATTATGATTCATCAAAGACTCTTACCGAACAATTAGAATATAATGGACAACGACTTTTTGGTCCAAGTAGTAGAGAACAACTTCAAAAGTATTTTCAAGATCTAAGAGATATGTTTGATTATGCTGAGACTTATAAATCACAGCTTAATAAAATACCAAGAGGAGTAGATGATAAACAAATAGACGAATTAAGTAAAAGATTATATTCTACAATGCAAGGTATTGGACTTAATAAAAAGCCAGTAGCGGAAATATTTGAAAGTTTACAATCCGCATCCGATTTCATTGCTCTGAATGACTCATTCAATGCTACATATGGAGCAAAACAAGATTTATATACATGGATTATTAATGAAATGGGAATGGGGGTAAAAGTTCAACAAAGAATTCTTACATCACTTCGTAATCTTATGGCTGAAGCTGCTAAATCAGCTAAAACTGATAAAGAGAATCCACAACAACCAATAGATATTCAAAAACCAGAACCGATTACTGGGCCCGTAGATAATCTTAATCCACCAGTGGATAATATTAACCCTCCTACAGCACAATATCCGTTTTCTAAAGGAACTGACGACGACCCATATAGATATGGAACACGAGGTAGCGGAATTGCTCAAGTTCAACAGAATTTAGGATTAAAACAGGATGGAAAATGGGGTCCAAAAACAGATGTTAAAATTAAAGAATTAGCCCCTGAATTTGCTAATGGATTTACAAATCAGAACTTATCTCAAGTTATTCAAAAAGTTCGAGGACAGGTTAATCCAACAGCCGTTAATACACGAAATATTAAGCCATCTATTAATGTCGCTCCATCACAGAATACTGCACAATTAGCGGGTCAACCAACAAAATTAGCATAATATGAAAAGAACAAAATTAACGCCCGAGGAATCATTACGGAGAATTAAATTGATGATGAATTATGACATCTCAAGATCTCTGAACGAACAATTAGAATCACCAGGAGGAATAGCCAAAAAGACATTAATTGGAACAGGAGCGGCATCGGGAGCGGGGGCAATTGCTGGTGGTATTTATGGAGCCACAACAGCTTCTACAGCCGCATTAGAAGGCGGAGCAACTGGATTAGGATTACTTATGGCGCCAGGGGTTAGTTTGACAACAGCTGGAATAACAGGTGGAGCAATTCTTGGCGGAGCGGCCGCTTTGGCATTAGTACCTTTAGTGTTATGGCTTGTTGATAAAGATAAAGCATATCCTAAAACCAAAAAATTATTTGAATATGTTAAAAATAACAAAGAAAAGATCGACCAAATAGATCGAGGATTAGACGACGATGTTATACAATTATTATCTGATGACTTGTATAACGCAATGAAAGGTCTTGGGACAAGGAATAAATTAATTTTTAGCGTATTTGATTCTTTAGTAACAATATCTGATTTATCCGCATTAATATCAACATTCAATGAAGATCACTTAAATGAAGGTGATGGTGATCTACTTGAATGGCTTGATTCAGATATTGATATTTCTTCGACATGGAATAGAATTTATGTTCCAGTTAGAAATCTTGTTAAAAAGTTCGCAAAACAATTGGCAGAAGAAAATCCATCAACAGGACAATCTACTGATACTCCTACAGATAACGCGTCTGTGGCTGGAGGATCATATAAGCCTTGTACAGGAACATATAGCTTTGGATGTGAATCCGAATCGATTAGAAAAATACAGGGATGTTTAGGATTGGTTGAAGATGGTAAATTTGGGCCAAAAACACAGGTTAAATTAAGTAAACTTGGAAAAGGATTTGATAAAGGATTTACTGATGGAGATGTCGAAACAATTTGTAGTTTAGCTTCGTCATTAATTCAGCGCGTATCCGCTCCAACTAAAGCATCAACATCTAATTTAAAATTATCGAGTTTAGCTCCAAAATTAGATACGACAACATTACGGCCATCAATGAAACAGCCTGTTTCAATTGAAAGGATGAAAGAAATCCAAGATAATATAAAAAGAAATAAAAAATATGTTGGACCACCTTTAAATGATGCTGAAACTGCTTGGTTGAATGATTATATGAAAAAATTAACTGGAAAAGCACCAGGAATAGGGAAAGAAAAAGTAAAATTTAAGGCATAATACAAAAATTTTACCATAAAAAAAGGAAGTTCTTTAATAAGATCTTCCTTTTTTATGAGTTAGGTGGAGGTGATGGGAGTCGAACCCATGTCTTCCCGATTCAATAATAAATCACTACAAGTTTAGTTTGTTATTCACAATAAACAAATATCGGATTCTTATTTTGCCATTACTATCCGAAACTGTGGAAGATTCACTAAAGTAGAACCTCAAACGAAACTTTAACACTCTTATATGTGAGGTGGTATTACACCCAACTAGAGCTCCTGTTGATAGGTACACGCTCCTCGACCCCTTGTAGAACTTCGTCTGAGACTAAGCCGCTACTTCAGACATAGCTAGTAAACCAGCTATCTCCATATTTTTATATACGTCGCCGTCTATAATTTACCACCGTGGTTTTAAGTCATAGATGATATCTGACTACCTGCGATTTACCCTTGATACCTGAAATCAAAGCCAAGTCACCCCCGTTATTTTCAAAGAACATTACAAAGATAATATAAATATTTTAATAAAACAAATTATTTAGTTATTTTCTACAGTAATAATTATTCCAAAATCACAGATATTTAACTTTGTTGTCGTTATTGTTGGTGTGCATGATATAGATTTTGTTGGAGTTATCGAAGGCGTTGGAGATATTGTAATCTCATCAAATGGATACGACTTTCCTGTACCACTATTATATAACGCTGTTATTTCAGATGCTGTTAATGCTCTGCGCCAGTATCCTAATTCATCAATTTTACCATTAATATTTTCGGATGCTATGTCACCTCCTATATAAATGGTAGGCGGATTATGTCCATCTCCTACTAACGAAGTTGAACTACTAAGAAAAGCTCCGTTTCGATAAAACTTAACTGTAATTATAGAACCAATAACTTCTTTTGTCATGGTAACCATGTACCATACAGAATTGTTATATGTTGATATAGCACTTGTCACTCCAATATCACCTTCATAATAACCCAATTCAAAAGTATTCTTTAGGTAAAATTGAGGTCCGCTAGCATCACCCAATATATTATTATATATGTTTTGTGTTTGACTGTTAAGATTTATCCATGCTGACATTGTTATATTATCATTTACTGCAATTGTCCAATCTGGCGAATCAGCTAATGTAATATATTGAGATCCATTAAATCCCATACAGGTATTTATTTTCCCTGATGCTCTGTAAGTTCCACTAACTGCCGTAGAATTATGTCCATTAACACTGTCCACTATTGTTCCTGAAGCCTCATCTAATTTCCAATATGCCACCAAGTTTGACAATAAAGTCGATGACTGCGTTGTAGGCGTGATACTTGGTGTTTTTGTTGGAGTTATAGATATTGATGGGGTAATACTTCGCGTTCTTGATGGCGTAACGCTTGGCGTTCTATATGGTGTAACGCTTGGCGTTCTAGATGGCATAACGATTGGCGTTCTTGATGGCGTGATGCTTGGCGTTCTTGATGTGATTTGTGTTGGAGTTGTCGATGATGTTATTGAAGGTGTTTTACTTATCGATATTGATGAAGTTACCGATATCGATGGTGTTGGCGTTATCGAAATGGTTGGCGTTGGTTGTAAACTAAAAGGATAAGAACGGCCATATCCAGAATTATAGAGGTCATTTATTTCATTTTCAGTTAATGTTCTATTCCAAAATCCTAATTCATCAATTTTACCATTAATATTTTCGGATGCTATATCGCCTCCTATATAAAGAGTAGGAGGATTATGTCCATCCCCTACTAACGAAGTTGAACTGCTAAGAAATACGCCGTTTCGATAAAATTTAACTGTAGTTACCGATCCAATTACTTCTTTTGTTACGGTAACCATATACCATACAGAATTATTATATGTCGACGCAATACTTGTTGTTCCAATGTCACCTTCAAAATATCCCAATTCAAAAGCATTCGATATATAAAATTGAGGTCCGCTAGCATCTCCTAATATGTTATTATATCTATTTTGTGTTTGACTGTTAAGATTTATCCATGCTGACATTGTTATATTGGCGCTCACTGCAATTGTCCAATCTGGCGAATCGGCTAGTGTAATATATTGAGAACCATTGAAATTCATACAGGAATTTATTTTTCCTGGCGATCCGTAAGTCCCGCTAACTGCTATAGAATTATGACCATTAACACTATCTACTATTGTTCCTGAAGCCTCATCTAATTTCCAATATGCCACCAAATTTAATGATAATGTTGATAATTGTGCTGTAGGAGTAACACTTAATGTTTTTGTCGGAGTTATAGATATTGATGGGGTGATGCTTTGTGTTCTTGATGGCGTAACGCTTCGTGTTCTTGATGGCGTAACGCTTCGTGTTCTTGATGGCGTGACGCTTAGCGTAATACTTGGTGTTTTTGTTGGCGTTGTTGATATTGTTGTTGACAGTGATGGAATTACCGATATGGATAATGTTGGCGTTGGCGTTGGCGTTATCGACGGAGATGGCGATACAGAATAGTCATTACAAAATGCAAGAGGACTACCATTATTATATAATCTCAATATTTCCTCAATTGTTAATGGACGATCCCAAATACCGACCTCATCAATATCACCGATAAAATATTGAGAGGGAATATCACCCATAGCCCCAATTCTGAATGTTGAATTTTCTCCGTAAGAATATCCAATATTATATCCAAAAGGCTGTTCACCGCTTTCTTGAATTCCATTGATATACAATTTTATATCTATCCCATTAGATGTTAATACACAATGTACCCAGTTACCAGTGTTTATAGATGTTGTTGAATCTATTTGTGCGGTGTGAGTGTCATTATCGCCCACTCTCACTCTTATTTTAGATCCTTCGGTAGTAATAGAATATCCTGCGTCTAATGAACTATTAATTTTACTAACAACACACATATTCCCAATTACGGTTGTTTTAAACCAAGCTGAAAGCGTTAATTGTGAAACATTAAATGTTGAAATATCTCCAATATTTACATGTCCTTCACCTGATAAAGTAATACCTTGAGTAATAGATCCTGTTACTGTACCATTATTAATACCAACGGAATCAAATGCTTTAATTGATCCTTCATCTAATTTCCAATATCCTAGAATATTTGGAGGGAAAGTACATCCTCCAGATGATTTTAATGTATAATCAGATATGTTTTTCTCCACATAGATATATATACTTATAAATATTATCTATTCTGAAAAAGATAATTTAAGGATTGGGTAACACCTTCAGTTTTAGTGTCTGGAACTTCTGTTGGCCCAAATCCATATTTCTTTTTGAAATGCAACCATCCCTTATTAAAATTTTCTTTCCACGCATCGGTATGCCCGATTGTGGAATTCTCAATGCAACCTTCGATATCTTTGATATATTTCCACGATTGATTAATATCAGCAAACCACCAATATGGGGATGTAAATCCTTTTCTAAATGATTCCATTGTGTGGTCAACATGTTCCCATGCATTTTTATAAAAACTATCAAATCCGCCGATTTTTTCTAAAACTTCTCTTTGGTAATATGAAAATGCTCCAACGCAATTAGGATAAAGGGCAATTTCAACATTATCACTATATTTTAAAACCTGTCTTGGGTTTGGTTCTGAGAGATGTTCCTGTAAAGCCCTATCTTCCAATGTTTCAAATCCTTTGGATCCCTTCTTATTTGCTGGTCCCTGTAATGCATAATTTAAATGTTTAATTCCGGAAACAACTGATGCTTTGATATATGCATCGAACACTTCTTCAGATTGTAATAAAATATCATCTTCTATTATAAAAATATGTTCACATCCCTTTTCAAGAAGCCAATTAATCGCGCTGGTTTTAGCCTGTCCAACCGATAAATTTGTTTGATGTTGGATGATAAATGCGTGTTCGGGATAAACTGAAAGATCATATGGCGTTCCGTCATTTACAATAACGAAATTTTTAACCCAAGTTGGTATTGTTGCCGCGGATTGTTTTATTCTATCAGGAGCTTTATATGTTACCATACCTACTCCAATACTATCTCTTGAATATTTCATTTTTTCATCAAAGCTTTTATTGCTCGATAGTTTAATTGGTAACACATCTTTGAATTTTTCTTCGAATTGTAATTTATTTGCTTCCCATTGTTCATTTGTTATTCCAATCGATTTATGAACTACTTCAAATTTGGTCGTGAGTCCTATCTTAACTCCAGCTTTATAATTTAAAATACAGAACGGAATATCGTAAAAATGAAATCCTTTGAAGTCCGTATCGAATTTTTCTTTGATTCTTTGTTTATGTACCATAAAGAATAATCCATCGACGGAAACAACATCTTTTAAATTATCAACAAATGATTCATTGTTATACTTGTTCATCCATGTTTTTCCGTCTTTGGTGTGGCCAACTTTACCATACATAGATTTACGGATATCCCACCATCTACCATTAACTAAATCAGTTGTTCCTGCAATCCCAATAATTCCATAATCTGGATGCTTATCAAACATCTTAATAATTTTTGGGGTCATGTTGGTAGATTGAAGAATAAGATCATCGTGCATAAAAACAACAATATCATTCTCGCTTTCTTCTAACCCTTTATTATAAACTTCAGGTAACGACATTGTACCTTCATTTTCATACATTAAAATTTGAGTTTTCGGATGTGAAAACATTTTCTTCACATGTTTGTAATATTCTTCGTCTCTTTTTCTTGTTGAAATAACAACTGTTACTAAATTCATATTATATTCGCTATTAATTTTCCGTCGACTTCTGTTAGATCAACGATTATTGGCTTATTTGTCATTTGATAATCGAGAGTGGCTGTGGATGCGTTCACAAATAATGTGTCCTTTACAACCATAGCTCCATATGATTCATGTATATCACCAAATACATGAAGAGCGGGCTTAATTTTTTCCTCTACATTATATCTAAGTGAAGAACATCCCACATTCTCATTACCGTATTTTGTCCAATCTCTAATTCCTTGAGGGGTGCAATGCGTTATTAATACATCAGTATCAAGAGGTATGAGTTCCCAATATTTGTATAACAGATCTCTTGGCACATTAAATGCCCAATTCATAAAAATCGGTACCCAAGGAGATCCATAAAATTTTATTGGCCTTGAAAATTCTGGACTTTCAATTGTGAAAAAATTATCTTCGAGATAAACGCAATCAGATTGGCTGAGGTTTTCATCATTTATAATCTCTTTTAACCATTTATCTTTACGATAGAATCCCCAATCATGATTACCAGCAACAAAAATCTTAGTATCGTATCCTTTAAGATTTTGATACCATTCTACAAATTGACGAATTCCAGCCCGAGATCCGACATTGGTGCAATCACCTGCATGTATCAGCACATCACCTTCTGGTAATGGATGAAGCATAGAATCGTGCATCCCATGCGTGTCCGAAATACAAACTAGTTTCATAACAACACAAATATAAGTTTTTTTATTCAGAAAAACAAATGTATATTTGTATTTATTTAATAATATACCCTTATGACCAAAGAAGAACAGATATTGGATATAGTGAAAAAAACAATTCAAGGATCCGAATGGGAAAATAGAGTTAACCTAGTTGGCGGCGCTGTAAGGGATGAGATAATGGGCAAACCTGTTGACGATTTAGATTTCGTTGTTGAAGGAAATATTTCCGCGGGACTTGACTTTGCTATTTGGTTATGCAAAAAATGGAAAGTTTTTAGAGAAGGTAGTAATCCTGTTGTATTTCCAAACTATGGTACTGCAAACATGCACTACAACAATGTTAAGTTAGAATTTGTTGCTCCGAGAAAAGAAAAATACACGCCAGGGTCAAGAAAACCTGTTGTTACGGATGGTGTTCTTATGGATGACGCAATGCGAAGAGATTTAACGATCAATTCTCTTATGCGGAACATATCTACGGGCAAACTAATAGATTTAACTGGAAAGGGATTGAATGATATAAAACAGGGTATTATTCGTACACCATCAGATCCGAAAATTATTTTTAAAGATGATCCTCTTAGAATGCTGCGAGCAATTAGATTTAGTGTAAAATACGGATTTAAGGTTATGCCAGAAGTAATGGAAAATATATCCAAATATGCTGGATGGATTGAAACGATTTCTAAAGAAAGAATTGGAGAAGAATTAAATAAAATTTTAGTCACCAAAAAACCATCAGCAGGAATTACATTGCTAAAAGATACAGGATTATTGGAATATGTTATTCCAGAATTAAATCAGACTGTTGGTATGAGCCAGAATATTCATCATACTGAGGATGTGTTTCAACATACTATGACGGTATTAGATAACACTCCTCCTAATTTATTAACTAGGCTGATAGCGTTATTTCATGATATTGGTAAGGTTAAAACCAGAACTGTTGATCCTGATGGATCTGTTCATTTTTATGGACACGAAGATTCAAGCGGAGAAATGGTTAAAGAAATTATGTCAAGACTAAAATATCCTAATGATATGATTAATACGGTATCAATGGGAGTATCAAGTCATATGGCATTAAAGAATGGTTTAGATGATTCATCTAAACTGAATGATAAAACATTGAGGAGATTCTCGGTTGCAACTGGCGGGCATCTTCAAAACATATTAGATGTTATTCATGCTGACAACATATCACATGCGGAAGAATCATCAATGCCAAATCAAATTCCAAATATTAGACAGCGTATCGAGAAATTAGGCGCTCCTGTTGATAAATCTGATGTGAAACTTCCAATTGACGGAAATGACATAAAACAGGCTCTAGGTATTAAGAATAGTCCATTAGTTGGACAAGTCAAGAAAGCAGTTGAAGACGCTTGGTATGAAAATCCCGAATTGACGAGAGATGACGCAATGAAAATCGTTGATCAATTTAAAATTCAAAATGAGATCAACGAAATAAAACGAATAATGAAATCGGTTATAAATTAAAAAGTCGGATATTACTCCGACTTTTCTTTTGGGGCGTCCATGTAGACACCGCTCCACCATCCTGTTTTTACTAGACAGGAAAACTACTAATTATAATTGTTTATTTACTTTCCATTCTTCTTCAGTTCCTAATCTGATGGGAACAAATAACGCAAACCCATTATCATCTTCAAAATGATTACAATCGTCAGTAATAGTTCCACCCCATTTTTCTCTATTATACAAAAATTTTTGAATGCTTGCGTTCCACTTACCCGCAACACATCTTCGATGTTGCCCAATATATACCTGTCCATCAAGTAATTCTTTTTTAGGAATCGCGCCAGCCTCAATTAATCTCGGAACATAGAATTCTTTATATAACTCCATAGTAACTTGGGGAATATTTGGAACATTCCATCTATCTTTAAATGGTTTAAGATTAAACCACGCTTCAATTTCCTTCCGAGCCGTGATTTTCTGTTTCTCAGTATCTTGAGCTACCATTCTATCGAAAATAGCTTTTCGTTCCTCATCAGTATATTTTATAATCGGTTTCATAATTTACAAAGATAAAACAAAATTTTGAATTATCCAAATAATATCTATAAATTATACATATTGAATTCACGGATATAATCCGATATTTTTGTTCCGTTTAAATCTGATCGATCTATGACACCATTAGATGTAAGATAAAGTCGTATAGCGACTATACCGCCAAGGTGCATACCAGCAAGTAAACCTGATTTGGTTATATATGTATTCTTTATAGATTTTCCGATATAATCTTTATATGGGTCAAGTGAAAGACTATTAATTTCAATTAATTCATTCAATACTTTTAGTTGTAATTCTCTTGGAAAAATATTTGGGTCATTTTTAAATTTCTCCGGAGTAATATCCCCATATCCTAGTCGTTTTAGTGTGCCATAAGCAAATTGCCATTCCCCAAAACAATTAATACTATTTATTATTGTCCAATCGTTATTTGATTCTCTACGACCCAGATGATCTATAAAGAGATTATATTCCCTTTTATGGTCATATTCTTTTTTCACCTTATTAAAAAAATCGGAATGTTGAGGCGCCGATAAATTAGGGGCATTAGATGTGATCGAAATAGATAAGTGTAATATTATTATTATTATTAACATTTTCTTCATATACTATGATTTTAGTGTAGTTATAAATACCAAAACATGAGCTGGAATCTGCTTCTATTTTTTTTGTGGTTCTTTACGAAATGACCATTTATCGAATCCGTGCTGAGTTATCTTGTATTTGTCTGCGACATTTACAATCTCTTTTTCTCTATTTCCAAGGACGCCACCAAGGAACATTTGGATTTCTTGAAATGCCTGTACGGCATCGAATATTTTATAAAATTGATATTCTTTTAATAATGGATTGACAAAAAACTTTGGATGATTTCTCCAATATTTGTCAATATCTGTTCTGCCATAATCGCCATCATATATAAACACAGGAACATTAAGCCCTCTGAAAATTTCAATTGGGTCATATGATAACACATAATTAAGATTGTCTTCAAAGTTGCCACCGAAATGATGAGGTTCAACTAATGTTTTTATATTCTCATTATCATATGTAATTGTGGTGAGCATACCTCTAAATGGATATGAATGTGTTTTTATTTCACTATATAATTTCCATCCCACATATAATTTTCCACAGAATCCAATAATAAATGGCGTCGTGTGAGCATATACAACACGCAAATTTCTTTTGATGGTTGTATTACTTAATTTTTGGAACGGGCTTGATTTCCTAATCAAATATGAAGAATTATTAAATTCTTTGGGGTAATTTTTCTCATCAAGTTCAATGATCTCACGGTCATATACAATAGTTTTGTCGATACCAGTAGTGCCTGCGACACCATCGTAATAATCCTTGCGTTTGTGATTTATTATTAACATAAGATAAAAATGTGTGGTTAAACAATACCTAACATCACTCCAACACCATAAACGACAATGGCAGTGAAGAATAACATCACAAGCCAGTCGAATATATCATTTAAAACTTTTTTCATAATACAAAGATATGCAATAAATATGAGACTGCCAAATAAAATCGGATTTTTGTTGCCCTCCCAAGAATCGAACTTGAACTGACCGAGCTCCAAAGGCTCGCGCGCTACCATTACGCAAGTGGGCAATATTGAGATGGGAATATTGAAAAGAGCATTTTTCTCCAACGAAGTAACTCTTTTACTTACCACATCTTGTTGCCTTGGAGGAGTACGATTCCCCAATCTCAGGATCCAGAATCCCGCGCGATAACCAATTACGCTACAAGGCAGTTTTGTCAGGGATTTATACTATAAAACCGTCAATTTTGTCGGTAATATTTGCTTAATTTTCCCTCAAAATTTCAAAGAACACTTTACCTTTCAGGGAGTTCCAGGGTTTTTTTCCCGAACCCCCCCCTCGGGCTTTTTTCTGAAAAATATTTTCAGACCTCTTGGGTGATAGGTGAGTTTCGATCTCACTACCTTCAGATCCACATTCTGACGCTCTCCCGATTGAGCTACAACCACCGTGTTCTATCTAACTATATGGTAATTAGATAGTTAAGTCGAGTAAGCAGGACTCGAACCTGCGAGTTCTCCTGACCCCAAATCAGGCGGGGTAGCCAACTCCCCAATTACTCGATTTTTATAATTTTTGACATATGTATCAACTTTCGATTTTATTAATTTTCTGAACCTACTGTGCCAATACTGATGATGTGTTGGGCATAACGGAACCAGATTTTCAGGTACATTATTTTTTTTATTACCATCATAATGATGAACTGTTACGATATTTTGTTCTTCACAACACACACATTTTTTCTCATGATATCTGAAACAAATGGTTACATATTTATTTTCACTATTTAATTTATCGTCTTCTTTATAATTGGGGTTTGATCTCCCCGATCTAAAGTATGTGTTTGAACAAGAATGAGAACAAACGGTTTTTTCTCGTTTATGTCCTAACATCGTTTCAAATTCTTTTTCACAAATGGGACATGTTTTTTTTATTCTACGATATTTTATTTGTTTAATGTGTTGAGGATCGTCAGGAAAGTGTGAAATATCAATGTGATTATCACTAATGAATTTTCTAACTTTTCCATATGATCTTCCATTATTATACCCAAACATTTTTACCGCGACCTCACTTATCGAAGTTGAATTTTTAATAATCTCTTCCATATTTTGTTTTTATATAAATATCAAACAAAAGTCGAAAAGACCCGTTTTGAAAATATTTCAAAACCTTTTTACAATATTTCAAAGAACCTTGGTCTGGGTGGAGGGGCTCGAACCCCCGAAACCTCCTGCTCCCAAAGCAGGCGTTCTACCAACTGAACTACACCCAGTTTTATCGCCTCTACAACCGATAAACATCCTTTATCGGTTCTACGGGCGATATTGTACCCTCGGAGGAGTACGATTCCCCAGTCTCATGATCCGTAGTCAAGTGTGTTATCCAATTACACCACGAAGGCATTTAAGTACACCTGAAGGGACTCGAACCCACATTTTCATCCAATTACCCATCTCTGGTTCCGAAGACCAGGGGGATACAGGTGCGTCATATGTCAAAGAACAAAAAACCCCACTCTTAACGAATGGGGTTTCTGCCTAACCTAAAAACTTCTCATGAAAAAGTTTAAACACAGAACTCCCATTCAACCATTTCTGGATGTTGCTGGGGGCGACCGTTGTTTAATACTGTTTTCATAACTCTAAATGAAAAAAAATTTAATTCGATACAAATATAAATATAATAATTATAAATACCAAACAAAATGGAAAAAATTTTTAAAAATTATTTTTTATTAACATTTATCACATTAATTGATATGATCCGATTAAAAATTTTCAGATAATTATAGTAGATGACGCTCATACGACTATTCGATAAAATTATTAATATATATTACTTTTTTCAAAAACATAAAAAACACCTTACTTGTTTTTCGATTGAGATTATTATTGTTAGTATATTAATTGCCTGTTATGCATTAAGAGATGCTGATTTTATATCAGCTAAGTCTGAGATTCTCTATATTGAAAAGAAAAATGATACTATTAATTACCTTTTAAAGATTGCAGAAAAAACAGATAGTATTAACATTACAGAATTAAGACGACAGCCAACATTACAACCACTCCAGGGTAAAAGTATAATTGCGATCTCCGCCAGATATGGAATGAGAACCGATACAACATATGGAATGTCGAGATTTCATAATGGAATAGATTTTGCCGCTCAGAAAGGTACTCCAGTGTTTGCGGCTGGCGATGGGGTAGTTATTGATTCTGATTTTGATAACGGATATGGCAATCATATTGAAATTGATCATCAAAATGGGTATACAACTTTTTATGGTCATATGAATAGTAGAAAAGTAATAATTAATCAAAAAGTTATGAGAGGTGATACAATTGGAACTGTAGGTAGTACGGGAATATCAACTGGATATCATCTTCACTATAAAATGACATATAAGGGGGTATCAGTGAATCCAAATATTTTTCAATAAAATGATCCTTTTATGGGTAAAAAAATATTATTATTAAAATTTTTTTATAACTTAATAATTCGATATTCAGTG
>Ga0315284_10000390_pt1 | contig 60206 bp, 55 predicted proteins | sample YL17G09_16_MG_FD_203696 | JGI IMG/M metagenome (GOLD analysis project Ga0315284, IMG submission 203696) | Sediment microbial communities from Yellowstone Lake, YNP, Wyoming, USA - YL17G09_16 | ecosystem: Environmental > Aquatic > Freshwater > Lake > Sediment | place: USA: Wyoming | collected...
CGAGTCATTTCGGCAACCAACAAGAACCTCCAGCAAGAAGTGCACGACGGCAGATTTCGGGAAGATCTTCTCTACCGCCTCAACGTCGTGAGCATCCAGCTTCCGACGCTGCGGGAGCGGAAGGAAGATATTCCCCTGCTCGTCGATTACTTCCTTAAGCGCAAATCAAAGGCCAGCCCCAAGAGGCTCAGCCAAGCGGCGCTTGAGGTGTTGTTGCGCTACGATTGGCCCGGAAACGTGCGGGAACTCGAGCACGCTATAGAAGGGGGAATCGTGTTGTGTCAAGGGGATCAGATCGAGCCCCGAGATCTCTGGATCAATCCCGCACTCTCCGGCGAGATGACCGATTCCAACTCCAGACACCCGACCGAGGGAGAAAACGGGATTCTCTCGCTTGAAGACCTGGAGAAAATTCACATCGAGAAAGCTCTCAAGTTCAATCACTGGAATCGTGTAAGGACGGCTCAAATGTTGGGGATCACTCCGAAGACCCTCTATCTCAAGATCAAGAAATACCGCATCAAAGTCGGTGGCACATCCGAATAACCCCCTCGCTTACGTCTTTCTCGGTTCACAGCATCAGATACGTGCACTCCATCGGCATGAATGATTAGATATTCTGACGAAGATCTTTCACGCCGGCTGATTGAATTCTCATCGTCCTGCTGCTGTTCCAGGGCAGCAGCGGAAAGAAAGTTTCAGCCGGAGTGCAACCTTTTTTCTGTGTTTACGTCTAATTCAGTGGGAGCAAAAAAGCTACCTCCTTCTTGATGAGCCAGTCATCGGTCGCCTATGGTGGGACGATTGAGAAACTGGCTCTTCCTTTTTTCTGCCAACCATTTCCTCCGTGGCGTTACCTTGACTTTTGGCCGTTTAATGAGTAATTTTTTCCATTGAAGGGGATCTTTTCCCCTACCTGTCGCTAAAAGTAGACACACCTTTTCTCCTCCTAAGGGACTTTTCATGTCGAGCTTTCGGGGCGTGGATTATTACAATTCGGAGAGCTTGCTGTCGGAAGATGAAGTCCTCGTTCGTAACACCGTCCGGCAGTTTGTAGAGGACAATGTCCTCCCGGTTATCGAGCAACACTACGAGGAGGGGACTTTCCCGATGGACCTAATTCCAAAGATGGCCGAGCTCGGCCTTTTTGGGGCGACTCTTCCCGCGAAGTACGGTTGCGCAGAAATGAACAACGTTTCGTACGGTCTCATGATGCAGGAACTCGAGCGCGGCGATAGTGGCGTGCGCAGCTTTGCATCGGTGCAGAGCGGACTCGTCATGTATCCGATCTACACTTTTGGGTCCAAGGAACAGAAAGATTATTGGTTGCCAAGGCTGGCCTCGGGCAAAGCGATTGGCTGCTTTGGACTCACAGAGCCTGACTACGGCTCGAACCCAGGGGGCATGATCACGCGTGCAGAGAGAAAGGGCGGGGGGTATGTGCTGAACGGTGCAAAGATGTGGATCACGAACGGAACGATCGCCGATGTGGCGGTTGTGTGGGCGAAGTTGGAGGGGGAAATCCTCGGATTCCTTGTCGAGAAAGGAACGAAAGGCTTCACTGCTCCAGAGATGAAAGGAAAGCACTCCTTGCGGGCCTCGGTCACTTCTGAGCTGGTTTTTCTAGACTGTTTCATACCTGACACAAATATTCTTCCAGGATCGAGCGGCTTGAAATCGCCTCTTATGTGTCTGAGCCAGGCGCGGTACGGGATTGCGTGGGGAGCGATGGGAGCAGCGATGGCGTGCTATGACACGGCGCTGGGCTATGCAAAATCCAGGATTCAATTTGACAAGCCGATCGCGTCGTTCCAGTTGATACAAGAGAAACTGGTCCATATGCTGACGGAGATTACGAAGAGCCAACTCCTGTGCCTCCAGCTCGGACGACTCAAGGACCAAGGGAAATCGAATTTCACCCAGATATCACTCGCCAAGCGAAACAATGTGTATCAAGCGCTCGAAATCGCACGAATGGCGCGAGAGATACTCGGCGCGAACGGAATACTGAATGAATACCCCGTGATGCGTCACTCGGCAAATCTCGAATCGGTGAAGACCTATGAGGGGACTCACGAAATGCATACCCTCATTGTCGGCGAGGACATCACAGGAATCCCGGCGTTTGTTTAACCAACCTCAAATTATCGAACTATGCTGACCATGGCCACGAAGAAAATTCTTGACGAAGCAATAACGTATGACGACGTTCTTCTGGTGCCGGCACAGTCGTCGGTGTTGCCGCGAGAGACTGATGTGCGGACACGATTGACCCAGCGGATAGAGCTCATGATCCCCTTGGTCAGTGCGGCGATGGATACGGTAACGGAATCCGCGATGGCGATTGCGATGGCGCGCGAAGGGGGGATTGGCGTCTTGCATAAGAACATGACGATTCCACACCAAGCTGAAGAAGTCGATAAGGTGAAGCGTTCAGAAAGCGGTATGATCCGGGATCCCATTACACTCTCTCCACAGCGCACGGTTCGAGAGGCGCTCGACCTGATGAAGAAGTACAGCATTTCGGGTATCCCCATCGTGGAAGATGAACGCTTGGTCGGGATTCTGACCAACCGCGACCTGCGCTTCGAGCCTAACATGGACCTGGAAGTTTCCAAGGTCATGACGGCCGGCAATCTCGTGACGGCTCCTGCCGGGACGACGCTGGAGGAGGCCGAGGTGATTCTCCAGAAGCATAGAATCGAGAAACTCCCTGTTGTCGACAAAAATGGCAAGCTGAAGGGGTTGATCACATTCAAAGACATTCAGAAAAAGAAGCGCCATCCAAACGCGAGCAAGGACAAGCTTGGCCGCCTTCGGGTTGGCGCTGCCGTCGGCGTGACGAGTGATACGATGGATCGAGTCGCTGCGCTGCTTCAAGCCGGAGTTGACGTCATTGTCGTTGATACAGCCCACGGGCATTCCAAAGGTGTGCTCTCGATGGTCAGACAGATCAAGGGGAAGTTTGACATCCAGGTCATCGCGGGCAATGTCGGGACAAGCGAAGGGACGAAGGAACTGATCAAAGCCGGAGCTGACGCGGTCAAGGTCGGAGTGGGTCCGGGATCAATCTGCACCACGCGCGTGGTGGCGGGAGTTGGCGTGCCCCAGGTTACGGCAATCTTGGAGTGTGCAAAGGTCGCTCTGCGGCACAACATTCCGATCATCGCCGACGGAGGGGTCAAGCAGACAGGTGATATCGCGAAGGCGATCGCCGCGGGAGCTGACTCCGTCATGATCGGAAGCTTGTTCGCTGGTGTGGATGAGAGTCCGGGCGAAAAGGTGCTTTATGAGGGGAGGAGCTACAAAGTCTATCGTGGTATGGGTTCCCTGGAAGCAATGAAACAGGGGAGCAAGGACCGATACTTCCAAGACGCTGAAGACGACCTCCAGAAGCTGGTACCAGAGGGGATTGAAGGCCGGGTCCCTTACAAAGGGACTTTGAGTGAAACCGTGCACCAGATGGTGGGTGGGCTGCGGTCAGCTATGGGGTACTGTGGCTGCCGATCGATCGGGGAAATGAAGAAGAAGGCCCAGTTTGTCCGGATGACCGACGCCGGGCTGCGCGAGAGCCATCCGCATGATGTCTCAATTACCAAAGAAGCTCCCAACTACCATCTCTAAGATTCCCGCCGAATGTTCGAGCAAAGGCTTGCAGCACTCCGACGCAGTTTGGCTCAATCCAATCTCGATGCATTGCTCGTTACGTATCTGCCCCATGTCCGCTATCTGACGGGCTTCTCTGGCTCAAACGGGCATTGCTTCGTCGGCAAGCGGACCGAGTATCTCCTTACCGATAATCGATACCGCGACCAAGTCAAAGAGGAGATCCAAGGAATTCGTGTTGTCATCACGAAGAAGAGCTTGTCCGAGGCAGCGGCCGGGCTACCCGTCTTCTCCGGGTCAATGAGACTGGGAATTGAGAGCCAGTATCTGTCAGTTGCGGGACTCGCTACGCTCAAGAAGAGGCTCCATCGCGTGACCTTCGTGAAAACCCAGTCTCTTGTTGAGCGGGTTGCAGCAATTTAAAGACAAGTCCGAAATTGACTCGATCCGACGCGCTGTGGATATCAGCGACAGGGTGTTTCGCAGGATCGTTGAATTCGTGCGGCCGGGCATGGCGGAGCTCGACGTGGCGGCTGAAATCGGGTATCTTCATCGCAAATTGGGCGCTGAGGCGGACGCGTTCGAGCCAATCGTTGCAAGCGGACGCAGGAGCGCTCTGCCGCACGCACGCGCATCGAGCAAGAAAATCCGCTCCGGCGAATTGGTGACGCTCGATTTCGGATGTCGTGTAAAGGGTTACAACAGCGACTTGACCCGAACGGTGGCGGTCGGTAGGCTACCAGCGCGGGCACGAAAAATCTATCAGGTAGTGCAGGATGCCCAGCGAATAGCAATTGAGGCTGCCCGGAGCGGCATGGCAGCGAAAGCGCTTGACGGCGTTGCGCGATCGTATATCCGGAAGAAGGGATTTGGCAGATACTTCAGCCATTCGCTGGGCCACGGTCTCGGACTGCAGGTTCACGAAGCTCCTCGCATCTCGTCGCTGAGCAAGGACGTTCTCCTCGACGGCAACGTTGTGACCATCGAGCCTGGCATTTACATTCCCGAATTTGGCGGCATCAGAATCGAGGACGATATCGTCGTTCGCAACACACATCCAGAGGTCTTGAGTAGATCACCCAGAGAACTCCTGATTCTATGAAGAGTGATTTTCGAAAGGTGCTTGTCATTGCCTATTACTTTCCCCCCATGGGGCTGAGCGGAGTTCAGCGGACGGCAAAGTTTGTCAAGTATCTCCCGAAGTACGGCTGGAAGCCGACGGTCCTGACGGTCTCACCAACCGGCTACTATGCGCTTGATCCTTCGTTGCTTGCCGAGGTTGAGCAAGCGGGCACAGAAATCGTTCGCGCGAGTTCGCTCGACCCCAACCGCCTTTTCAAGAACCAAAAAGTCGTGAAAATGCCTTCCGAGGGAATGCGCAAGCTTCTTCAGTTTGTTGGGGACACATTCTTTATTCCCGATACGAAAATCGGCTGGAAGCCTAAGGCCCTACGTGCTGCGAAGGACTTGCTTCAGCGAGAGCAATTTGATCTCATCTTTGCTACGGCTCCGCCACAGACCGATTTTCTTATCGCAGAAGCGCTCAAGAAGAAATTCAAGCTGCCGCTCGTGCTGGATTACCGGGACGCGTGGCTTGACTATCCATTCAAGTACTATCCGACACCCCTCCATCGGTACCTGCATTATCGACTGGAGAAGCGCGTCGTGAAGGCGGCAGACCGCATCATCGTAACTGTGCGTCGAGTGAAAGAGAGCCTGCTGAAGCATTATCTTGCTCTCGACTACCACGATGTTGTCATCGTTCCACAAGGCTATGATCCCGATGATCTCGAATCGGCAATGCCGCGGAAAGCCTCCGCACGGAGGAAGATGCGGATCACCCACGCCGGGACCTTTTACGCGGCGCGAAATCCATCGGTCTTTCTGCAAGCGCTCCACAATGTCGTCCGGAATGTGCCGGCCCTCCGCGGTAGAATTGAAATCAGTTTAATCGGGAACATTCGTGACGAGGACAAGCTGCTGGTCAACAAGTTGGGGCTGCAGGACGATGTGTCGTTCCTCGGATACCTCGAGCACAAGGAGTGCACCAGGTATTTGCTCGAGTCGGATGTGCTCTGGCTCGTGCTCGATAATGATTTTCAGTCGCCAGGGAAGTTGTACGAGTATATCGGTGCGCGCAAGCCTATCTTGGGCTCCATCATCGATAGTTACATCAAACAACTCATTCTGGAAACGAAGGCCGGGGTGTGTGTGCCGCTCAGAGATATCAAGGCACACGAACAGGCGCTTCTGGATCTGTTTGCACGCTATGAACGAAATCAGCTGAAGCAAATTCCGGCTGAGTTCGTCCAAAAGTTTAACCGCCTCGTTCTGACGGGTGAGCTCGCGCGCCAATTCGAATCACTGATGGACATAGACAAGAACGCTCTCCTCAAGACGGAGGAACACGCACCATGAACATCCTCGTCATTGGCTCGGGCGGGCGTGAGCATGCTCTTGTGTGGAAGTTGCGACAGAGCCCGTCAGTGAAAGCGCTCTCCTGCGCGCCGGGAAACGCGGGAATCGCCCAGCATGCCGAGTTGGTGCCTTTGAAAGCGACGGATCTTCAGGGTCTGCGACGGTTCGTGAAAGAGAATGCGATTGACCTGACCGTTGTAGGGCCGGAGCAACCGCTCGTTCTTGGAATCGTTAACGAATTCGAAAGAAATGGACACAGAATCTTCGGTCCGACGAAGGAAGCGGCGATGCTGGAAGGGAGCAAAGCATTTGCCAAGGATTTCCTGGCAAGAAACAACATCCCCACTGCGCAATTCAGGACTTTTGCCATGAGCGAGCGAGTGGAAGCGGAGCGGTTCATAAGCGGATCCACACCGCCGATTGTCGTGAAAGCGGATGGGCTGGCTGCAGGCAAAGGGGTAATCGTGTGCGAGTCGCCAGAGGCTGCCCTTCTCGCATTGAATGACATGATGGTGAAAAGGTCATTCGGGCCCGCCGGTGACAAAGTTGTCATTGAGGAGTACCTCGTGGGCGAAGAAGCGTCCGTCTTCGCGATTACCGACGGCGATCAGTTTGTGACCCTGGCTCCTGCTCAGGATCACAAGAGAATCCTTAACGGTGATCAAGGGAAGAACACAGGTGGTATGGGGGCGTATGCTCCAGCTCCTGTCGTAACCAAAGAGATGCAGGGGCGGATTATTGACGAGATCGTCGCCCCCACGCTCAAAGGAATGAGAGCCGAAGGGAGTATGTACAAAGGCTGCTTGTATTGCGGACTGATGATCTCTGAGACAGGGCCGAAGGTTATCGAATTCAACTGCAGGTTCGGTGATCCTGAGGCTCAGGTGGTCATCCCGCTTATCGATGGCGATTTCGCCCAGCTGCTGATGTCTGTTGCAGAAGGGAACCTCGACGCGTCTTTGGTCAAGCTGCATTCCGCTTCTGCCGTCTGCGTTGTGATGGCTTCGCGCGGCTATCCCGATGACTATGAAACAGGAAAGGTCATTCAGGGGCTCGACGCCGTGCATCCGGAAGAAGGGATAGTTGTGTTTCACGCGGGTACCAGAAGTGATGGCGAGAAGGTTCTGACATCAGGGGGAAGAGTGCTTGGGGTGACAGCAGTCGGTTACGAGGACGATCTTAAAGGAACCATCGAGAGCGCGTATCGCGGTGTCGGGATGATCACGTTTGACGGTGCATACTATCGAAGCGATATCGGGCAAAAGGCGCTCCGCAGACTGGCTCAAGTCTAATTCCAGAGGTTGACGAACGTGAATATTCTCGTCACAGGTGGAGCAGGGTTTATAGGGTCTCACGTCGTTGATGCCTATATCGGCGAGGGACACAGCGTTGTCGTCATCGACGACCTTTCGACTGGTTCGAAAAGCAACCTTCACCCTCGCGCCCACTTTTATCAAGCGGACATCAGAGGTGGCGAAGTGGATCGGATCTTCGAACGGCACACGATAGAGGTGGTCAATCACCACGCGGCACAAATGGACGTGCGGCGGTCCGTAGCTGACCCGATATTCGATGCAAGCGTTAACGTGCTTGGTGGGCTCAATATTTTTGAGATCGCGCGGAAGCGCGGTGTCCGCAAGATCATTTTCGCTTCGACCGGCGGGGCAGTCTACGGTGAGCAGGAGTATTTCCCTGCCGATGAAGATCACCCGGTTCGGCCACTCTCCCCCTATGGAATCACAAAACTCGCCACGGAGAAATTCCTCTTCTTCTACAAGCAGGTTTACGGACTCGACTACGTCGTTTTGCGGTACGCCAACATTTACGGACCGCGTCAGAATCCGCATGGCGAGGCAGGGGTCGTTGCGATTTTTGCGAACAAGCTCTTGAAGGGAGAAGAACCCATCATCAATGGTGATGGGATGCAGACTCGAGATTATACGTACGTCGGTGACGTTGTGCAAGCGAATCTGCTTGCGCTCCGCCAGAGCCGGTCGGACATCTTCAACATTGGGAGTGGGTTAGAGACGAATGTGAACGAGGTCTTTCAAAGACTCCGTGCGCATTTGAATTCGGCATGTCCTGAGCGGCATGGCCCACCAAAGCAAGGTGAGCAGCGACGGAGTGTCATTAGCTACGTGAAGGTTCAGAAGGAAATGGGTTGGGCTCCATCCGTCTCACTCCAAGAAGGCCTGCGTCTGACGGCAGAGTACTTCAGAAAGAACTTCCGGTAGTCGCGGTATCAAGGACAGGAGAGATGATGATTGAGAAGCTGTTAATGGGTGATCGACGAGCGGTTGCACGTGCGATTACTCTGGTGGAAAACGAGGCTTCCGTCTCCGCTGACTTGCTGAAGAACATTTATAGCCACACGGGGAAGGCATACCGTATCGGCATCACAGGCCCGCCCGGCGCCGGCAAGAGCACGCTGACAAACAAGCTCGCGAAACTCTTTCGGCAACAGAAGCTCAAGGTTGGAATCATCGCCGTCGATCCGACGAGTCCGTTCACAGGCGGTGCCCTGCTGGGGGATCGCGTCAGAATGACAGAAGTGGAGCTTGACGGCGGCGTGTTCATTCGAAGCATGGCCTCACGGGGAAGTTTGGGCGGCCTGAGTAAGAAGGCCAAAGAGGCTGCAGATATCCTCGACGCGTCAGGGCATGACATCGTGATGATGGAGACGGTCGGCGTGGGACAATCAGAGCTGGATGTTGCAGGTGCAGCGGACACAACCATCGTGGTCCTGGTGCCCGAATCTGGCGACGGCATCCAGGCAATGAAGGCAGGTCTGATGGAGATCGCCGATTTCTTTGTGCTGAACAAAGCCGACCGCCCGGGGGCTGACCAGGCTGTGATGTCGCTCAAGATGATCCTTGGATTTCGTCCGCATGATGAAAGGAGCTGGGCGCCCGATGTGATCAAGACGCAGGCGAGCGAGGGGAAGGGCGTGGATGAAGTCGTAGCGTTCATCGGGAGACATCGCAGCTTCCTCGAGCGAACAGGGGGGCTCGAGCGTAAGCGAAAGGCCCGTGTCGAGAGACGTATCAGGGAAATTGTCGAAGACCAATTGCGGGTCGATTTCTGGAACAGCGAGCGGTCATCGGAGTTGAAGAACCGAATCGAAATGATCATACAGCGACAATCGAATCCGTACGATGTCGCCGCAAGTCTGATTCACGATTTCAAGACTAACTCACTGCTGCGGTAAGAGCACACTTTCCACAGAAGTCAAATGTGAGGCATGCTATGGGAGACGAAATCCCACGGGAGCCCGGCATCGATTTCCAGTTGACCGAGGAAATGAAGATGTTGAAGCAGACTGTGCGGGAATTTGCCGAAACCGAAATCAAACCGTTTGTGATGAAGTGCGACGAAGCCCAGGAGTTCCCGGTTGAAGTCGTGAAGAAAATGGCAGGCTTGGGATTCCTCGGTGCAACGATTCCGACCGAGCTTGGTGGAGCAGGCCTCTCGGCGATTGAGTCTGCCATCATCATGGAAGAAGTCTCACGCGTCGATCCTTCGGTCGGCTTGATCTTGGCCGGTCACAGCGGGTTATGCCTCCAACACATTTCCATGTTTGGCAACGAGCAGCAGAAGAAAAGGTATGTGCCTGATCTTGCCACAGGCAAGAAAATCGGCTCATGGTGTTTGACCGAGCCCGGCTCCGGAAGTGACGCTTCCAGCATGAAAACTACTGCCGTTCTCGAGGGCGACGCTTATACCCTGAACGGAACGAAGACGTTCATTACCAATGGCTCCCGAGCTTCGACGTATGTCGTGCTGGCAAAAACCGATCCTTCGAAAGGCAACAAGGGGATTTCAGCCATCATTGTGGAGCGGGACATGAGAGGCGTGAGTGTCGGGAAGAAGGAGAACAAGTTGGGGATGCGGGCCAGCGATACCGCGATGATGATGTTCGATGGCGTGAAAGTGCCGAAAACGAATCTCCTTGGCAATGAAGGAGAAGGATTCAAGCAGGCGTTGGCGGTGATTGACAGTGGACGGATCGGCATCGCCGCTCTTTCCGTAGGGCTCGCACAGGGCGCGCTTGACGCCGCGTTGAAATATGCAAAGGAACGTCAAGCCTTTGGCAAACCGATTGCCGAATTCCAGGGCATCCAGTTCAAGCTGGCCGACATGGAGACGGAGGTCCAGGCGGCTCGGCTCCTTACCTATCGGGCTGCGATTGCCAAGACGAAGGGGGAGAATATCAACCTTCTCGCTGCGCAGGCCAAGCTTTTTGCGAGTGAGGTGGCGCAGAGGGTTGCGACTGAGGCGGTGCAAATCCATGGGGGCTATGGATTCATTAAGGACTTCCCTGTGGAAAAGTACTACCGCGATGTTAAGGTGTTGACGATCGGAGAAGGAACTTCGGAAGTCCAAAAAATGGTCATCGCGAAAAACCTACTCCAAGACTGACATCCTCATGATCCTGCAGACCTCAATGAGCAAACAGACGATCTATGGCATCATCGCAATCCTCTTCATAGTCTCCGGTGCTGCGGGATTAGTCTACCAGATCGTTTGGTTCAAGTACCTGTCGCTGTTTCTCGGAAACACGACATACGCTCAAACGATCGTTCTCGCAACGTTCATGGGCGGTCTTGCCATTGGGGCAACACTTTGGGGCAGGAAGGCAGATCGCGCTGCGCGGCCGCTGGCGTTGTATGGCATCTTGGAGATTCTGATCGGAATCTATTGCCTCCTCTATCCGTTTCTGCTCAGCATCTTCAAGTCAGGCTTTGTCTCGCTTGTCCGGTCGCTGGATCTGCCAAGTGACGGCGCGGCCGTTCTCTTTCTCAAGCTGGTTGTCAGTATTCTCACGCTTCTGTTCCCCACCATCCTGATGGGCGGAACCCTTCCTGTGCTTGTCCGCTTCATCTCTCAGAGTGTTGAAGAGTCAGGCAAAAACGTTGCCACGCTCTATTTTGTGAACAGCTTTGGCGCAGTGGTTGGATCAGTGTTGGGCGGATTCTTTCTCGTCCCCATGTCCGGCTTGCGCGCAACAATCTATGCAACCGGCATCGTCAACTTGATCATCGGGGCAACGGCATTTCTTCTATCGCGACACAAATTTGAGTTCCCGATCGAAGGAGAGGCCGTTCGTGATGAACCTCTGCGTGAATTCTCCAACTTGCAGATCAGCCTCGCCGTTGGAGTTGCGGGAGTCTCGGGGCTTGCGTCGATGATTTACGAGGTATCATGGGTGCGCCTGCTCATCCCCGTGCTGGGATCCTCGACGTATTCGTACACGCTTATGCTCATCGCCTTCATCTCCGGTATCACGATCGGCAGCTGGATTGTCTCAAGCATCATACATCGGCTGAAGAACCTGATGGGTGTTCTCGCGTTCTGTCAACTTGCTGTTGGCATCTCGATGGCGGCAATGTTACCGTTGTACGGACGCATCCCCTATTACTTCTGGCACGTCGGCACAATTCTCACGAGAACAGAATTCACGTATCCTATCTATCTCGCGATCCAGTTTCTCATCGGGTTTGCGATCATGATCATGCCGACGATTTTTCTCGGCATGTCCCTTCCGCTTGCCAGCCGGATTGCCGCCCGAAGCGTAACGGTGCTCGGCCGGACCGTCGGAAATGTGTTCTCCGTTAATACCGTTGGCACGGTCGTGGGCTCCCTCGGAGCAGGCCTTGTGCTCATCCCGATTATCGGCGTCCGGCATGCCATCGAAGTCGGGCTCACGCTCAATCTATTGTCGGGCGTTCTCCTCGTTCTCTTTTCCATTGAATTCGGCCGGTGGAGACAGATTGCCACGGTTGCCGTTGCCGTGTTTGCTGCCAGCGCGTACTTCGTGACGACAACTGACTGGAACCAGACGGTTCTGCTTTCCGGTGTCTTTCGCCAGTTTGGAAAAGACCGAACGCCGCCGTCCAGCTACGCAGAGTTCCAACGGGCGAGCAGATCGAATAGGGTCCTGTTCTACAAGGAAGGAGCTTCCGCCACCGTAGGAGTCATTCAGTCGCCCGTGAACCACGGGACGCAGAATGTTCTTCTCATCAATGGAAAAGGCGACGCGTCATCCGTCGGTGATTTGCCGACGCAGGTACTGCTTGGACAGCTCCCCATGATGTTCCATCCCCAGCCGGAGACCGTCCTTGTCATTGGGTACGGCAGCGGGGTAACAGCAGGCAGTGTGTTGACTCATCCGGTCAAACACGTTCAGAGTGTCGAGATATCCCCGGAGGTGATCGAAGCGTCGAAGCATTTTGAACACGTGAATAACCATCCGCTCCAAGATCCTCGCATGACGCTCATCATCGATGATGCGCTGGCGTTCCTGAAGCTGACGAGTTCCAACTACGATGCTATTATCAGCGAGCCTTCCAATCCCTGGATAGCGGGTATTGGGAACCTATACACCGTGGAATTCTTTCGCGAGTGTCGAGAGAGGCTAAAGAAGGGTGGCCTGATGGTGCAATGGTTCCATCTCTACGAAATTGATGACGAGACGTTCAGATTGGTGGTCCGGACGTTTCGATCGGTGTTTCCCCACATGACAGTATGGCAATCGCTCGTTTCCGATGTGCTCTTGATCGGATCGAAGGAACCGATGGCATTCAACGAGGAGGCACTTCAAGCCAAGCTTGGCATTACCGCAGTGCAGGCTGACCTGGAGAGAATTCACATCCCGGATGTCGCTACACTGCTCTCCCTCCAAATGCTCTCTGCTGGACGAGCGGCGGAGTACGCGGGGGGAGGTCCGCTGAATGCTGAGGACAAGCCTGTGTTGGAGTACTGGGCTCCCCGGGCTTTCTTCGCTAATCGAGGGGCAAACGAGATCAATCGCTTCGACGAGCGACGAGCGTTCGGTGGATCCACGATATTCTTGAAGCGACGAATAGACGAGAAACCTCTGACGGACGACGAGATGTTGCACATTGGCCTCCTCCACGGGGATCAGGCCAGGGGAAATCCACTCATCGGCTATTCTGTGCTCATTGACTACTTACGCAGACATCCCGACGACATCGCCGTGCTCAGAGTTATGAGTGAGCTCGTGGAACGACTTGGGAGGCCGGAGGAGCATCTGAGAATCCTTGAGCGGCTCGCGGTGCTCACTCCAAACGATCCCGTGATCCTCGAGCAATACGCGTGGCTGAGGTATTCATTCGACCGTCCGGTCGCGAGTTCATTTGCTCCTTTCCATGTCGAAGTCTCCGAACGGCTGTTGAAACGGTGTGTGGAGCTCTCTGGCGACTCCGTCGACTATTACCACGCTAGGTTGGGCGATCTCTACTTCGGAACGCAACAGTTTCGCCCGGCACTTGAAAATTATCGCCGTGCGCTTCAGGTCCGGGAAAAGTATCAGCCCGATCCTCGGCTTCGGCAAGATGCGTTGCTGCTGCAACTCGCGAAATGCTTCCGTCATCTTGGGGATAACGGCCGCGCGGCGGGATATGCCCTTCAGGCAGCGAACATCAATCCCCGGAACGAAGAGGCGAAAGATCTCGTCTATACGATCTGGACTGTGGGAAACACTGCCCCGCGCGACTCCTCCAAGAAGCGTTAGAACTCGCACTTACACAGGTTACTCATGGCTCTCATTGGCGGCGAAGTCAAGAAAGACGCAGCATTTCGTAGGAACGAGGAGCATTTCCTTGGCCTTTTGAAAAGCCTCAGAACAAAGGGGGAACTCGTGAAGCTGGGGGGCGGAAAAGAGGCCATTGAGAAACACAGGAAGCGTGGGAAGTTGTTCGTACGCGATCGCATCGAACAACTCATCGACCCTGGATCAAGACTCCTGGAAATTGCCCTGTTTGCCGCCTACGGCATGTATGAGGAATATGGTGGAGCGCCCTCTTCGGGGACAATTTTCGGTATCGGCAAGATCTCCGGTCGAGACGTTGTTATCGTGGCAAACGACGCTACGGTCAAGGCCGGGGCATGGTTCCCCATGACATGCAAGAAAAACCTCCGCGCTCAGGAAATCGCAATAGAGAACCGGTTGCCGATCGTCTACCTCGTCGATTCGGGGGGGGTCTTCCTGCCGCTCCAATCTGAGATCTTCCCCGACAAGGAGCATTTTGGTCGTATCTTCCGTAACAATGCAATCATGTCCTCGATGGGCATCACACAGATTGCGGCGATTATGGGCCCATGCGTCGCTGGCGGGGCGTATCTGCCGATTATGAGCGATGAGGCGATGATCGTTGACAAAACGGGGAGCGTGTTCCTCGCCGGTTCACATCTCGTGAAAGCCGCGATCGGAGAGGAAATCGACAACGAGGCACTTGGCGGTGCAACCGTTCACTGCGAAATCAGCGGTGTGACGGATCATAAGATGAAAAACGATGAGGAGTGCCTCAAGAAGATCCGGAGCATCATCGGGAAACTGGGAGAACAACCTCGGGCGCAATTCAATCGTGAGACACCGAAGCCACCCAAGTTCTCCGAACAAGAGGTGTACGGGATCATGCCGGTCGATCGTTCAAAGCCTTTTGAGATGTATCAGGTCCTCGCCCGTATCGTTGACGAGAGCGAGCTGGACGAGTACAAAGCAGGATTCGGCAAGACGATCATCACAGGTTATGCGAGGATCGATGGATGGGCGGTGGGTATCGTTGCGAATCAGAGGGCTGTGGTGAAGACAAACAAAGGCGAGATGCAGGTTGGCGGGGTCATCTACAGCGATAGCGCGGATAAGGCGGCCCGGTTCATCATGAACTGTAATCAGAAGCTTATCCCCCTGGTGTTCTTTCAGGATGTCACGGGGTTCATGGTCGGGAGCAGGGCGGAGCAGGGCGGCATTCTCAGAGATGGCGCGAAGATGGTGAATGCCGTTGCAAACAGTGTCGTTCCGAAGTTCACATTTATCGTCGGCAACAGCTACGGAGCCGGCAACTACGCGATGTGTGGAAAGGCATACGACCCAAGGCTCATCTTCGCCTGGCCGAGTGCCCAGATCGCCGTCATGGGCGGAAAGGTGGCAAGTGAGACGCTTCTCAGTATCAAGATTCAAGCTATGGAAAGAGGAGGCGAGCAAATCTCCGGCGAGAAACAGGCGAAATTGCTCAAGGAAACTCAAGACCGCTATGAGTCGGAGCTTGACCCTTTCTATGCTGCTGCCAGGCTGTGGGTGGACGGAATTATCGATCCTCTTGAAACTCGCGGGCAAATCTCACGTGGAATAGAGATGGCTACCTGTAATCCGGACATCCCGAAGTTCAATCCCGGTGTCATTCAGACCTAGACGTGGCGGGATGCGGGCTCGGCAGTCGGCGGCAATTTGGACTACGTGGTCGCGATGAGAGTCATATCAACGGTCGTTGTTTTGCAGCTGGTTCTACGCGTGGGCGCGCTCGCGCAGTGCGACGGCAAGCCGGGACCCGACGGTCTTTCCTGGAACTTCGATGAGAGTGAGAGATCAGGCTTTTCGTTATTTCAGGCCATCGGGGAACTCTTCACGCCGGAGTTGATTCGAGACACTCGCGAAATTCGCGCCTATGTTCGCGACGACAAATTTGGCATCTTGATGAAACGGTGCGGCGATATGCGCGCCGTTGATGCCATCTACCTGAAGGCACTGAAGATAGCAGACTACAACATCGGGCGCGCGCTGTTTCTCTCGATGGTGGCAACTCTCGAACATCGAAACATCGATCTGAAGGTGCCGGTCGTTGGAGCACTGAGACTTCCGCTGACGTTCGAAGAAGACTCCTTGTTCAAAGCGCGCCAGAACAATCTTCCTTCACGGCTCTATTCCGATACCCCGCCCGGCGATGCCGGCGACAAAGACAAGCTGCAGCACTTCTTTGCCTCAGCATATCTTGCCTATGAGTCGGAATCTCCCGGTTTGGCGCGTGCTACGGGAGATCTTGTCGAACGGGGAGAAGCGGAGTTTGTCGTTGGAGGGTCGGACGATCCACGTGATCGGCGGGCGAACAAGCAAGGGGGACGATTCGGTCACGACCTTTTAACGGTGAGAACTCTTTTGCCGTCTGACTACTTCAATTTGCCTGTTGATCAATAACGCAGCCATATGAAGACGATCCTTGTTGTTGATGACGAGAAGAGCGTTCGAGACTCCCTCAAGATGATTCTCGAGTACGAGCACTATGAGGTGTTGTTCGCAGACAGTGGTGAGCTCGCACTGCGGCAGATTGCCGTTGCAGCGATTGATCTGATTCTGCTCGATGTGAAAATGGCGGGGATGGATGGACTTGAGGTTCTGCAGAAGGTGCGTGATAAGAACACCGATCTTCCCGTCATCATGATATCCGGTCACGGAACGATCGAGACGGCCGTCGAAGCAACAAAGCTCGGAGCATTTGATTTCCTCTCGAAGCCGCTGGACCGAGATAAACTGCTGGTGACGGTTCGAAACGCACTGAATCAGGCGAAACTGTCGGAAGAATACCGTACGCTGCGCGAATCGGTTGAAGGCAAGTGGCAGATCCTGGGGGAGAGCGCGAAGATCAAGGACAATCTCGCTGTCATCGACCGGGTAGCGCCGACAGATGCGCGCGTGCTCATCACGGGTGAGAACGGGACGGGCAAGGAACTGGTCGCACGAGCAATCCATCGAAACAGCAAGCGTTCCTCGAAGCCCTTCGTCGAAGTTAACTGTGCTGCAATTCCTTCCGAGCTGATCGAATCGGAGCTGTTCGGCCACGAGAAGGGAGCGTTCACGGGTGCGACCTCACAGCGCATAGGGAAGTTTGAGCAGGCGGATGGAGGAACGCTATTTCTTGACGAGGTGGGCGACATGAGCGCCCGCGCACAGGCGAAAGTGCTTCGAGCACTCGAGGAGGGAACCATCGAGCGGGTCGGTGGAAACAAGCTTATCACCGTCGATGTTCGGGTCATCGCAGCCACCAACAAGAACCTTGAAGAAGAGATCAAGAAGGGAAGCTTCCGCGACGATCTCTACCACCGTTTGAAGGTGATTCCCGTCCACGTTCCTCCGCTGCGAGAACGAAGGGGTGACATTCCGCTGCTCGTTCGAGCTTTTATCGAGGATGTCTGTGCCCGGAACGGCATGGCGCGCAAAACCATTTCTGAAGATGCTTTGGACCGGGTGGCGAATCTGGACTGGCGCGGTAATGTCCGCGAGCTTCGCAACACGGTCGAGCGTCTCGTTATTCTCTCTCCCGGAAACAGCGTGGATATCTCCTTCCTCGATTCCGGGCAGGCCGGCGGTCGTGGAGAGTTTGAGGACATCGTGAACCTGGGTGGGACATTTCAGGGATTCAAGGAGCGGGCAGAAGCAGCATTCATCAAAAGACAGCTCGAACTCCACAAGTGGAACATCTCAAAGACTGCAGAAGCTCTCGATATCCAGCGAAGCCATCTCTACACGAAAATGAAACGATATGGACTGACGAATCCGTCTGAAGCGGGTGATGAAGGAGAAGGTCAATGAAGGGAATCAATCATCGACAGAAAATGATTGTCAGACCGCGTGAGAGCGTTCAGAAATTTGTGCTCTCTGCCGGAAAACTCAAGAAGAGAGTAAGCCAGAGGAAGGAAGACGTTCGAACAAAGAAGTCAGACTCGGGTAGGAAGGAGTCAGGATAGGCATCCCGTCGTTGTGCAGCTACCCTGCATGCTTTCTCTTGTGCCTCGTCCTTGCAACTTCGTACATCATGATCGCTCCTGCCACAGATGCATTCAGGGACTCGATCTTTCCGAACAGCGGTATTTTAACGACAAAGTCACACTTCTCTTTCACCAACCGGCGAATACCCTTTCCCTCGCTTCCCACGACGAGCGCCAACGCCCCGGAGTAATCGAAATCGTCATACATCCTCTCGCCTCTCATATCTGCACCGACAATCCAGAGCCCTTGTCCTTTGAGCTCTTCGAGGGTGCGGGTGAGGTTCGTGACTTTGGCGATGGGAATGAGGAGCGATGCCCCCGCTGACGTCTTGACGACCGTCTGGGTGATTGTTGCTGAGTGGTGCTTCGGTATGACGACACCATGAGCTCCTGCACATTCGGCAGTCCGAATCAACGCGCCGAGGTTGTGCGGATCTTCGATCTCGTCGAGTATGACAACGAAGGGTGGCTCTCCTTTGCGTCGTGCGACGCTGAGTATCTCGTCGATATCGACGTACTCTCTCGTTGCGACAACCGCGGCAACACCCTGGGCAGCAACATCTTGACAAAGCTCGCCGAAGCGCTTCTTATCGATCTCCGACACTGCGATACCTTGTTCCCGGGCGAGTTGCCGAATTCGCTGGATGGCTGCTCCATGCACTCCAAATACGAGCATGACCTTCTCCAGCTGCCTCCCTGATTTGAGTGCCTCAAGAACGGGTTGTCTCCCGACGATCAATTCGCTCATTGATTGACGCCTCCGTGTCGGTCGCGGGCGATCATCCAACCGATTGAAAAGACCACGATCGCTCCGATAAATATGAGATACCCCCATGCTGCTTCTCCAACAAGCCGAATCACAATTCCGACGATAGCCGCCATTAAACCCATCCATTTCAAGACGATACCGGCAGAGTGAGCCACGTCTCGGTGAGATTCTTTTCGCAACAGGAATGCTACGCGCTTCCGATCGATCGGAGCGGTGAGCTCATGCTTACCGTTGATAATGATGACGGGGACGAAAGTGAAGTATCTTGAATATTGAGGGTGGCCCGGATTCAACTTCACTTCTCGCAGTTCGAATGGAATTGTTGCCCGAAGCTCAATAAGGAACGATCGTGCCTCTGCGCACAGCCCGCAGTGCTCGGTTGAATAGAGTTCAACAACAGGGATCATGCAGCTTTCTTCTCGGACTTCTTGGCGAGGAGGAACCATCCAACCAGCCCGACAATCATCAACGGTATGGCGATGAGTTGTGCTTCACTAAGGTTCAACACAACCCGAGGGTTGATGCGAAGGAATTCGACGGAAAACCGTTCGAGTCCGGCGAAAACCAAATACAGCATGAACATCCGCCCTTCAGGCTGAATCCGCTTCCGGAACCGCCACAGGATCCAGAAGAGGATTGCGCAGAGGATGAGTTCGTAGACCGGCGTTGGATGGCACAGCGTGTTATCAGGGACGACGCCGCCAGGGTATTTGCTGGCTATCTCGGGCACGTTTCGAAACGCCAACGACGGGGGATAGGTCCCTTTCGAGTAGTCGGTTCCCCACGGCAATGTTGTCGGGTAACCGTAGTCCCCGTCGCCTGCAAAATGGCAGCCAAGGCGTGCAACCCCATAGGCCAACAATAATCCTGGCGCCACAGAATCAGCGGCTGTCAGGAATCGGACGTCCTTCTTTTTGGTGTAGATATAGATGCAATACGCCGCCAGCAAGAATCCACCGTAGAAGGTCAATCCCCCCGGCGAAAACGCCATGCCGAATGGGTCGGAAAGGAAGAGACCCCAGTGTTCAACGAGATAAAGGATTTTCGAACCTACGACTCCGGCAACAAGAGCAATGAGAGTGATGGCATTGCCGAGATCAGGGTCGAGCCCTCTTCTCTTGAGCTCCGTGGACAGCAGGTAGCTTGCAACGATAAATCCGATTGCAAGCATCAAACCGTAACTGTAGATCGTAAAGGGTCCAATCTCGAGAAGTCGTGGGCACATAGGTTTTTTTGGGGCGAACTCAGGATTCTCTCATGATGATCGTGGCGGGCTACCGTCCTGGGAGCTCAACGGGTTTGTTTGAAACAATGACAAATGGCTTTGGCGGCGACTCTTCGATCTTGATGCGTGTGCGAGAGATGTGGAGCCGAAATTGATTTCTTTCCTCGTCCAGTTTGGTCACGCTCAGATCGTACACGCCTTCGAGATTGTTGAAATCCTTCCGGCCTTGTGCGGGTCCGACCCCAGGCATGATGAGCGGAGTCGTGCGGAGGCCGAGAATTTTCAATTGAATCGCGCGGTCGTCAAGCGACGCGTCGAGAAGAATCTGATAGTTGAAGTTCGTGAATTCTTTTGTCGTCCGGAGAAGGAACACGACGCTTGACTTCTGCGTTTGCTCATCGACGTGGTGAAAGACGTGAAGCGCATATTCCGGGTCGCGATGTCGTTTCCTTGCCATTACACTTTCACTGCCTTCTCGATCGCACCAAGGTCGAGCACTGTCTCCTCGCCGGTTTGCATGTTCTTGAGCTTGGCGGAACCTGAGGCAAGCTCGTTCTCTCCGACAACGATGACGTACCGTGCCTGCTGACGGTTGGCTTCGCGCATCTGGGATTTCAAGCTCCGGTCGAGATAGTCGATTTCTACCGTCAGGCCCTTCATACGGAGTTCGTGCGCTTTGACAAATGCCCATTGACGTGCCGGCTCATCGGCAGCTGCGATGAAGAGGATGAGATTGACGCTCTTGTCGGACACACTGCCGCTTTTCTCCAAGGCGATGAGGAGTCGTTCCATCCCCGCCGCGAATCCAACGCCCGGGGTTGGCTTGCCCCCAAGCTCCTCTACCAGGAGGTCGTAACGACCGCCACCGGCCAAAGCATCCTGAGAACCTAGGGCGGGGCTGGTGATCTCAAATGCCGTCTTCGTGTAGTAGTCGAGCCCACGAACGAGTCTGCCATCGATCTTGAATGGTGTACGCGTGGCTTTCAGCAGCGCCTGGACTTGCACGAAGTGCTCTCCACATTCGGTGCAGAGATGATCTTTCATCAACGGAGCATGTTTCGTGAGCTGCTGATCACGTTCGTCTTTCGAATCGAGCACGCGCAGCGGATTATGGCGCACACGCGCCTGGCTCTCGGGGGAAAGCCGGTCGTGGGTTTTCCTGAGCTCCTGCACCAGCTTCTGTTTGTATGCCGGCCGACACTTCTCACAACCGACGGAGTTGATTGCCAAGGAAAACTGCTGTATCCCCATGTTGCGGTAGATATCAAGGGCAATCAACGTCATTTCGACATCCAGATGGGGCGAACTGCTTCCCACCGCCTCGGCACCGAATTGATGGAACTGCCGTAATCGCCCGGCCTGCGGGCGCTCCTGGCGAAACATCGGTCCAATGTAGTACACTTTTGTCAGCGGGGCTTGCTCACCGAGGCCGTGCTGGATATATGCCCGAAGTACGGACGCAGTTTCCTCCGGTTTCAGCGTCAGGCTTTCGTCACTCCGGTCTTTGAAGGTGTACATCTCTTTGCTGACGATATCGGTCAGCTCGCCAATGCTCCGGGCAAACAGGGCTGTCTGCTCGAAAATCGGTGTCCGAATCTCTCTGTAGTTGTAGCCGCGCATCACGCGGTGGATGGCCGCTTCGGCCCGCTGCCACGTCTCGACCTCGCCGGGGAGGATGTCCCTTGTTCCTTTGATCGACTTGAATTTCAATCGCTTGTCCTGGGGAGTCATGGGGTTATCGTCAGCGCCACAAACATACGAAAGATTGCGCGGAAAATCGATTGCAAAAAAACCGCACGTTGTTGAAGGAGGAGTCCGGTGGAGGAGGGATGGAGTGTTGAAAGTCAGAGTTCAAAATGGGAAGCTTCTTCTTCGCGGAAGATCTCGAGGATTTCCTTGGTCGAAGCTGCCTCCAGGAGTCGTTTGCGGAAATCCTCTTTGTTCATCAGACGGGAGATGCGGCTCAGGAGCTTGATATGGGGTCCGACCATATTGTCGCGCCCGACGAGCAGGAAAACGATGCGAACGGGCTGGTCGTCCAGAGACTGATAGTCGATCGGTTGGGCAGTCACCGCGAAGGCCGCTACGATGTCCTTCACCGCATCCGTTTTGCCGTGGGGGATGGCGAACCCGGACCCAACGCCGGTGGACATGATCTTCTCGCGCTCTAGAATTGCCTCACGCAGCTTTTCCTTGTCTGATACCTGGGGCTGTGTTGCGGCAAGATCAATCATGGCGTTGATGATCTCTGCCTTCGTCGCTCCCGGTAGGTTTGTCTGCACAACCTGTTCGTTCAAGATGTCAATGATCTTCATCCAACACTCCCTTTAAGTCCATCCTTCGTTCACGCTATCCGGCGTCATCCGTCGATCGGCGCTCGGTTCTCGTCATTCGTTGTTAATCCATCGAAAGAGTTTTGCCTCGTACTCGTTGGCAAGTCTCTGCGCCATCGAGGGATCCTTCGATTCGGCATTGATGTGGAACAGCGGCCGAGTTCGATCCGGATTCAAGAGAACGGATGTCATGCGGTCCTTCTCGCGCGGGAAGATCTTCACGCCATCGATCAGCTCACGCGGAAGACGCTCAGAATCTTTCATCACGTGACGCATGACCTGCCCCTTGACGTTCCAAGAACAAGGAATAGATTTTCTAATCAGATGCAAGTGCGGGGTTTCTTTGTCAAGCTCACCAAAGCGCTTTTTCGTCAGCGCGAGGAACTCTAGAAGCTTCGCAACCGAGTACATTCCATCGGATGCAAACAGGAAGTCGTTGAAGATGAATCCGCCCTTCGTGCCGCCAACAAAGCGAATCTGCTTGTTCGATGCCGCTTCCATCAGGGAGAGATGACTGTCGCGAGTCTTCACCACCGTCAAACCAAACTCCTCTGCCAGGAGGTCGATTTCTCCTGAGGCGGAAATGGGCACGGCGATCTTCTTCATCTCAGGGTGAGCCAGAACAACCAGTTTCGTCATCAGCGTCAGCAACCGGTCATTGTCAATCGCGTGGCCGCGCTCGTCGACGACCAGAAGCTTCTCCGCGCCGGGATCGAGCATGCACCCAACATCATACTGTAACGATGTGACAACGTGCGCTAGGTCTTTCACCGCCTGGTCAATCTGTTCCTTGGTGCGCGTGAGCTTCTGACTGTCGAGGTACGCGTTGAGAGAGACGGCTTGAACGTTCAGGTTCCCCAGGATGTTTGGAAAGATGGTGCTGGCGATCCCGTTGGAGTAGTCGATGACAAGCTTGAGCCCGGCCGTGCGGATTGCCTGAACGTTGAGCGTCGCGTACGCACGCTCAATGTAGCTCTCCGTAGATCGCTCGGGGAAGTGGATCGACCCGACCGCATCGTAGCTCGACCGGGTGAAATCTTCCCCAAAGAACAACCGCTCCACCGACTTTGCTTTGCTCGACGGAAGATCCTTGCCATCCGCATCGAAGAAGATGATGTCGGTGATGTTTCGCTCGTGCGGGGATTTCCGCACGTGGATTCCTCCGCGTTCCTTCCCGCTTCTGAGTTCGTGCCGGACAATGGGGATGGATGTCGCACGAAGGTCGTTGCAATGCACGCCTGAAGACATCAGCCCGCACATGAAGGCACGATTGATCATTCGCGACACGTTGTCGGAGTCACGGCTCGTAACGATGGAAGCGCCTGATCCAACGAGTGCGCCGAACGCGGCCCCCAGCTTCGCCGCGAATTCCGGATTCATTTCGACGTTCGAGACACCACTGACTTTGGATTCCCGGAAGAGCTCTCGCAGCCATCGGTCTTCCCAGACGAGGCTTCGCGTAACGACGGCCCCCTCCTCAACAACCTTCTCCGGCCACAATTTGATATTCGCTGAGAGCCTGCTGCGTTTGCCGATGACGCACTGATCACTCATGAAGACGTTTTCCGAGATGACAACGTCGTCGCCGATGATGCACTTGGAGCCTATAACATCCGTTGCCATCTCGACATTGGTGCCGATCTGAGTGCCGCTCCAGATGATGCAGTTCCTGATAGCACTCCCGGGAAGGATCTCGCAGTTGTCGCCGATAACGGAATTCGCTATCGTCACGTCGTTGTGAATGCGCGAATTTGCGCCTATGACGACAGTACCAGTGAGGTTCTTCGGGTCGGCGTCAATGATTGTGTTGTGGCCGACGTAGGCGGCGCCGCTCCGTTCACCGAGGATTGTCACATCGACGGAACCGCGCAATACGTCGAAATGAGCATCCTGATACTCATTGAGGTTTCCGATATCACGCCAGTATCCTTCAGCAACATACCCGTACAGACCCATATCGTGATCGAGCATCAGAGGAAACAGGTTCTTGCTGAAGTCGAAATCTTCCTTGGGAGGTATGAGATTCAGAACCTCGGGCTCCAGAATGTAGATTCCCGTGTTGATCGTATCGCTGAATACCTCTCCCCATGACGGCTTCTCGAGGAAGCGAGAGATCTTCCCATCATCTTGCGTCAGGACCACCCCGAACTGGAGGGGATTGGGTGCGTGGGTCAATACCATCGTGGCCTTTGCATTCCGGTCCTCGTGGAACTTCACGGCGGCGGACAGGTCGAAGTTGGTGAAGACATCGCCGCTGATGATCAAGAACCGCTGGTCGAGCATATCTTTCGCATTGCGAACGCTGCCTGCAGTCCCATAGTCCGCTTCAGCCTTCAGATAGTGTATCTGAACGCCGAACCTACTCCCATCATCGAAGTAGCTGGCGATGGCATCGGGGTGGTAATAGAGCGTTGCGACCAGATCCTTGATCCCGTGGCGCTTCAAGAGCTCGACGATGTGCTCCATCATCGGTCTGTTGAGTATAGGCACCATCGGCTTGGGGATGTTGCAGGTAAGGGGTCGCAGACGGGTTCCAAAGCCCCCCGCCATGATTACAGCTTTCATCGGAGTGCGAACAATCGAATGATGTGTGAAACGCGATGATTTCTCAAAAAGTAGCTAAAAAATCATACTCGTGCAAGAGACGGCCCTCCTCTCGATCCTCTCTCGGCGTCCTCGGAGAAACGAATCCTAGTCACTTGTCTTGGTGCGGTGTTACGCGGGAGACATCAGCTTTTACCTTGACTTTCTGGCATTAAATGGCTAAATTTGATACGATTTGAGGCTCAGACTCAAATTCAAGACTTGCAAGGACTGACGCCCGGATGCTGGAAACAATTCGTTCCTGGATTAATAGGTTTCCGTTAAGGCAGGAACTGATTGTGGCTGTGGGCGTCATTTTGTTTTTTGTCGGACTCTTGTCCCCTGCCTCGGCGATCAGAATCACAGCGTTTGTACTCTGTGGCTGTGCTCTTGCCTATGCGCTTGTGGCTGCTCGGCGTCGTCGTCCTGAAGAAAGCAGAGCGAGGCAGGAACAACGATCTTCGACAACCTCGGAGGAGCGCGAATCCGAAATGAAAAAGCTGGCCCTCGATGATTCACAGCCCGGCGGCAAGAAATACACAGTGGATGTCGTAGAGGAGACTGCAGCTCGCGGAAGCCCAAGGGCAGCAAAGCCGGCACGAGCAGCAACCGTCGACGAGTACGAGTTTCAGCTCACGGATTTTTTTGATGTGAACGAAGATCTGTACGTCCGTGAGGGGGGGCCAAAATCTGAGTTTGGATTCTTGATGAAAAAGGTTCTGACCGTCGTGAAGGACGTCAACTTTGCGCATACGGTCGCGTTCTTCTGGGTCAACAGAGAGAAGAATCAGGCCGTCCTCGAGAGCTTCATCTCCGACAGTGACAAGTTCATGACACATCGGAGGCGCGAGCTGGGGACTGATGTTATCAGCCAGGTTGCCCTGACCGGCCAGCCGAAGTTCTTGAACCAGGTCAACGTGGCTGGCCAGAACGAGATGTTGGGATGCTATGAAGGGACCGAGCCTGTCAAGACCTTCGTGGCCGTGCCCATTTTCTACTCGAAGACTCAGACCGCCCCGCGCGAGCCGGTTGCCGTGTTGACGATTGACTGCATCGACGAAGACGCCTATGGGCCCGAGACTCTCGGTTCTCTTGGGCAGATCACGAAACTCATTTCGGCTCTGATCAAGAGTTACACCGATAAGTACGATTTGCTGCTCGATTCTGAGGTCCTGCGATCCATCTCACGGGTGCGGGATCAATTGAAAATTGAGTTCAGCATCCATAACGTTGTGCGGACACTCGCCGAGGAAACCTCCCGGCTGGTTGCGTGGGACTACGTCTCGGTTGTCCTGTTCGACGACAGCCGGAAATCGTGGGTTGTTCAGTTTGTGATGAATAGAATGAACGATGCCTACGTCTCGCCGACGCAGGAGATTGATCCCCAACAAAGCTTAGCCGGAGGCGTCATTCAGACCGGCATGCCAAGAGTTGTTGACAACTTGCAGGGCGTCGAATTGCCGCGCTTCTACAAAGCCGAACGTGTCGATTCGAATGGCGCGATGATGTTGCTCCCCATCATTTCCATGAACCGGTGTTACGGCGTCCTGGCGGTCGAGACCAAAGATCTCAAGACGTTCTCCGATGTGGAGGTGAAACTCCTGCAAAAGCTCGTTGAAACCGCTGCCCTCGGTCTGGAAATCCTCAGCCTGACGGATGCCGTGAACAACTATGTTTTGATCGATGAGGCGACGGGCGTGGCAACCCGGAGATACTTCATCAGCCGTGTGCAGGACGAGGTGCAGAGGGCAAATGATTTTGGCACAGATCTGACCGTTGTGATGATTTCGATCGATTCGATGAACGAGCACATGCAGCGGTACGGGAAAGATGGGTTCGATTTTGTGCTCCAGAATGTCGGGAGGATGATCAAATCGTCCATCCGCCCCTATGATTTAGTAGGGCGTTATGATTTCAACAGATTTGCGGTGCTTCTCGTGAGCACACCGGCGAACGAGGCGAATCTCTGGGCTGAAAAAATGAGAAAAAACATCGCCAGCAATATCATCAATGTCGATCAAAAGAGCTTTTCTGTGACGGTGAGTATCGGAGTGTGTGGAGCAGTCAGCCAGACCAGTGACATCGAGTTCTTGGAGAACGCGAGCCAGACATTGAAGAAAGCAATTGAAGCAGGCGGAAATATTGTACGAGTGTTCTAGAAAATCGATGATCTCTGGAGGTTAGAATGGCAAAGGCACAAGATTTTGCGGAGAAGGCAAGAAAAGCAACGATGGAAAAGGGTGTGAAGTGTCCAAAGTGTGGGACGGTGAAAGTTCCCACGCTATATGTGCAGTCAGTTCGTTCTACTCACGGCTCATATCGCTTCAATCGGACGCACATTCAAGTTTGCAAGTGCAACGAAAAACAAGTGTTTGCATAACATTTGTTCTCTTTCCTCGTAATCCCCAGTATCAGCCCACTGCTCAACGAGTCGCCTGCGCTACAATCCTTAGGCAGACGCCTTGGGAGTCAACACGTTGAAGCCGGGAAAGATCGTTTTCATTGTCCTTGATGGGATCGGCGTTGGGGAACTTCCCGACGCCGATGCTTACGGGGATGCAGGCGCGAATACGCTCGTCAATACGGCTCGAGTTGTGGGCGGCCTTGCGGTGCCTCATCTCGCTCGTCTGGGCTTGAGTCACATCGCGAGGGTTGGCGACGCAGCATCAATGGTTGCTGCTGAAGGGTGCTACGGGAAAATGGCGGAGCGGTCCGCCGGAAAGGATAGCACAACGGGGCATTGGGAACTTGCAGGGATCATTACCGAGCGGGCGTTTCCGCTCTACCCGCACGGATTCCCGCGGGAAGTTCTTGAGAAATTCCTGACGGTCACCGAATGCCGGGGGTATCTTGGCAATAAACCTGCTTCTGGAACCGAGATCATCAAGGAGCTCGGCGATGAGCATGTGAGGACGGGATTCCCGATTGTGTACACCTCGGGGGATTCCGTGTTCCAAATAGCGGCTCACGAGCGGGTAATTCCGCTTCCGCGATTGTACGAGATCTGTCAGAAAACGCGGGACAAGGTTGCCGTTGGGGAACACCGGGTTGGCAGGGTGATTGCACGGCCATTCGTCGATGTGAGTGGGCAATATGTTCGCACCGCAAACCGTCGGGATTTCGCGTTGGAGCCGCCAGCCACGACTCTGCTTGACCTCCTGTCGAGGGAAGGAGTGGAGACGATCGGGATCGGCAAGATCGATGATCTCTTTTGCGGTCGCGGGCTGAGAGAGAAGATACACACAACGTCGAACGCTGAGGGGATCCGGACGACGCTCGATGTCTCCAGCCGGCTGCGAAGAGGGTTCCTTATGACGAACCTGGTGGATTTTGACATGCTCTATGGTCATCGACAGGACCCGCAAGGACTTGCGCGGGCTCTGGAGGAGTTTGACCAATCCCTGCCGGAGATCGTCGGCATGCTCGACGGAGATGACATCTTGATCATCACGTCGGATCACGGAAATGATCCCACCGACCGAAGCACAGATCACAGCCGCGAGTATGTCCCCCTGCTGTGTTTCTGCAAGTCCGGCAAGAAGAATGTCGATCTCGGTATCCGGTCATCATTCGCGGATGCTGGGAAGACCGTGGCGCATTACTTCGGCTTGAACAGCGCAGGGAGCATCGCAGGGAACAGTTTTCTCGAATCGATGGTCTAAGCATGGTGAGGACGGAGCACAGCATTCAATTTGATGTTGAAGTGGACGACAATGGCAATGTCGTGCTTCCCGCTTCGGTTGTAGAGCGCCTCGGAGCGAAACGGGGGTCGAAGCTGCACCTGCGATTGACGGCAGAGAAGCTCAACGCAGCTCTGATTCAGCGGATGGTCACTGAGGAAGAGGTGGAACGGATTGGTCGCATACAGCTAGAAGAGCGCGACAATGTCCTCAGGTTTCTTGCTGCGGAGGGTAGGCTGGCGAAGAACAAGAAGTTCCATCGACGAGGGGGGGGATTCTCTCATTGAGTCCCAAGAAGATCGTCGTTGATACGGACATCATCCTCGAGCATCTGCTACACACTCGAAAGGGAGGGACCGCGGGCAATGCGTCGGTCTTTCGCAGGGCGATGTCCAGTTTTTTTTGCTATACAACAGTGTTCAATGCCATAGAGGTTTTCGCGCTCTGTGAGAACGAAAAGGAGATCCAGGCAGTTGAGGACTCCTTGTGTGCGTTGAAGATCCTGGGTCTCAACGGCAAGAGCGCAAAAAGAGTTGGGCTGCTTGTTCGGCGGGGAAGAGAGAGCAAAGAGAGAAGTTTTGATCTCCTCGTTGCCGGGCTTTGTGTCGAGAGCAAGCTCCCGATTTTGACTGGGCGTCCGAGTCGATACAGAATGGTGAAGGCGTTACAGGTCCTGCCAGCCCGGCTTCTGAAGAGTCATCATCCGACAGGCGGGATGCTTTCCAGAACTGGGTGAATTGCAGTTCTTGAGAATCCCGATTTTGAGTCGTTTTGTGTGAGCATTTTTACCCAGGGGAAGCGAACCTTTTCTGTCCGTGGAGTTGTTATATATGTGCGACATCCGTGGTTTTCCGATGGATCTCAGCTTGCATTGAGTACAAGGTGACAACCGAATGGTTAAGATCAGCAAACAGTACACGAATCGAGAGAGTCAGTCACTGGACAAATACCTCCAGGAGATCGGCAAGGTAGACCTGCTGACGCCTCAGGAAGAGATCGATCTGGCACGCAGGATTAAGAAAGGTGACCAGAAGGCTCTGGAGAAACTGACGAAGGCGAACCTCCGGTTCGTGGTCAGCGTCGCGAAGCAATACCAGAACCAGGGATTGTCATTGGGCGACTTGATCAATGAAGGGAACCTTGGGCTGATCAAGGCGGCAAAGCGGTTCGATGAGACGCGGGGTTTCAAGTTCATCTCCTACGCGGTGTGGTGGATTCGACAGTCGATTTTGCAAGCATTGGCAGAGCAGTCGCGCATTGTCCGCCTGCCGCTGAATCGCGTCGGCGCGCTGAACAAAATCGGCAAGGCGTTCAGCACGCTGGAGCAGGAATTTGAGCGTGAGCCAAGCGCGAGCGAGCTCGCTGAAGAGCTCGACATGTCCCTCTTTGAAGTGTCCGACACGCTCAAGATCTCGGGGCGGCACTTGTCGATGGACGCGCCGTTCGCGCAAGGAGAGGACAACCGTCTGCTGGATGTGATTCAGGATCAACGCCAACCGTCGCCTGATCACCAGCTCATGGAGGAGTCGCTCAAAGTTGAAGTGCGACGAGCGCTCAACACGCTCAGCGAGCGAGAAGCGCAGGTCATTCGGCTCTATTTTGGGCTTGACCAGGAGCACTCCCTGACGCTTGAGGAAATCGGCGAGAAATTCAATTTGACCCGCGAGCGCGTTCGCCAGATCAAGGAAAAAGCGATCCGGAGATTGCGACACGCCTCGCGAAGCAAAGCCTTACGAGCATATCTAGGTTGATGGCAACGGTCTTATCAGCATCCTCTGGAGAGCCTCGGCGCAAGTCGGGGCTTTTTTGCACGCTCCGTCTGACGCTGGTCTCTGCGCTCGTCTTCCTCTCGGTCCTCTTGCTCTCCGGCTGTGGCGGCACATCCCCTCGTTTTCGAACGGGTGAGAAGAAGGTTTTGGCGTCCGGATCTGAGAAGAAAGCAAACTCATCAAAGTCTGTCTCGGAATCTGCCGACGAGGAAGATCGGGAGAAGAAAGCGGATGATGCTGAAAAGGTCCTCGCGGGTACGCGCAGTTTCAAGACAGAAAAGAATTCTGCGCTCTCGAATCTCGATCAGGCCAAGATGATGCGGGAGATCTCGAAGATGATGGGCGTGCGCTACAAGCTGGGTGGTGACGATCAGAACGGCATCGATTGCTCCGCGTACACGATGCTCGTGTACAAGAATTCCATTGGGAAATCATTGCCTCGAACAAGCACGGAACAGTCCAAAGCCGGGTCATCGGTCTCGTATGAAGACCTCAAGTTCGGTGACCTCGTATTCTTCAACACGACTGGCGAATCTGCTTCACACGTCGGAATCTATCTCGGGGACGAATTGTTTGCCCACTCGAGTGTCACGTTGGGAGTAACAATCTCATCGCTGGAAAGCTACTTTTACAAGAAGCGCTACGAGGGAGCGCGACGCATCATCGAGTAGGTTGATTTCAACTCTCCAGCTCTGTATATTGACGGTGTGTTTGTGAAGAGAAGCGATCTGCCAAAGGAAAAGTTGACGGAGATTTTATTTAGAATAGGAGCCCTCCTATGAATACTCATAGAACACGAATAGGGATATTACGCTTTATCTCCGGGTCATGCGTGTTGCTGTCTCTGGTGATCACTCCGACATACGCTCAGAAGGTGAAAAGCCCTTCTGCCAAACGGGACACGATGAAGGTCCTCGCGCTCCCTGCAGAAGTTCAGCAGGAGCGAAAAGAAAACGACAAGCTGCTCCCGCAGGAAGAGATCGATCGAGTGCTCGCAGGGACACGGGGATTCGACGCCGACAGGCATTCAGTTTTCACAGCCTCCGAGCAAAGCAAGATCATGGAGCAGATTTCAGAATACGCAGGCGTGCCCTACGCGGTCGGAGGCGATTCGAAAGATGGCGTTGATTGCGGATCGTTCGTTGCGCTTGTCTACAAGAATGCCACTGGCCTGGAGCTCCCTCGCACGAGTACCGACCAGTTCTATCACTGCCCGGCCGTCCCCGGCAATGAAGCACATTTCGGCGATCTCGTTTTTTTCAACACGACGGGCCAGCATGGATCACACGTCGGGATTTACATTGGCAACCGGCTGTTTGCTCACGCGAGCGTTTCCATTGGTGTTACGATTTCGACTTTGGAGAGTACGTACTACAAGAATCGGTTCGAGGGAGTTCACAGGCTTCCCCGAAATGAGTGAGGTTGAGAACGCTAATCCTTTTTATCATTCTAGCACAAGTCACAAAGCATGTCGGTTCTCCCCATCTATCTCTACGGCAGCGAGGTCCTTCGGAAGAAAGCGAAGCCCGTTCACGTGCTCGATGATTCGCTCATTAAGCTGATCTATGACATGTCCGAAACCATGCACAAGGCGAATGGAATTGGATTGGCAGCGACCCAGGTGGGGGACATGCGCCGAGTCATTGTCGTGGATGTCTCTGCCATTGAGGATGCGCAACGGGAAAAGGATGGGAAAGAGCCAACAGATGGCGTACAGGAGAAGAAGACCCTTGCCCTTATCAACCCCCAGGTGGCTGAAGAATCCGGCTCGTGGAACACGGAGGAGGGTTGCCTGAGCATACCGGATGTACGTGCCGATGTTAGCCGGTCAGAAACGGTCCGCATCAGGTACCGGGACGTCAATTTCCGAGAGGTGGAAATGACCGTAGGCGGTCTCCTCGCGCGAGTCATCCTGCACGAGATGGACCATCTCGACGGTGTGTTGTTCATTGATTATATCGGCGCCACCAAGCGTGCGTTGCTCAGAAACGGCCTTCGGAAAATCAAGAAGGGGGAAGTCGAGACATCCTATCCTGTCGTTAGCGCCGTCGAGGTATAGGCGTTCGCCATGCGCATCGTCTTCATGGGCACACCGGAGTTTGCCCTCCCCAGTCTCAGAATCCTTCTTGAGCACAACTACAACATTGTTTCCGTTGTCACCTCGCCGGATAAGCCGCAGGGGCGCGGGCAGAAGGTCTCCCCGAGCCCGGTGAAGGAACTTGCGCTGGCACGCGACCTTCGACTCTTGCAGCCGGAGAGCTTGAAGGCCCCCGATCTTGTCTCGACGCTTGCTCACCTCCAACCTGACCTGATCGTTGTTGTCGCTTTCCGGATTCTCCCTCGGGAACTCTTCACTCTCCCTCGGTGCGGCTCCGTCAATCTGCATGCTTCACTCTTGCCGAAGTACCGGGGTGCCGCTCCCATTAACTGGGCAATTATCAACGGTGAGTTGGAAACGGGTGTCACGACGTTTTTCCTCCGGGAGAAAGTCGATACTGGGTCGATCATCCTTCAAGCCCGTGTCAGAATCGGGGCAGATGAGACAGCGGGGGAGCTTCACGATCGACTGGCAGATCTCGGGGGAGAAGTTGTTCTTCAAACAGTCCGCCAGATCGAACTCGGCACGGTTCAGCCGCAGACTCAGGACGAGTCGCTTGCGTCACCCGCACCGAAGATCTTCAAGGAGGATTGCAGAATAGATTGGCGGAAGCCGGCCGAGCAGGTCCACAACTTCGTGCGCGGCTTATCGCCTTCTCCGTGCACTTGGACGAGCCACGAAGGCACAGTGCTCCGCCTCTACAGATCGAGGCTCCCGAGCACAGAACCCTCGACGGCTCAAGCAGGTCCGGGCACGATCGTCGAAGCTCAACACGACCGTTTGCTTGTTCAGACAGGAAGAGGAGTCGTCTCGATCATTGAAATTCAGCAGGAGGGAAGAAAAGGCATGGGAATCGCTGAGTTCCTTCGTGGGTATCATTTTGAGGTGGGAGACCATTTGCGTTAGCCAGAGCATGCGGTCCCGCAGTGTTACATTGCATAGGGTAAGAAAAAGGGGTATATTCGCCGGAGACTTTGCTCTCCCAAGAGCAAGTCAAAGAAGCTCGTGTCGAAAATCATCGTCATAGCGAATCAAAAAGGGGGCGTGGGGAAGACCACAACGGCCGTGAATCTGGCGGCATCCCTTGCCGTAGCAGAAAAACGTACGCTCCTGGTCGACGTCGATCCTCAAGCGAATGCGACGAGCGGCATCGGGATTTCTCCGCTCGAGGGACGGACGATTTACGAGGTCATCATCGATGGGTTGAACATCGGTTCGACCGTCGTTGAGACCCAAATGCCCTTTCTCTCCTGCGTACCCTCGCATATCAATCTCGTGGGCGCGGAAATCGAAATGGTCGAGCTGGAAAACCGCGAGAAGCGGTTGTCCCAAGCTCTCCAGACAATACGGGACCACTACGACTTTATCGTTGTGGATTGTCCCCCCTCCCTCGGACTGTTGACCCTCAATGGATTGGCAGCTGCGGATTCTGTCCTCATACCGGTCCAGTGCGAGTACTTCGCGCTCGAGGGGCTCGGGCAGCTGTTCAGCACCATCAATCTTGTGAAGAAAACCCTGAATCCGAATCTCGACATCGAGGGTGTGCTCCTGACAATGTTTGACTCACGCCTCCGCCTGTCGAATCAGATTGTTGACGAGGTGAAGCGGTACTTTGGCAATAAAGTCTTTAAGACCATTGTCTCACGCAACATTCGTCTCAGCGAGGCACCGAGTTTCGGCAAGCCCATCATTCTTTACGACGCGATCTGCTCGGGCACGCGAAACCACATGGAGCTTGCCAAAGAAGTATTGGCAAACAACGACGCGTTGGGGCTTGAGGCCGTCCCGCACGCCCAACCTGTTCCGAACACGCAGCCATGACAACTCAAAAGAAATCCGTCTTGGGTAGGGGATTGAGCGCCTTGATTCCCAAGGTACCTCCGCTCAAAGAAGTGAGCGTCCGCCACGACGAGGTCGGAACGGACACGGGCGGGGTCGGGGTCATCGCTCGCATCGATGTTGAAAACGTTCGATCCAATCCATTCCAGCCCCGAGCCGAATTTGATCCGGAAACACTGGCTGAGCTGACCCGCTCCATTGTTGAGAAGGGGGTCATTCAACCGATCACCGTGCGCCGCGTCGATGGTGCCTACCAGTTGGTGACCGGGGAGCGGCGGTTGCGTGCCGCGCAGAACGCGGGTCTGGCGCAGATTCCGGCGTACATCATTGCGGTAGAATCTGACGAAGAGATGCTGGAGCTTGCGCTGATCGAGAACATCCAGCGGGATACCCTCAATCCAATTGAAATAGCCCATGCGTACAAGCGTCTGATTGATGAATGCCACCTGACGCAGGAGGAAGTTGCAGACAAAGTCGGCAAGGATCGGACCACGGTTGCGAACTTCATCCGCTTGCTGAAACTACCTGCCGAAATTCAAGTTGGTGTTCGGAAGAACCTGATTACGATGGGCCACGCGAGGGCTCTGATCACCATACCGAGCGAGGCGATGCAGGTGCGCATCTACAAGAAGATTGTAGACGCTGGACTCTCGGTTCGGAAAGTCGAGCTACTCGCGAAATCGGCGGGGAAGCCGGCTGAACACTCTCCGCGAAAGGCAGGAGGTGGTACTCCTTCCTCGAGTGTCCAAAGCATTGAGGAAAAGCTCCGACAGGCGCTGGGGACAAAAGTGAGCGTGCGCGAGAAAGGGAACGGGCGAGGGGAAATCGTCATTGAGTTCTACTCGCTTGATGATCTCGATCGATTATTGGATCTCTTCGCTGCCCTCGAAAAAATCCATTAACCGTTCAATCTTCAATCTACAATCTTCAACTTACAATCTACAATTCCTCTCATGGCTCTGCAAAAGATCTACACGGAAAAAGCTCCAAAGCCCATCGGCCCCTACAGCCAGGCGATTGTCGTCGACGGCAAGTTTGTTTACACAGCCGGACAGGTGGCAATCGATCCTGCAACAAATCAAGTCGTTGAGGGGGATATCAAGGTTCAGACTCGTCAGGTTCTCAAGAACATCGAACAGGTGTTGAAGGCTGCCGGATCGTCCATGAATTCTGTTGCGAAGACCACAGTCTTTCTGAACAACTTCAATGATTTCGGTGCGATGAATGAGGTCTATGCTGAGTTCTTCTCTGGTTCGGCACCTGCGCGCAGCACGGTGGAGGTTGCACGCTTGCCGCGCGATGTGAAAGTGGAAATTGAGGCCGTCGCCGTCGTCGAACGCTGACGAGCGGCGCTTGGGATATGGATCGCTCGCCTGGCACAAAGAGCACAGTCCGCTGTTTTCTCTTTACCATCCTCGTTCTGTTTTCGTTATACCCCTCTCTTGGTCAGTACCGGGTCACGCCTTCCCTCTTTAAGCACAGAACATTTCCCGAGGGCCTTTCGGGGATTTCGTTGCAAGATACACTTCGAGTTGCGTCCACGTCGGCGGATTCAATTGAGCAACGCGGGAAATCCGCGACCACGGCAATTCTGCTCTCCGCTGTCCTTCCCGGTGCCGGCCAGATCTACACCGGACGGTACTGGAAGGTTCCGATCATTCTCGGTTTTGGCGGGTACTTTGTGAGCAAATGGCTGAAGGCCAATGATCTCTATCTCTCGGCTCGCGGAAAATACCAGCAATCCGTTGAACGAGGTGAGAATGGCGGGCAGGGGAGTGCGCAATTCCTCTATGAGCGGGACTTCTACCGTGATGAGCGAGATAAGTTTGCCTTCTATTTCGCTCTCACATACCTCCTGAACATCGTTGATGCCTACGTGGGTGCGAGTCTGTACAACTTCGAGGTGACCGATAATCTCGGCGGCGGAGCGGCTCTCCGCCTCAGCGTCCCGATTCGCTAAGCCCTTCCTCACCCCTCCACTTCATTGCCAAGTCCACTTCGATCGAGCGAGTAGCGCCTTCCGATTCGTGTCGGTGATCTACGAGAAGAGATCGGAGAATGCATCGGCGAGATTTCGAAACCTGAATGCAAACCCTGCATCAAGAAGCTTCTTCGGCACAGCACGTTGGCCCTTGATGACAACGTCGACCATCTCGCCGAGGGCAAGTCTGAGTGCGAATTCCGGGACGCGGAACCATGACGGGCGCCCCATTGCTTTCCCGAGTTCACGACAGAAATCGCGCATCGTCACGGGCTCGGGGGCGGCAAGGTTTGCAGGGCCTGAGAGCGTGCGATTCTCGAGCGCAAACAGAATTGCACGCATTGCATCTTCGCGGTGGATCCATGATACCCATTGAGTCCCGGGGCCGAGAGGTCCGCCAACGAACATATTGAAGGGGAGAAGAAACCTCTGCAGCACTCCTCCGCTCTTGTGCAGCACAATACCTGAGCGTAGCAGCACCACCCGCACGCCCTGCTGTTCGGCTCTCATCGCGGCTGACTCCCATGCGCGGCATATCTCAGCGAAAAAATCGTCGCCGTTGGGTGAACTCTCTGCCACGTCTCCCGCCTTCACCTCTCCGTAGTAGCCGACGCCTGAGGCGTTGATCAGAACCTGGGGCTTCTTGACTGAACCGGCAATTGCATCGACAATGGCCTTCGTGGCTTCGAGACGGCTGGTTATGATTCTCTTCTTCTGAGTCGAAGTCCATCGCCTCGCCGAGATCGGCTCGCCGGCCAAGTTGATGACGCCATCTGATCCGTCCAAATGGTGGATCCAATCGCCGGAGGTTCTCCCATCCCATTCCGCAATCTGAACGGTTGAAGGATAAGTGCCCTGCAGCCTTGTCGGATTTCTCGTGAGTAGGACAAGAGTGTGGGCCGATTTGACAAGTCTCTCGACCAGCGGTTGACCGATGAAGCCCGTCCCGCCAGCAACGACAATGTTCACAGAGTCTCCTCGTTTCGCTTTCGGATATCTAAACATTTTGGCCAACATTTACAAGAACTTTCTCTTGATGAGATTGCTGGCGCGCCCTTGCAGCCGTGTCTGCCTCTTCGAAGAAGGAATGCGACTGGTTGTTCCTCCTCGGGCAAAACAAGACACCAATTCCTTGCTCTTCTTGCCATTTTGGACTATATTTCACGTGTCCAAGGGAGTAAAGGGTGACCCGATTGCACTTTCACTCTTTACTCTTTGTCGTTTTATGGAGTTGTGAGTTTCTCCTTGCGCGGCTGCGGGTTGGGGTCGCGGATCCAATTGTCCTATGAAGCATATCCGGAACTTCTGCATCGTTGCGCACATTGACCACGGGAAGTCTACGCTCGCGGACAGGATTCTCGAGCGGACGGGTGCTATTTCCCCGCGCAACATGACAAAGCAAGTTCTGGATGACATGGAGCTGGAACAAGAACGCGGCATCACCATCAAGCTCCACGCGATCCAGATGAAGTACAAAGCCCGAGATGGCCAAGAGTACACGCTGAATCTCATCGACACACCTGGCCACGTCGATTTCACATATGAAGTCTCCCGATCCCTCGCTGCGTGCGAAGGGGCCATCCTTGTGGTTGACGCGACACAGGGGGTCGAAGCGCAGACGATCTCTAATCTCTATCTCGCCATCGATGCTGGCCTCGAGATTATCCCCTTCATCAACAAAATTGACCTTCCCAGTGCAAAAACGATGATCGACATTGTCAAACGTCAGGTTATGGACCTGATCGGATGCACTGAAAACGAGATTCTCCTGGGCAGTGCCAAAGCAGGTTGGGGAACCGACGAGGTATTGGAAGCCGTCGTGGGGCGTGTGCGTGCGCCGAAGGGGGATCCGGACGCTCCCTTCCGAGCCCTCATCTTTGATTCTGTGTTTGATGAATATCGAGGCGCGGTTGCATATGTGCGGGTATTTGACGGAACCGTGCGCGAGAAAGATCGGATTCAATTCTTCTCGAACGGGAAGCAATTTCAAGCCGAGGACATCGGGATCCTGGGGATGGAGAGGAAGCGCGTGGGGGCGCTCGCGGCAGGAGATGTCGGCTATGTCATCGCCAATGTCAAAGACGTTCACGACACGAAGGTCGGTGACACGATCACGCATGCCGAGCGACCCGCGGCCGGGCCGTTGCCGGGTTACAAAGAAGTGAAGCCCATGGTGTTCAGCGGCATGTATCCTTCGAACAGCGACGAGTTTGCCGAGTTGCGCGATGCGCTCGAGAAGCTCAAGATCAACGACGCGTCGCTCATTTTTGAGCCGGAGACCTCGCTTGCCCTGGGATTTGGTTTTCGCTGCGGATTTCTCGGATTGCTCCACATGGAGATTGTTCGAGAACGGCTTGAGCGCGAATACAATCAATCGCTCATCAACACCGTCCCAAACGTTGAATACCGTGTGGCCAAGACCACCGGCGAGGTTCTGCACGTCGACAACCCCGCGTTCATGCCTTCGGCCGGAGAAATTGAGAAAGTCGAGGAGCCGTATATTAAGGGGCAGATCATTTCCCCCTCTGAGTACATCGGCGCAATCATGAAGCTCTGCATGGATCGCCGTGGTATTCATAAGAACACCACCTATCTGAGTCCTGAGCGGGCGGATATCCACTATGAGCTGCCGCTGGCCGAGATCATCTTTGATTTCTATGACAAGCTGAAGTCCCTTTCCCGGGGGTATGCCTCGTTCGACTACGACTTCCTGGACTATCGGGAGTCCGACCTTGTCAAGCTCGATGTTCTGCTTAATGGGGAGCCCGTCGATGCCCTTTCGACCATCGTCCACCGCGCGAAAGCCTACGATTGGGGGAGAAAGCTGTGCGGGAAACTTAGAGAGCTCATTCCTCGTCAAATGTTTGAAGTCGCAATTCAGGCAGCCATCGGCAGCAAGGTGATCGCTCGGGAAACGCTCAGTGCGATGAGAAAAAACGTTCTTGCCAAATGCTATGGCGGCGACATAACACGAAAACGGAAACTTCTGGAAAAACAAAGAGAGGGCAAGAAGCGCATGAAACAAGTCGGACGAGTCGAGGTGCCGCAGGAAGCATTCCTGGCCGTACTCTCAATGGAGGACTAATGAAAGAATCTCGAAAGAAGAAAACGGATCAAGCCGCCGAACAGCGATCCTTCAAAGAGAAACTCCTTGCGTTCCTAAAGGAATTCGGGATTGTGTTTGGAGCTTTCCTCATTCTGAACAACTTTGTGATTGCCTCGTTTCTTGTTCCGACCGGCTCGATGGAGAATGAGGTGATGACCGGCGATCTCCTTTTTGTCAATAAGTTCATCTACGGCGGCACGTCGCCGCGGAATATTCCTTTCACAAACGTCAGGCTTCCATGGTTCCGGGTCCCTGGGATTCGCGACGTGGAGCGAGGCGATGTGATAGTCTTCGTCTTCCCAGGCTATCGTGACGAGGTGAACCCGGAGGAGTTTACGTTCTATTTGAAGCGGTGCGTTGCTTTGCCAGGTGACACGCTGCAAGTCATCAATCGAGTCCTGTATGTCAACGGGAAGCCATTCCCGCTGCCGCGCAATCAGAAGTTCACCTTCCAGCGGATGATGCCGCCAGATCAGATTGACGATCGGATTTTCCCGAAGGGGGTGCCATGGAATGAAGACAACTACGGACCCATTGTCATACCCAGGAAGGGAATGGTGGTTCCGCTGTCGGCGAAGAATATTCAGGCTTGGGATACATTCATCCGGCGTGAGGGACACACGGTTCGCCTCAATGGGGACCAAATAGAAGTTGACGGAAGCGTTGTTGCTGAATACCGGGTCGAGAGGGACTACCTGTTCGGCATGGGAGACCACCGGGACAATAGTCTCGATGGCCGGTATTGGGGCTTCATCCCGAAAGAAAACCTTGTTGGCACGCCGCTCATCGTCTATTGGTCATGGGACACTGACATTCCGATTTACAGCATCTTCGCAAAGCTTGGGTCAGTGCGCTTAGGTCGAATTGGCACGCTCATTAAGTAAGAAGCATGGGCGAAGAGACCATCAAGAACGAGGAAGAGATTAGAAGTCCTCAATACGTCCCCGGAGGGCAACAATCTGGCTCGCCTCGACCGGAGCGAGCTGATTCTGGGCGCAGAGCAAGGGTGATCAGTTACATCAAGACACTTCTCTTTACGCTGCTCATCGCGTTCACGCTGAAGACGTTCATCGTTGAGGCATATCGCATTCCTTCGGGCTCCATGGAGAACACGCTCCTGGTCGGTGATTTCCTCTTTGTGAACAAGTTTGTCTACGGGCTCAGGACGCCGCGGCACTTGCCTCTCACGAACCTTGCCATCCCTTCCATCTCTCTACCCGGCCTTAGGAGCGTCCGACGCGGTGATGTGATTGTCTTTGAGTTCCCAGGTGATCACGAGCAAATGCAGGATCCTGAATCCACGAACTACATCAAACGGTGTATCGGGCTACCCGGGGACACTGTGCGGATCGTCTCTGGTCGAGTTCTGGTCAACAACCGGGAATTGGCGTTGCCTGCGTCCGCAAAGGTTTTGCACAGAGGGTTTCATGCTGGATCGGAGAACGGTTTGTTTCCAGCTGGCGCCGGATTCACGGAAGATGAATATGGCCCGCTGGTCGTTCCGAAGAAAGGAGATGTCGTCGATCTCGCCTCGGTGAATGTCGATCGCTGGAAAAAACTCATTGCGCACGAAGGGCACGAGGTGCGCCGCACCGCGACCGGGAAGGTCATGGTCGATGGTATTGAGTCCTCTTCTTACAGGATCCAGCGAGATTATTACTTCGTTCTCGGCGACAATCGTGAGAATAGTCTCGATAGCCGGTTCTGGGGATTTGTACCCGAGGAAAACGTGGTTGGCGAAGCCTTGATCGTCTATTGGTCGTGGGATCCAGGTCTTCCGGTGGCGAGTTTCTCAGACAAACTCAGAAGCATTCGGTGGGAAAGAATAGGAAATCTCATAAGATGATTCTCAATTGTCGATTGCCAATTGTCAACTGAGTGAGGAAGAGAAGAAAAACTCTCAATTAGAAATTGGAAATTTCCGCCATGGGCGGACCCGCCAGACTGCGTAGCGGGCTGGTGCGCCTTTGGCGCAGAAAGTTCACGCGTGGCAAGCCTCTACCTCCATATTCCGTTTTGCGAACATAAGTGCATCTACTGCGATTTCTACTCGATTTCGCCGAGGGAAAGTGCCGATCGGAACGAGGGGCTCATCAGACGATTCCTCGATGCGTTGAAGGGGGAGATCGGCCTTCGGAGCTTGGACGAACGGTTCAAGGCTTCGTATGAGACGGTGTTTTTCGGAGGCGGGACTCCATCGCTCCTCTCTCCATCTGCCATTGATGGGATTCTTGATGTTCTCGCCGGTTCCTTCTCCATTGAACGAGATGCGGAGATTACTCTTGAGACCAATCCCGGAACTGTGGACCTTCAAAAGCTCAAGGCTTTTCGTGCGATTGGAGTGAATCGGCTTAGCTTGGGTGTACAGTCATTTTACGACGACGACCTCCAATTCCTGAGCCGTATCCATTCGTCTCGGCAAGCCAAAGAGAGTATTCGGGATGCCCATCAGGCCGGATTTCAAAACGTCAGCATCGACCTGATTTTTGCGCTCCCCTCACAGACCAGAGACCGTTGGGAATCAAACCTCAGGCAGGCTGTCGAGCTGAATCCAACGCACCTTTCTTGCTACAGTCTCATTCTCGAGCCGAACACGCCGCTGTTCAGAATGGTCGAGAGCGGTCGAGTTACACTTTTAAGCGTCGAACAGGATGCTGAGCTGTACGAGCACACGATCCACTTTCTTGGTACGCACGGTTACGAACAATATGAGGTGTCGAACTTCGCGAAACCCGGCTTCAAATCACGCCACAACAGCAACTACTGGAACCACACCAACTATCTCGGCTTCGGACCATCGGCACATTCCTTTTGGTCGACGGCGCAATCCGGCGGCGCTCCGAAGCGTTGGTGGAACCTCGCGAACGTGACGGGGTACGCGGAGCGATTGGAAAGAGGAGATCTGCCGGTCGCCGGGGAAGAGGAACTGACGACTGAACAGCTCATCGAAGAAGAAGTCCTCTTGGGGTTGAGGAGCGAGGGCGTCGACGCCGCAGGCTTCCCAAGGAAGTTTGGGAGAGATCTGATGGCTGAACACAGGCCGAAGATCGATGCGCTCATCAGCAACGGCATGGCCATCGTGAAGGACGGAAAGATTCGTTTGACAGCCAAAGGGTATCTGGTGTGTGATGAGATCAGCGCATCCCTTCAGTTGTAGATCGACATCGTGTTGCAGTTCAATCCTTTTCCTTATACATTGGCAACGTTTTCTTCATCAGATTTGAGTCTGCATTCGTTTTCATCACGACGAGGTGGGAATGGAACATAAGAAAATAAACCGCATTGTTGCTTTCGGGGTTTTCATCATCTCTCTGATTACGTATACGGTGACTCTCTCGCCGACGGTGGTGTTTTGGGATGTCGGTGAGTTCTGTGCTGCGGCCTTCTCCATGCAGGTGCCGCACCCTCCCGGCGCGCCGCTCTTCCTGCTTGTCGCCCGGCTTGCCTCAATGGTTCCGTTCACGCCGGATATCGCCGTGCGCATGCATTTTATCTCGGCCGTCGCGAGTGCCTTCTCCATCTTGTTCCTGTACATCATCGGCGTTCGGTTCATCATGATGTGGAGGGGGCGCCCTGAGACGACGTATGATCGCATCGTCTTGTACGGCTCCGCAGCCGTAGGGGCTCTCTCCCTCACGTTCAGCAAGACGTTTTGGTTCAACGCCGTCGAGGCCGAGGTCTACGGTGTGAGCATGTTATTCGTCAGCGCCATTCTGTGGCTGGGCTTGCGGTGGTATGAGCGGGCCGACTGGGAACGGAGTGATGAATACATACTCCTGATAGCCTACCTGATCGGTCTGGCAGTTGGAATCCACCTGCTGGCCATTCTGGCTCTCTTTGGAGTGATGCTCCTCTTCTATTTTCGGCGTTACGAGTTCTCACTAAATTCTTTCGTGAAATTTGGAATCGTCGCGGTCATCGTCTTTGCCGCAATCTATCCTGGTGTTGTGAAAGAACTCCCTTCTCTCCTCGACGGAGAGTTTGGCGGCACGAAGAGCTCCCTGATCAGCCTCCTGCCGATCGCGTTGCTTGCGGCGGCAGCCTACGGGGTTCGCTATTCAACGAAAACCGGACACAGAACAGCCAATGTCGCTTTGCTGAGCTTTCTGTTTATCGTGCTCGGCTACTCTACCTATACAATGGTGTACATCCGCGCAAACGCCAAGCCGCCGATGAACGAAAATGATCCCAGCACCATGGGGCGGCTCGTTTCGTATCTTAATCGCGAGCAATACGGGACGGCTCCGTTGATTGATCGACGGTGGAACAACGAGCCCGAGCAGCGTGCGGCGCAGCAGAAGTATACGAGCGATTTTGACTACTTCTGGCGATTTCAGCTCGACCATATGTATCTGCGTTATTTTGGGTGGAACTACGTTGGGTCTGAGGGGGACTGGAAGGAAGCCGGAGTGAGCTTCAATCAACTCTACGCGATCCCGCTCATCCTCGGCCTCTTCGGAGCCTATGTGCATTGGACAAAGAGCCCGAAGATGGCGTTCGTTGCGACTTCGTTCTTCATCGTCATGGGGCTTGCCCTGGTCGTTTACTTCAACATGCAGGATCCGCAGCCTCGAGAACGTGATTATTTCTATGTTGGCTCATTCTTCATCTTCTCGATGTGGATTGGCATGGGTGTGTTGGGGATCATCGATTGGCTGCGGGAGAAGCTGCAGACATCGGCAAATCCGGCTCTGACCGGATACGCGGCGCTTGCCCTGGCGGTCCTGTTCGTTCCAGTGAATATGGCAAGGACAAACTTCCGCGAAGGCAACCGAAGCGGCAACTATGTCGCATGGGACTACTCGTACAATCTCCTGCAGAGTTGTGAGCAGGATGCCATCCTCTTCACCAATGGAGATAACGACACGTTCCCGGTCTGGTATTTGCAGGACGTCGAGGGCATTCGTCGTGACATCCGCATCGTGAACCTGAGCTTGCTCAACACCCCTTGGTACATCCGCCAGCTGAAAAATGAGGAGCCATACGGCGCGAAAAGAGTGCCGATCAGACTACCGGACGCGCAGATCGACGGCATTGGTCCATATCCGTGGCAGGGCCAGGTCATGCAACTCCCCGTCCCGGGAGAAGTCATGAAAAAATATAGTATTGAAGGGACCGCCACGACGCTGAAACAAGGGGCCGAAGAGAAGACTTCAGATACTGTGAAATTCTATATGCCGCATACGGTCGAGTTTGGAAATGTCAAGGCGATCCGCGCACAAGATATCATGGTGTATGACATCGTGTCGAGCTCGAATTGGCAGCGGCCGGTCTACTTCGCGATGACGGTTGCTCCTGACGGCCAAATTGGTCTGCGGGAGTACATGCAGCTCGAAGGGTTGGCTTTCCGTCTCGTGCCGAAGAAGGCGCAGTACTTCTGGTCTAGCATGAACGAATATCGTATGCGAAACAATATCTTCACGGATATTAAGAAGCCGTCAAAGACTCCACAGCTCGGCTTCCTCTGGCGTGGGCTGCATGACAGCACAACATACTTTGATGAGGACGTCCGGCGGCTGATGACAAACTACCGCCAGGCGTTCATTCTGCTGGGTCAGTACTACGCGAACGCCGCAAATCAGGTCAGCAAGGTTGGCGAGGTGATAGAGAGGATGGAACAGGTCATTCCACGCAGAGTCATCCAGATGGATTATCGAACAAAGACATATGTTGCGAGTCTTTACAGCCTGGCTGGCAACCAGCAGCGGTTCCGTGACGTCTCGATGGAGATCGTCAACGACCTCAAGCCGGTCGTCGAGCGGGGCGTTGCCGAGCCTCTCTACGCGGACAACGCCTACGTCGTCCTGCTGCAGACCTACGAGAGCCTTCAGATGTACGATGAGGCGCTCACGCTTCTCGACGTCATTCGCGTCGCCTACGCGCGTGAGCAGGGTATCGATCAAGTCGTGAATCAGATTCGGGGCCGCATCGAGGCGGAGAAGCGAATGACGACGCAGAGGGATACTGTCGCCCTGGAGGCACCACCGAAGGCGAAAACCGCCCCGAACAAGCCGGCGCCAGAAGGAAAGTAGGAATGTCGGCCGTCAACACGTCGAATGAGAAAGCGTCACGGCGGGAAAACTGGGAAGCGTTTTGGGAGGAGAAGCAGGAGGTCGCGCGTGTGTATTCGAATGCGGATCGCATCCTCCGCAACCTGTCCCGCATAACCGATGTCAGGGGGAAACGCGTGTTGGAGATCGGCGCTGGCACGGGGAGAGACAGCTTTCCGCTCGTTGAGCATGGGGCCATCGTTTATCAACTCGACTACGCAGAGGGCTCCCTCCGCATTCTTCAACGCCTTGCCGATGAGTCCCACTTACCCGTTCTCATTGTCGGGGGAGACACTTTCCGGCTGCCATTCCGCGATGAGGTCTTTGACATCGTCTTCCACCAAGGCTTGCTCGAACACTTTCGACCACGCGAAGCCGAGGCGCTCCTTCGTGAGAATATTCGCGTGTTGCGTCGAGGAGGTTTGCTGCTGGTCGATGTACCCCAGCGTTATCACGTCTACACGATTGCCAAGCACATCCTCATGGCAATGAACAAATGGTTCGCCGGTTGGGAGCGATCGTTCTCCATCGGAGAACTCACGTCGTTGATGCGCTCTCTCGGCCTGTCAACCGTTCATTCCTACGGTGAATGGATGTATCCCAGCTTTCTCTACAGATCCTTTCGAGAAGCTTTGAAGAACCTCGGCGTCGAGCTTCCGTTGACTCCTCAACCCCTCAAGGTGTTGAGTCGCGCGCGGGCAAGGCTTCGATCGCTTCTGTGGACCACGCAATTGCCGCTCTACTCAGGCATCTCGATAGGCGTTGTTGGGAAGAAATGACAAGCATTTCCCTCGTATGAAAATCCTCGTGTTCAACTGGCAGGACATCAACAACCCGCTCGGCGGTGGGGCAGAGGTTCACCTTCACGAGATTTTCAAGCGCATCGCCTCTCAGGGTCATTCAGTGACCCTTTTTTGTTGTTCGTTCCCGGGAGCGAAGGCTGAGGACTGGATCGATGGGATACGCGTCCTTCGTCAGGGGACCCGTAACCTCTTCAACCTCTCTGTACCTTCCCGCTACAGATCACAGTTCCGCCACGAAGGATATGATGTTGTCGTCGACGACATCAACAAGATTCCATTCTACTCCCCTTGGTTTGTGCGTGAACCCCTCGTAGGGATCATGCATCACTTTTTTGGGAAGAGCATCTTTCTCGAAGCCTCACTGCCGGCTGCGCTGTATGTCGCTGCAGCAGAAAAGCTTGCCGTTCGAGTGTACCGCTCGACACCGTTTGCGGTTGTTTCTGAGAGCACCCGACAGGAGATGGTAGAGCTTGGATTTCCGAAAGAGAACATCTCCATTGTACCCAACTGCGTCGATCACGGAGTCTATCATCCGGCTGATCAGCCTCCGAGTTCGGCCTCCGTTGTCGGTCATCTTGGTAGATTGAAGAAATACAAGAGCGTCGATCATCTGTTGCGTGCCTGTCAGATTGTGCGAGGAGAAATGCCGGAGGTGCAGCTGAAAATTGTTGGCGATGGGGACTATCGGCCGTGGCTCGAGGCTCTCACGCATAAGCTTGGATTGACGGAGGCGGTTCAGTTCACCGGATTCCTCACGAAAGATGAGACGATGCGCCAGCTTCATCAGGTGAGTGTCGCTGTCAATTGCTCGGTGAAGGAAGGGTGGGGGCTGACTGTCATCGAGGCGAACGCCTGTGGTGTGCCTGTCATCGCCAGCGATGTCCCGGGGTTGCGGGATTCCGTCGTGGATGAGAAGACCGGGCTTCTGTACGAATACGGTAACATCGAACAGCTCGCACAGAAGATCCTCCTTATCCTGCGGGATGAGCACCTGCGGAATCGGTTACGAAATGGGGCAATCGCGTGGGCGCAGTCATTCAACTGGAGTGACTCCGCCGACCGGATGGTCGACGTACTGAGACGGGCGATTGCGAGGAAAAAGAAAAGCTATGAGGCAGAGTATCGGGGTCGCCGGGCGGGAATCAGGTGAGCTTCTCCTTCAATGTGCTGACACATTCCTGCGGGGATTGCACAATCGTCAAGAACCGTGCGCAATCGCCCAAACCTTCCCACTTCAACTCTTCACTCAGCGTCTCGACGACGCTCTTCCAGAAGTTTCCAACGAGAACGATTGGTTTCTCCGAGGTCAATCTTTTGTTAATGAATTCCCAGACGTAGGCGAGTTCAAGCAGTGTACCCGTGCCGCCCTTGAGGATCACGTACCCATCCGCGCTGTCGAGAAGTTTCGCTAGCCTCTCCGGGAGTGACCTTGTCGCAATTTCCTTGTCGACCCACCGATTCAAAGTGCGTGGAAATATCTCAACGGTAATTCCGATAGTCTGTCCACCTGCCTCCTTCGCTCCGCGCGCTGAGGCCTCCATGATGCCGCCGTAACCGCCATTGCACACGACGAATCCGGCTTGTGCAAGTGCTTGTCCGAGATCTCGCGCAAGCCGGTACTCTTCATCCCCCTCCTGAGGTCTCGAACTTCCGAAGACAGAGACAATCTTGCTCATGGGTGTGTCACCAGTCATTGATCGGGCGAATCCTAGTCCGTGAAAACCCAGTTCACGCCGAGTTTGATGTTTCGGCTTGGCATCGGATAGACCGGGGACAAAGCGTAGTTGATGTCAAACGGGTTCTCCCAAACGAGTGTAAGGAAAGCGTCGCCGAGCTTGACAATCCCATACAAGTCTGAGGCGAAAAACGAGCCGAGCTGCATGTCTTCTTGAGCCGCGTACACCAGCAGGGGTGGGACAAACTGCAGACCGTTCTCTTTGCTTGCGAGCTTCACACGAAGAGCCAGTTTCGCGTCGAGGGCGCCGTTCAGGAACACGTTACGGTAGGCAAGCTCGCTCTGCACGAAGAACTTCGGAATGACAAGCTTTGCGACATCCCCTTCGCTGTAACTTGTAAAGGTGAAAGCATTGCTGAACTCAAAGTTCCATGCTTGGAAGGAGAGGCTGCTTGCCACGCCCGCAGACGAAATCTCGGGGACGTTTGTAATTTTGATTTGAGGGAAGACACCGGTTGATGCCATAGGCGTGAAGAGGATCGCGTCAGAGATATTTCGGTCGAAGGCGGAAAGCGACCAATCCAGCGTGGTCCCGAGCTGGACTCGCATGCCGATTCCTCGAAGCGTATGAAGCTCTTTGACAATGGGTCCCGCCCGGATGACCGTTGAATCTGCCCAATAGAGCTCGAGCATAGTTGGTGATCGATAGGTCCGGGAGAAGTCAGCGAAGAAGCTCAGCCAATCACCGAATCGCCGGCTAAGTCGCAGCCCAAGAGAGATCGAGCCTTCCTTTCCTGAGCGCTCTGCTCGAGCGGAGAGCTCTGTGGCAATCAAATCACCAAAGTGCAGCTCTGTCCGCCCTCTCAGGGCAACGTATCTCTCGGATCGCTCTCCAACAGTCCTGCTCTGCTCGACGGCTCGTCTCTCGACATCGGTACCGATATCAAGTCGACCAAGAGGGAGAGGGAGTTGCTGCTCGAGCTTCAGACCCCAATAGGATGAACTGTGTACATCAGACAACGTCGTCGGGCTGAAGAGGGCGCCTCCTTCCTGATACTCACGCTCGATTGTTGAATAGTAGAGGATTGCTTGCGTCGTCATTGTTGAATCAGAAAGTAATCTTGCTGTCGCGCCCAATGTCACGTCGCGGCGCGCAATGGTTTGCCCGGCATTTCGGCTCCTGACGACTGCGGTCACCTCATCATAGATTGACGGGCTGTTCTTCGTGTCGATGCCTCCGTTGAAGCCCACTTTTGATCTATTGTAGAAGTCGCTGAGCCAGAGATTGAGGCGATCGGAGTAATTGAAGCGCAGACGGCTCCGGACGTTCCACGAATCGTATTTTGTGTTTGGAAACCGGCCATCGGTCACTTGGCGCTGGAAGCCAACCATCAGGTTGAGTCCTCGCGCCACGTTTTGCGCAAAGATGCCGTCGGAAAGAATATGCTCGAACGGACCCTGCAGATAGCGGACCTTCGTCATCGGTCGAGCATTGTTGTACTGGCGCGTCACGAAGTTCAGGACGGCGCCCGGCGCGTTTGAGCCAAAGTAGGAAGAGTGCGCACCCGAGAGAATCTCGAGTTGTTCAACATATTCCAGGGGAATATCATAAAGATTGTACGTCCCGCTGACAGGGTCTCGGAGCGGGCGTCCGTCAAGTTGCACGGAGATTCCGCGATCGTCCGTGCCGAACGCATTGAGTTGTCCGGGCTGTCCGATCTCGCCAAGCTCCCGTACGAAGAGGCCCGGTACCTTCCATAGGAGATCGCCGGCGTTCCTTGCGTCCGTCCAGATGAATTGTCTGTTGTGCAACGCATCAGTAGTATCGATGCGATGTTGAAGGCTGCCGATTGCCTGGATGAAGCGAATTGTCGACTGATCAGCCCTGATTGTATCGGGTTGGCCTAGTCGGGTTGAATCGAGGGAAACCCTTTCCTGGGGGGCAGGAAGTGAGATACTGGCTGCCACGATGATTGTGGCGACAGTGTATGAGCATCGTCGCAGAATCTTGAAAGGAGAGGTGGACCGAGCCACTGTCTGGAGCGATCTCAGCAAGGTTGTGGTTTGAACAGTGGTGCCGTGAGGAAGACCCGAAATCGAGGTGACAACTCCCGAGCAAGCTTTCGAACCATGGTCTCGTCACTGAAGAACCCGAAAACGGAGGAACCGCTTCCGCTCATCAGCGCGAGCTCAGCGCTGCCGTTCAGCAACATCTCCTTGATCTGACGCACTTCGGGGTAGTGAGGAAACACGATTGCCTCCAACTCGTTCCTCAGTCTCTCTCGCAGAATGGTCGCATTCTTGATGCCGGCATGGAGGAGGTTGGGGAGATTGTCTCGTTGAATTCCTCGTGTGAGCTTCAGGTTCGTGTACGCCCAAGCGGTGGAAACGTGCAGAGCCGGCGCCACAATGAGAATCCAGTAGGGGATTGCGAGGTTCAGCGGCTCAAGGATTTCGCCGCGTCCTGTTGCATAGGCTGTTCCGCCCACCATGAAATAAGGGACATCCGAGCCGAGGGAGGCGCTGACGGTGCTCAACTCTTCATCAGTGATATCCAGTGCCCACATCTTCGATAGTCCGCGCAGAACGGCGGCTGCATCGGTGCTTCCGCCGCCAAGCCCAGCGCCGATTGGGATGCGTTTGTTCAGCGTGATCTCCACCCCCGCGTGAACACCGGTAATGTCGCGCAGGAGGTTGACAGCGCGTACGCACAAGTTCGAGCTGTCTGAACTGAGTTCCGGAGCGTCGCTTGTAAAGTGTATCCCTTCTTCGTCCTGGTGGATTTCGATTTCGTCGAACAGATCGACCTGATGGAAGACCGTTTCAATATCATGATAACCATCGGGCCGTTTGCCGACGACGTGCAGACCGAGGTTGATCTTGGCGTATGCGCGGAGCTTCATGTGTCTGGCCGTTTCCTGTGTGCTGAAAAATACGTGAATAACGCAGCAGATGCAAGAATGACCCCGCGAAGTCCGATTTTTGATTGTTGTTCCTTTTTTTCGTAAGTTGAAAGCGAATTTCACCCGGCTTTCCCATCACACCACATCGAGACGCAATCGAGTAGCCGTGAGTGTTACAGTTGGCCATATTCGTATCGGTGATGGCGCTCCTCTTGTTCTCATCGCAGGTCCGTGCGTCGTTGAGAATCGCGAAATGCTGCTCGGCACCGCGCAGCGAATTCTCCGGATAACCAAACGCTGCGGTATCCCGTTGATCTTCAAGTCGTCATACAAGAAGGCCAACCGAACCAGTGCTCATTCCTTCTCTACAATAGGAATTGATGAGGCTCTCGCTGTGCTCAGCGAGGCGAAAGAGGAGTTTGGCGTTCCGATTCTGACAGATATTCATACGGTCGAGGAAGCTGAGAAAGCGGCTACCGTCGCCGACGTGCTGCAGATTCCTGCCTTCCTGTGTCGCCAAACCGACCTGTTGCAGGCCGCAGGTCGAACCCGAAGGGTGGTCAACATCAAAAAAGGCCAGTTCATGGCTCCGGACGACATGAAGCTTGCCGCGGAGAAAGTTGTCTCAGCCGGGAACAGAAGGATCCTGCTCACGGAGCGTGGAACGACGTTTGGATATCACAATCTTGTTGTCGACATGCGGTCGCTGGCAATTATGAGGAAAACGGGCTTTCCCGTCGTTCTCGATGCGACTCATTCCGTGCAGCTTCCCGGAGGTGAGTCTACGCGGAGCGGGGGGGAGCCGGAGTTCATTTTCCCGATCGCTCGCGCTGGCGTTGCCGTCGGGTGTGACGCGCTCTTTGTGGAAACCCACCCGGACCCGCCGCGCGCTTTGAGCGACGCAGCAAGTCAGCTGAAACTCGATTTGCTCGAAGACCTGATCAAGCAGGTCATGGCGATCGATGCGGTGGTGAAAAAGACCTCGAAGAAGCGATCCTAGTGCCACTTCGAAAAAGAGTTGTTGTATTCAGAAAGGCACTAGTGCTCGTTTCCGGTATCAAAAACTGCTTTTCAATACAATAGTCCTTTTTGGAAACGGCACTGGTTCAGCGCCCGCTTGCCCACGAAAAACTCATATCGTTCAAAGCTCCGAAAGATCAAACTCCTTCTGCTTGATGTCGACGGCGTTCTCACCGACGGAGGCATTTACTACTCGGCTTCAGGTGAAGAGCTGAAGAAATTTAACGCCCAGGACGGTTACGGAATCGTCAAACTGCAGCGGGCGGGAATACGTGTTGGGATCATCACGGGAAAGGTATCGACGATCGTCGCACGCAGGGCGACGGAGCTCGGGATCGAGGATGTCTATCAGAACCTTGACGACAAGCTCAGCGTCTACGGGCAGATCAAGGCCAAGCTGAATCTCGAGGATGCGCACGTAGCGTACATTGGAGACGACGAGTTCGATCTGCCGGTTCTTGAGCGCGTCGGGTTTTCTGCGGCTCCGGCCGATGCCGTGGAAGTGGTCCGACGGAGAGTTCACTATACTTGCAGGCGGAGCGGCGGTGCAGGTGCGGCTCGTGAAGTCATCGACCTTTTGATGAACTCTCACCGCAAGAGAGCAGGCGATGGGAAATGAAGACCGGCTCCCACGCGGCTTGACCGAGCAGGAACGGGGCCTCCTGTTGTGGCTTTTGCCTGCTGATCGGCCGGGATACCTCGCGTACAGGAAACTGGTTGAGGCGTGGCAGGTTGCCGCGCGCGGGCGGCGTGGCGAAGGGAACTATATCCTCGCGGCCTCGGATGAGCAACCCGATGTTGAATCACCTCTCCCGCAACTGCTCGCTTGCGGCGTGATTGAGACCCCCGAGGGGAATATTTCCGTCACGCTTCGCGAGCGTTTGGGGAACCAGATCGAGTACGAAATCGTCAATCTGCAAGGGGATGTCGTTCCGGCCCGGCTTCAGGAGGTTCGCCGGTGGACGCTCTCCTCGTGGTTGCCGCAGCAGGCATGTCCGGCGTGCGGTGGGGCACTGCGGGAAGTTGCGATGTTCACCAAATCAGGCGGAAAGCTCGTCCTCGCTGTTTGCCCGTCGGACGGGCGGCTCTGGGTGCATGAGGAGGAGTCGGGCATCAATCACCCTATTCCGGTGACGAACTTCTACAACGAGTTGATGCTTCATAGGAACGTGAGAGTTCCCGCGGTTGCGCTTGAGTCAAAGCGCCTGTTTCTGGATCTCAACGACTTCACCGACGTCGATCTGATCCGGGCGTTTGTCACGTACAATAAGCTTCGCACGAAAGTCACGCTGGATCGACCGATCGTCGTTCCACAGGAGCGGAAGCCCTCATGGTTAAAGCGTATTGCGAGAGCAGTATCGGTTCAGAAGAAGTGAAGACTCCGCTGTAGGGCGTTGTTCCATCATCCATATCGATTTCAGAACATAAAGCATGAGTGCAACGATAGACAAAGGAAAAGAGGTTATCCGCATCGAGACGGAAGCGCTCGCGGCGCTCGCGTCGAGGATCGACGGAAGCTTCGAGGCAGCAGTGGATCTCATCTACAGCTGCACGGGTCGCGTCATCGTCACAGGTATGGGAAAGTCGGGCCTTGTGGCGCGCAAAATTGTTGCCACGATGAATTCCACCGGCACGGCAGCGATTTTTCTCCATCCCTCGGATGCAGTGCATGGTGATCTGGGAATGGTGCGGCAGGAGGATGTCGTGATCTGCATCTCCAAGAGCGGTGATACGGAGGAGATCCGGGGGCTCCTGCCGATGTTTCGTCGCATCGGGGTCAGGGTCATCTCGATGGTCGGCAACGCTTCATCGCATCTGGCACGACAGAGCGAAGTCGTGCTCGATGTCAGTGTGAAGGAGGAAGCTTGTCCGCACGACCTCGCTCCCACGGCTTCAACAACGGCAACCCTCGCGATGGGCGACGCGCTCGCGATCGCGCTTCTTCATAAGCGTGGCTTCACCAGAGAGGATTTTGCCATGTTCCATCCGGCCGGGAATCTCGGCAAGCGGCTGCTGCTGCGGGTAGAGGAAATGATGGTTACAGGAGCCAATATCCCGATTGTGCGCGAAGACGTTCCTCTCTCGGAGGCGATCGTTGAAATGACATCAAAGCGCCTCGGCGCAACGTGCATCGTCGATGGTTCGGGAATGCTGCGGGGCATCATCACCGATGGTGACCTTCGCCGGCTGCTCCAGCGCACGCGGGACATCACCGGTGTGAACGCTGCACAAGCGATGACAAAGAATCCGAAGACGATCCAGAAAGGGTTGCTTGCCGCAAAAGCTCTGGAAGAGATGGAATCGTACAATATCACACAGCTCGTTGTTGTGGATGACGAGAACCATCCGATGGGTATGCTCCATCTTCACGATCTTGTCAAAGCAGGATTGGGGGGAGACAGCGGAGGCTAAGGACGATGTCCATGAAGCGGTGTACCTTGTTGTTCATCGTGCTCGGTGCTTTCCTGTTTGGATGCGAGGGGAAGATCAAACCCACTGTACTCCCCGGAATTGACAGCAAGACGCTCCCACAGCAGGAGAGCTGGAATAGCACGGTGGTCCTCTCGGACTCGGGCAAGGTGAAGGCTGTTATTCAGGCCGGATACATCCGAAAGTTTGAGTATCCGCGACAGACCTTACTTAGCCAGGGCTTGACGGTCCACTTCTATGGAGAAGATGAGCAGCAGACATCCGTCCTGACCGCAGACGATGGGAAGGTGGACGAGGCGACCAACAATCTCGAAGCGTATGGCAATGTTGTTGTCGTGTCCAAGGACAGCACTCGGCTGCGTACGGAAAGGTTGTATTGGGACAACGCACGCAGACTGGTCCATACACCGGAGTATGTGCTCATCACTTCGTTGAAAGAGAAAGTGCAGGGGAGGGGGCTGGAGTCGGACCAGCAGCTCCGAAATTATCGCATTTTCAAGGTCACTGGTGAGGCGAAGACAAATTGATCATTGCCGGAAAGCCTCCTCATCGATGAAGATTTCCTTCATCACGTTGATCGGTGTGCTCGCGCTGGGTGTGGCCGCTGCGCAGGAGGCGAAGCGGATTGACGTCAGATCGGCAGACGTTCTCAATGTCAAATATGTGGGCAGCGAGGAGGTGAGGGAGCTCATTGGTAATGTCCACATCATTCAATCCTCTCCTGGTGAGGTCATCAAGATCTGGTGTGATTCAGCGCTCCGGTACATGGGGACCGAGAAGATTGAATTGTTCGGCAATGTCAAGCTCGTACGGGACAACGTGACCCTCAACTCGCCCGAAGGGATCTATTTTGGGAACGAGCGACGCGCAGAAATGACCAAGGGCGTTCGCCTGACGCGGGGTTCCTCCGTGTTAACGTCACGTTTTGGCGAGTATTTCGCGCAGGACAAGCGGGCGCATTTTGAGGGTGAGGTGAAAGTCGTAGATTCAACGTCCTCCACTTGGTCAAACGAGCTCACCTACTTCGAGGACGAGGAGAAGTCGATTGCGGTCGGGAGTGTCCAAGTCTTCAATTCGGAGAATAATCTCACTGTCTTTGGCGACTCTCTTGTCTACTACGAGAAGCAAAAGTATTCGATCGTCCCCAAGAATCCAAGAATGATGCAGGTCGATACAGCCTCGGACGGTGTTATCGATACACTTCTGGTTGTGGGCAAAGTCATGGAAGCATATCAGGATACGCTGGAGCGGTTCGTCGCCCGGGAGGACGTGGCGATGGCGCGGAGTGATTTTGCTGCGCGATGTGGCGAGGCGACGTATTTCCTGAAACAAGGTCAAATCGCACTTAGAGACCAGCCGATGGTGTGGCATGCGGAAAATCAACTCACCGGCGATTCAATCCTCATCACCACCGAGGAACGAAAGCTCCGAAGCGTCTTCGTGCAGGGTCGAGCGATGGCGGTTTCCCGGGCGGATACCCTCCGGCGCCAGCGGTTCGATCAACTCACAGCGCGGGAAATCACGATGTATTTTTACAACGGGAAGATCGCCCAGATCGACGCGGAGAGGAACGCAACGAGCCTGTACTACCTCTTTGAAGAGGCGGAGCCCAACGGTGCCAACCGATCGAGCGGCGACAGCATCATTATGGAGTTCCACGACGGAAAGATTGATCGGATTAAGATTATCGGCGGGGTTGAGGGGAAGTATTTCCCCGAATCGATGATCACGCGCCGCGAGACGGAATACAATCTCGAGGGCTTCAAGTGGAGAGAAAATCGACCTCGGCGCCAACATCTTCAGATTGTGAACGAGTCCTATGAGTGAAGCAACCGCGCAACAACAAGCCATCCCACAATCGGCGCCGATTTCGGCTTCTGCGAATGGGCACGCCATTCTCCGTGCAGAGGGTGTGGTGAAACGATACAAGAAGCGCACAGTCGTCGATGAGGTGACGATTCAAGTGCGCCAGGGTGATATTGTCGGACTTCTGGGACCCAACGGCGCGGGGAAAACGACCACGTTTTATGTGATCGTGGGGATGATTCGACCGAATGCGGGAAAAGTGTTCATCGATTCCACTGAGATCACAACGCTGCCAATGTATCAGCGGGCGCGCATGGGCATTGGGTATCTGTCACAGGAAGCTTCGGTGTTTCGCCGGTTAACCGTCCGCGAGAACCTGCTCGCCGTTCTCGAGATGAGCAACCTCTCCCGAAAAGAGCAGGAGGAGAAGTGTGACCGGCTCCTCGAAGACTTCGGTCTGACGCATCTGGTCAAGAGCAAGGGGTACGTCCTTTCAGGAGGGGAGCGGCGAAGGACGGAGATCGCCCGAGCACTGGCGTTGGATCCCAAATTCATGCTGCTCGACGAGCCGTTTGCGGGGATTGATCCCATTGCCGTTGAAGACATCATGAGGATCGTTACGAAGCTCAAAGAGAAGAACATCGGAGTTCTGGTTACCGATCACAATGTCCACGAAACGCTCTCCATTACCGATCACTCATATCTGCTGTTTGAGGGGAGGATTCTGAAATCGGGCACCGCTGATTTCCTGGCCAACGATCCCGAAGCGCGAAAGCTCTACTTAGGCGAAAAGTTCAAGCTCGACCGGTATCAGTGACTGTCACGCCAGTCGGTTCTCCGCAACGTGCAGTAATTGAACTCATGACCGCAGACTGCACATACTCACGCGACCTTTTAGCTTCGAATTGGTGGAGACAACCGTTGGCAAGAGAATGCGACCAGCGGTAAAGGGAGTTTTCATTTGTTGGAATCTGTCCTTTCAAGCTTGAGAATTATCTCAGGTTAGCACCCATAGCGTGAAAATGAAATGATGAATTCCGTGGCACAAATCTTGACTCGCGCTTGTATCGTTCATCGTAGCACAAACACGAAAAGGAGGTTGGTCCGAACATGACCGTCAGCCAGCTTGCTAAATCCATCGCTGAGTCGCCCACGCTGAAGCTCAACGAAGAAGCACGACTCTTGCGGGAGAAGGGCGAGGCAGTGATTCATCTCGGGGCGGGTGAGCCGAAGAACAAAGCTCCGATCGCTGCCATCCTCAGCTCGGCAGCGAAGCTCAGTGCCGCCGACATCAAATATACACCCACCGACGGCATCCCCTCCCTGAAGAAAGCCATCATCAGATACACGGAAGAGAACTACGATCGGGTGGTCGCGCCGGAGAACGTGATCGTCTCGGCAGGAGCGAAGCAGTCGGTCTTCAACGTTCTCTACTCCATCATCAATCCCCAGGACGAAGTCATCATCCTCGCACCGTACTGGGTGAGCTATCCGGAGATGGTGAAGATGGTGTACGGCATTCCGGTGATCGTCAAGCCGGAGGATGGCAGCTTCTATCCGCGGATGGAAGACATCCTCAAGGCGGTGAGCTCGTATACAAAAGCGATCATCGTGAACAGCCCGAACAACCCGTCAGGAGTGATGTACTCGGAGCAATTCATTGCGGAGATCGTCGAGTACTGTGAGAAGAAGGGCATCTTCCTGATCATGGATGACATCTACCACAAGCTCGTGTTCGACGGCAAGACGAGCACCTCAGCCTACAAGCACACGAAGAAAGACATTGAATCAACGCACGTCATCGTTGTCAACGGCGTGTCGAAATTATACGGGATGACGGGATTTCGAATCGGTTGGGCGATCACGAACAGGAACCTCATGAGCATCATGTCGAACGTGCAAGGACAGATCACGTCATGCACGTCCATCGTTCTCCAGGCTGCTGCTGAGGGCGCGTTGACCGGCCTGCAGAGCGCGATCGACAGCCTGCGGCTGACGCTCGAGAACAATCGTAACGTGATGATGCAGGAGCTGAACTCTTTCAGCGGGATCAAGACGACGAAGCCGGATGGAACGTATTACTGCCTCCCGGATTTTCGCGCTTACTCGAACGACTCCGTCAAGCTCTCCGAGCTTCTGCTCAAGAAGGCGCTGGTGGTAACGGTGCCCGGCAAAGAATTCGGTATGGAAGGGCATCTTCGGCTCAGCTACGCCGGTTCAATCAAAGATGTCACCGATGGCGTCGAGCGAATCAAGTGGGCGCTTGATCCGAACTCACCGAATGAAATCTACATCGGCGACCGCAAACTTGTGAGGGACTGGCTATGAACAACATTCTCGATATCAAAACCCCGGCTCAGGGCGAAGCCTCCGCTCTCAAGGGCGATTACGGACTCGAGAACCACGGCCTCTCCAATTTGCGGATGGCATACTGGAATTTACCCGTCGAGGCGCTGTATGAAGAGATCACCTTTCGTAGAGAGGCGAGAATATCGCAGCTCGGCCCGCTTGTCGTCAATACGGGCAAACACACTGCCCGGTCTGCAAACGACAAATTCATCGTCAAAGAGCCGACGACTGAGGAAAAAATCTGGTGGGGGCAGTACAATAGGCCTTTCAGCGCCGACAAGTTTAACGACCTGTTCAATCGACTTCAAGGTTTCCTGCAAGGACGAGACGTGTTCGTTCAGGACTGCTATGCGGGCGCCGATGCGAACTACCGATTACCGATTCGAATCATTTGCGAGCACGCTTGGCACGCGATGTTCGCGCGAAACATGTTCATGCTCCCTAAGACAAATGAAGAGTATCGACGGCATGTGCCTGATTTCACCGTCATTGCTGTGCCTTCTTTCAAGGGGATTCCCCAGATTGACGGTACGGCGACGAACACCTTCATTGTCCTGAATTTTGCCCAGCGGCTCTGCGTCATCGGCAACTCTGCCTACGCGGGAGAGGTCAAGAAATCAATCTTCACGATCCTCAACTACCTCTTGCCGCTGGATGGTGTGATGTCGATGCACGCCTCAGCGAATGTGGGCAAAGAGGGTGACGCAGCAGTCTTCTTCGGTCTGTCGGGGACCGGCAAGACGACGCTTTCTGCGGATCCGAAACGCGGTCTGATCGGCGACGATGAGCACGGTTGGAGCGACGAGGGAGTCTTCAACTTCGAGGGCGGTTGCTACGCGAAGGTGATCAGGCTGTCGCCGACGGCGGAGCCGCAGATCTACGCGACGACGAAGATGTTCGGCACCATTCTCGAAAACGTCGTCTACGACCCGGTGACGCGGCAAATCGATCTCGATGATGAGGCGATCACGGAGAACACCCGTGGCTCCTATCCGCTTGAGTACATCAGCAACGCCGTCTCGTCGAAAATGTGTGGACACCCGAAAAACATCATCTTCCTCACATGCGATGCGTCGGGCGTCATGCCCCCCATTGCGAAGCTGACTCCTGAGCAGGCAATGTATCAGTTCATCTCCGGATACACATCCAAGATCGCCGGCACGGAAGTGGGACTGGGGAAAGAGCCCGAGATGACGTTTAGCACCTGCTTCGGCGCTCCGTTTATGGTTCACCATCCGTACTTCTATGCTGACCTTCTGAAGCGGAAGATTCTCAAGCACGGTGTCAACTGCTGGCTTGTGAATACGGGCTGGATCGGCGGAGCCTACGGTGTCGGCAAACGCATTAGCATCGCGTACACGCGCCGGTTGCTCGATGCAGCGCTGACGGGCGAGTTGTTGAACGCCAGCTACGGGACCGATCCCGTGTTTGGATTCAGCGTGCCGAAATCGTGCGAGGGTGTGCCGGCAAACATCCTTGATCCATCAGCCTCCTGGCCAAGCAAGGAAGTCTACATGCAGAAGTACAAACAGCTTGCCGCGCGCTTCATTGAGAACTTCAAGAAGTTTGAAACCGAGTGTCCGCCGGAGGTCATTAAGGCAGGACCGAAGATATAAGGCGTTGTAAGTCGACGAGTCTCGTCGACCTACTTGTCGGTGGATTTGTCTGAGGGAGGGGAGTCTGATTTCTTCTCGGTCTTCGAGGACTCAGAGCTCTTGGAAGCCGGTTTCGATTCCGATTCTTTCGAGGCCGGCTTTGCTGTTTTGTAGTCAGTGTGGTAGAAACCGCTTCCTTTGAAAATCATCCCTGCACCGCCAGCCATAAGCCGCTTCAACGCCGGCTTGCCGCACGAGGGGCATGTTACCAACAGCTCCGAGGACATGGACTGAAACTCTTCGAACGTGTAGCCGCATTCCTTGCACCGATAATCGTATGTTGGCATATCCTTCCTCTCTTCTTCCTACTCCAATCTCTTGAAGCCTCGCTGCAACCGTTCGGCAGCTTTCTCAAGTTCGCTCATTGAGCAGGCATAGGAGAGGCGCACGTGATCCTTCGAGCCGAACCCGCTGCCCGGTATGACCACAACCCTCTCTTCATTCAGTAGATACTCTGCGATGTCATCGCCGGACTTCATCGTCCTCCCCTTGTGCTTTCGTCCAAAGAAGGAGCGCACATTTGGAAAAAGGTAGAAAGCTCCCGTT
>Ga0315284_10000391_pt1 | contig 59872 bp, 42 predicted proteins | sample YL17G09_16_MG_FD_203696 | JGI IMG/M metagenome (GOLD analysis project Ga0315284, IMG submission 203696) | Sediment microbial communities from Yellowstone Lake, YNP, Wyoming, USA - YL17G09_16 | ecosystem: Environmental > Aquatic > Freshwater > Lake > Sediment | place: USA: Wyoming | collected...
GGGCGCAAATGACACGGTTTTGAAGGGGGGGCGAGTTGAACGAGGGGCACCGCCTGTTGAGCGAGACACCACACCGCACACGGCCGGCGTGGGGCGGGGGCGGGGGCGGAGGCGGGGGCGCCAGGGACGGGAGACGAGCAAAGCGGCGGGAGAGAGCGGTTCGCGGCGCCGCGCGCCGGCCCCACTCCCGCCGACCCATCCTCCCCTCCTCGCCCCGCCCCGCGTCGCGCTCCAGCATGCAATCCGCATTCCGGGTGAGAGCAGGGTCCGGGCCGCGCTCGGGGCGGCCGGATGGCGGCGCGCGGGCACCGCCGACACCCTCCCCCCACGCACACAGGCGCGCAAGCGCACCGGCACGCCCAGCATGCCGTCGGCCAAGAAGCAGCGTCCGGATGAGGGCGGCGATGGTGCGGGAGAGAGGGGTGGGAGGCGAGCGGCGGGGCGCCGTGCCGTGCGATGCGCCGCCGACCGCCTCCCTCCTCCCTTTCCCAGCCCCCACCGCCCCATCGCCGGCCCCCTCCATCGACCGCCTGCGCCGGGGCGCGTCCCTGGTCGCGGCCGCGGGCGGCACGCTGCCCGCCGCGACGCCCGCGCGTGGCCTTCGCACGCCGGCAGGGGCCGCCGCGGCCGCCGCGACGCCGCGCAAGCCTCCGCTGGTGCCCGGCAGTGGGCGGGTGCCCGGTCGGCCGCCCCTGCCGTCGGCCGCCGGTTCCCGGTCGCGCGCGCCGCCGCCCGTCTCCGGCGACGCGACCGCCGTTGTCGCCGCTCTCGTCGACGGCCTGCCGCCGGCATACGCGACCCTGGCCGACGCGTTTGCCGCGCTCGCGGCGGCGGCCGCGCTGTGCCGGGCGCGCGGGACGCGGGTGACGTACGAGGCGGCGCGCCCGGCGGTCGAGGCCGCGACGCGGCGCACCTTCCTCGTGCGGCACGTGCTGCAGATCAAGGGCGTGTGGCCGGACGGCGTCTCTCTGGAGTACGTGCCCCCGCCGCGCGGCGGCGACGCGGGCGCCGGGACGGCCGCGCCGCGGAGCGCCGGCGCCGGCGCCGCGTCCCCGGCCGCTGCCGCTCCCGCCTGGCTCGCCATTCGGCTGGCCGACGGCGACGCGGCGTCGCTGCGCGCCGAGTTTGCGCGGCGGCTGCGGCGGGCGGCCGAGGCGGCGGCGCGCGCGGTCGCGCGCGCGGCGGGCGCGGGGTCGCCCGCGGCCTCGGGGCGGCGGCCGGTGCGCGGGCCGCGCGCGGCGCCGCCGCCGCCCAGCGCGGACGAGCCTGCCGAGGCGGAGCCGCCGCCGCTGCCCGCCGGGCGCGCGGCGGCGAGCCCGACGCCGCGGCGGGGGGCGGCGACCCCCGGCGGCGCGCCGACCCCGTCCACCGCCCCTCCCCCGACCAACCCGCGCGCCAAGGCGCGCCTGGACTTTGGCGCGGCGGCCGACGCGGCCGCGGCGCGCGCGGCGTCCGCGACCGACGCCGAACTCCTGGCCGCCCTCCCTCCCGCCGCCGCCGCCGCCGCCGCCGCCGGCATGCTGCCCATGGCCGCCATTCGGGACGCGCACGTGTCGGCGGCCGCGATGGCGGCGCTCGCGGGGCCGGCCGCGGTCGCCGCGCGCGGCGAGGCGGCGCTGCGGGAAGGGCTGCCGGCGGCGCTCGACGCGGTGCGCGCCGTGTTTGGGACGACGGGGCCGGCCGTGCGGCCGAGAGCCGACGTCGAGGCCGCGCTCGCGCGCGGGCCGGCCGCGCGCGCGGCGGGGGGGGGTGCCGCCGACCCGTCGGCGCTGCTCGAGGCTCTGGCGGCGGCGGTGCCCGGCGTCGTCATCCTGGCCCCGTTTCGGCCGGGGCGCGAGGCGGAAGGCCCCGTCGTCCGGCTCGCGCGGTCTGCCGACGCGCGCGCCGCGCGCGCCGCTCTCGTGGCCGCCGTCGCCGCCGGGCGCGCGGGCGACGCGCGGCGCGCGGCGTCGGGCGAGGTGTGAACGAGCGTGCGAGCGTGCGTGCAACCACAGAGAGACGCGCGCGGCCCCAACGAAAACCGCCCCCCCCCCTTCTCACCCCGGCGGCGTCGACCCCCCCGCCCGCACCCTCGGCCGCGGCGCGTACAGAACAGTCGTGACGTACTTGCCCCGGAACCGGGTGGTCGTCCCCACGACCGACGGCGGCGGCCCCGGCGCGGTCGCGCTCGCAAGCGCGCCGCCCGACCCGCCGCCGGCACCGCCGCCGCCGTCCGACCGGCGCGCGTACAGGTGGTTGAGGACGACGTGCTGGGGTCGGGGGAGGCCGCCGCAGGGGGGGGCCGCCGCGCCGGCGCCAGACGCGGTCGCCGCGTCGCTTGCCGCCGTCGGCACGTTGAGCAGGGTCAGCTGCAGGTGGGGCGGCGCCCCCGGCGGGTCCTTGGCGCAATCGTCGGGGGACGGGGACGGCGCGCCGTAGGACGAGGGCGGGGAGGGCGGCGCGTCGAACGACGCGAGGCCGTCCAGGCACTCCGGGGGCGGGTCCCGCACCTCCAGCACGTTGTTCACGTTGCCGGACTCGTCGTACGCGGCGGCCTGGAGCGGCGGGGGGGCGGAGGAGGGGGCGTCGGCCACCAAAAAGAAAAACAAAACTCGCCGCAGCCCTCCCCGCCTCCCCCCCCCCCGCACCTGATCGGGCGCGTAGCGCCACGCGCCATCGACCACAAACTTGTACTGGTAGACGCCCGGCGGCAGCGATTTCACCACCGCGGCCCCCCCTCTCCCCCCCGGCGCGCGCGCCAGGGGCGTGCGCGCGCGCCAGCCGTCCCACGAGCCTTCCACTTCGACGGACGTGCCGCCGTGGGCCCACGCGATGACCGTCGACACCGTGCGCGGCGAGCCGCCCCACCCGCCCGCAAACTCGGGCGCCGGCCCCGGCGGCGGCAGGGGCTCTGTGGGCGCGTGCGGCGCGTACGAGAGGGGGGAGCCGGGGGAGGGGGGTGGGGAGGGCAGCGGGAGCGACGCCGGCGACGCGCCCGTGTCGGCGTCCAGCAGGTCGGCGTCGCCCCCGGCGTCCCCCTCGGGGCGGCCGGCCGCGTTGCCCATCAAGCGTGAGGGGTGCGGGCGCCGGAGCGGCGCGGTGGAGTGGGATTGCGGCTCCGCCGTCGGCCGACGCCACACCGCGCCGCCCCCCGCCCCCCCCGTCGCATGGCCGCCCCCAACCCCGCGGCCGCCCAGGCCCTGGCCGCCGCCCTGGCCAAGTTGGCCCGCTACTCGGTGGCGCTGGGGCTGGGCGGGAGCCTGCTCCAGTCGTCGCTCTACACCGGTGCGAGAGAGGGAGCGCGCGCCGCGTGGCTCTCCCCCGGCGGCCGGTCCGGCGTCGCGTCGGCCGCCGCGGAGGGTGGGGGCGGCGGCCGGGCGCGCGCCGCGGCGCGGCGCGCGGGCCAGCGGCCGCGCCGCCGGCGCCCGCCGCGCGCCATCCGGCGCCCACCCCCCCCCCCACCCCCACCCCAGTCGACGGCGGCGAGCGCGCCGTCATGTACGATCGCCTGCAGGGCGTGGTGGACACGGCCGCGGGGGAGGGCACCCACTTTCGCATCCCGTGGGTGCAGACGCCGCACGTCATGGACGTCCGCACCCGCCCCCGCACCATCTCGTCCGTCACCGGCACGCAAGACCTGCAGATGGTCAACATCTCGCTGCGCGTCCTGTCCAAGCCCGACTTGGAGGCGCTCCCCACCATCTTCAAATCGCTGGGCACAGACTGGGACGAGCGCGTCCTGCCCTCGATCGCCAACGAGGTCGGCCGGGGGGGGGGGGGGGGGGGGGGGGGGGGGGGGGGGCCGGGGGGGAACAGGGGGCCCCCCCCGCCGCCCCCCCCCCCCCCCCGGCCCCGCCCCCCCGGGGGGGGCGGGGGGGGGGGCGGGCGGGGGGCCGCAGAGGGGGAACAAGGGGGCACACCAACCCCCGCCCCTCCTCCCCCGCCCCCGCCCCGCCAGGTCTTGAAGTCGGTCGTCGCGCAGTACAACGCGGAGCAGCTGCTCACCCAGCGCGACGCCGTGTCCAAAGCGGTGCGCGACTCTCTGACCAAGCGGGCCGCGGAGTTCAACATCGTCGTCGACGACATTGCGATCACGCACCTCTCGTTCGGCGCCGAGTTCACCAAAGCCGTCGAATCCAAACAGGTCGCGCAACAGGAAGCGGAGCGCGCGCGGTTCGTCGTCATGAAGGCCGACCAGGAGAAGCGGGCGGCGGTCATCCGGGCCGAGGGCGAGTCGGCCGCGGCGCGCCTGATCTCAGACGCGACGCGCGCGGCGGGCGGCGCGATGATCGAGCTGCGCCGCATCGAGGCCGCGAAAGAGGTGGCCGCCACCATGGCGCGGTCGGGCAACGTGGTGTACCTGCCGAGCGGCAACCAGATGCTGCTGGGGCTGCCGGGCGCGGGCGGGCGGTGAGGGGGGTAGGGAGGGCGGGGGGTGGCTGTTTTGGGGGGGTGGGCGTCTCTGTGGGCCGCCGCACACACGCCGGCGCGACGCCGCCCCCCCCCACGCGCTCCCGCGCCCGCCCCGGCGCGATGCGGGCGGCGCGCGCGCGCGCCGCGCGCGCCGCGCTCGCCGCGTTGACCGCGCTCTCCCTCGCCGCCCCCGCCGCCGCGGCGCCCGCCGCCGGTCGGGGGCGGTACGATCCGTGCACCGAGGCCGGCCTGGCGACCAAGGTGGGCGGGGGGAGCGGGAGGGGGGGGCGGCGCGGCGCGGCGGTCCGGCGCGCGCGCGACCCCCCCCGCCCCCAGTCGCGCGGCCTGCACCTCGGCCTCGCGCTGTGGCCCGGCGCCCCCGCCGACCACTGGGGCGACGCCGCGTCCGGCGCGCACCCGTGCGCGCCCGCCGCGGCGCGCAACGGGAGCGCCGGCGCCGCGGTCCCCCTCCTCGCGGCGCCGCCGGCCGCCGCCGTCGCGCCCTACTCGCTGCGCGTCGACGGCATCGCGTCCCTGCGCGTGGAAGCCGACGTCATGTTGCGCCTGCTGGACGCGGCGGCCGCGGGCGGGCGGCCGGCCGCGGTGTCGGGCGTCCTGTTTCGCGGCGCGGTCCGGTCGCCGCCGCGCCTCGTGGCCTCGGCCGACGCGGGCGTCGGCGCCGGCGCCGGCTTGGTCACCACCCTCGTCGCCGACCTTGTGCTGACCAAAGGGCGCCTCGCCCGCATCGACTGGTCGGACGTCGGCTGCGCCGGGTGCGGCGGCCGCGGCGGCGGCCGCTGCGCCGCGTCGCCGCCGCTCGGCGGCCCGCCCCAACTGTCGTGCGCCGCGCCCGCCGACGCGTGCCGGGCGGGGTTGGAGACGCCAAACGCGACGCTGGTCGATTGGGCGGACGGCGGGTCGGGCGGGTGCGGGTTGAGCGTGCACGTCGGCTTCTCCGGGACAGACCGCGCGGGCGCGCCGCTGGCCACCGGCGGCCAGCTCCGCGCCCTGCGCGCCGCGTCCGTGGCCGACCTGGCGGACGCCATTCGGGCGCGGGTCACCGCGGTGGTCGAGGGGGCGGGGGCGGGGTACATGGGCGACGCGGGGCCGGCCGACGGGGGGGCGGCCGACGCGGGCGCGGCCGACGAGGGCGCGGCCTAGTGACGGGGGCTCTGCGAGCGCGTCACACACTCGCCGCCCGCCGCGCCCGCCCCGCGTGCCGCTCGCCACATCGCCGCGCCGCGCGCCGGCCCCTCGAGGCCCGATGGCCGCGTGCGCGCCGCGCGCGGCGCCACGCGCCGGCCCGCCCCGGCGCGCCTCCAGGGCCGCCCCCAGCGCGCGCCGCCGCCCGCCACGGGCCACGTCCGACGGCGCCGACGCCGACGCCGTCCCGCCCTCGCTCCCCGTCGCGGGCGCCGACACCGACTGGCGCGAGTTCCGCGCGCGCCTCGTCGCCGCGTCCGGCGGCCCGTCCGCGCCGCCGCCCCCGGCGCCGCCCCCGGGCGGCCGCCCGACGGCGGCCGGCACCGCGCGCGGGTGGGCGCACGCGCTCGCGGCGCCCGAGCCGGGCGCCGTCCTGGTCGCGCACCCCGCCCTCTTCACCGCGGGGCAGACCTACTTTCACCAGGTGGGGGGGGGCGGGGGAGGGGGCGGAGGGCGGGAGCGGGGTTCGCGGCGGCCGCGCCGACCGCCCGCCCCCCTCCAGGCCGTCATCCTGCTCATCGCGCACGACCCGTCCACCGCGCCCGGCGCCGGCGGCTCCGCGGGGTTGATCCTCAACAAGGCGACCCAATTCGCGCTGGGCGAGGTGCGCGGCGCCGACGCGCTCCTCCCCACGTTTGCCGCCTCCACCCTCCACCTCGGCGGCGACGTCGAGCGCGCCTCCATGCACGTCCTGCACAACGTGCCCTCCGTCCCCGGCTCGGTGGAGGTCGTCCCCGGCCTGCGCGTCGGCGGCGTCGACGGCGCGGTCGCCGCCGTCGCGGCCGGGGGCGCCGCCCCGGACGGCTTTCAATGGTTTTCCGGCTACTGCGGCTGGGCCCCGGGCCAGCTGGCGGCCGAGGTGGACGCGGGCGTGTGGTTTGTCGCGGCGGCGGACGCGGCGACCCTGAAATCGGCGTCGCGGCCCGGCGGGCCCAAAGGCGCCGCGCTCTGGCACGCGTTGCTCGACGCCATGGGCGGCGAGCACGCCGCGCTGGCGGCCGCGGTGCGCGGGGGGGTCGACGACCGGATCATGCGGCTCGTGCGCGAGGACGACGGCGACGACGGCGCGAGCGACGGCGAGAGCGGCGGCGAGGGCGAGGAGGGCCCTTGAACCCCCCCACTGTGAGACGCGGCGCGATGGTCACACGCGGCGCCCGGAAACAGAGTGCGGCGGCGGCGAGCGAGGGGCGCGGCTCGGCGCGCCACCACCCCGCCCCTCTCTCCCCCGTCACTTGCCGAGCTTGGCCTTGATCGCGGCCGACCGCGCCTTGCGCGCCACCGCCCGCTTGTACCGGTCCAGGTCGGTCGTGGCCGCCTTGGCCGCGCGGCGCGCGAGTTTCTGGCCCCACGCCGACGCGGCAAACGCTTCGAACGCGCCCGACTCTTTGAGCGCCGCCGCCAGCGCCCCCTTTTTCACGCCGCGCGGGATGTCCACCTTGAAGTCGGTCAGGGCGAGGCGCTTGAAGTTCATCTGGCGGCGGACCTCGTCGGGGCGGTCGACCAGGGCCTGAGAGCGGGTGGGATCGGGGTCGGTGGCCGCCATCGGGGCTCGCGCGCACCGCGCAGGGATGGGGTGCGCCGATCTCGCGATGCGGCTGGGCGGCGGGCGGCGGGCGGCGCCCGCGGCGGCGGCGCCGCGCGCGGCGGCGCGCGGGCGCCGCGCCGGCGGCTCCCGCCGCCGAACGACGCCGCGCCGCCAGCCGCGGAGCTGGCACCACGGGCGCCGGCCGCCGCCGCGGCAGAGAGCGCCGCCGGCGCCGCCCGCCGCCCCCCGCGCGCCGCCGATCTCGGCCGCCGCGCCCCCGCGCGCTGCGCCCGCCCGCCGCGCCGCCATTGCGCCCGCCACCACCCTCCCCAGAAGCCCCCACATCCGTCGCCACATCCCAAGCACGGCGTGGCACTCACCCGGTTGGCGTCGACGACGTCGGTGATGACGACCAGTTTCCCCGCCTCCGGCCCAAAGTTGACGAGGGCGACACGCCCGATCTCGACGTAGCGGTCGAACGGCATGGTGGTTGGGTGGGGTGGGGTGTGAGGGAGGGGGGCGCGCGGTCGCCGGCGTTGCGCTCTCTGCCGGCTGCTCTCTCTCTGCCCCCGGAAAGCACTACAGGGACCGCTCGCGCGCCCCGCCACACACACTCTCTCTCTGCATCATGCCTCGAGGTTGATCGAGTCGCCGAGGCGGGCGTAGAGCCGCGCCTTGAGCGCGCCCACTTTTTCCTCCAGCCCGGCCCCCTCGGCCTCCGCCGTCGCCGCCGACGCGCGCGCCGCGTCGAGCGCGGCCTCGGCCCTCGCCTCCGCGGCGTCGCCCGGGAAGTGGAAGAAGCATTCCCCGACGACAAAGCGCACCGGTTCCTCCGCGTCGGCGGTCAGCGCGATCTCGGCTGCCGCGTCGTCCAGGTCGTCGAGGAGCGACTGTGGGGAGGGATGGTGGGAGGAGGGAGGTGAGGGAGCGAGTGGCGGGCGTAGCGCCGATGGCAAGCGTGGCGAGCGCGCGCTCGGCCGCCGCCGCCCGCCCATCCACGCCCACTCCCTCGCCCACCCCTCTCCTGCACACACCTTCTTGGCCTTGACCTCGGCCGCCACCTCTTTCGCCTTTTGGAAGAGGCGGTTGAACTCGTTGATGGCCGCCTGGTCGGCCGCCGTCACCTCGGGGACCGGGGCGGGGGGCTGGAGAGGTTGGGGATGGGGTGGGGAGGGGCGTGGGCGGCTGGTCGCGGCGCGGCGCGGCGGCCACCCGCCGCGCCAGCCCATCGGCCCACCATCGGGGCGCCCGGGCGATGCTCGGTCGCCTCCTGGACGCGGGCCCGCGCGGCGGCCCGGGAGCGGGAGCGGGCGGCGAGAGGGAGGCGGGACGAGTGACGGGGAGAAGAGGGGTCGCCGACGGGCGCCGCCGTTGCACGCGCGAGGCGGGACACTCCACCCCCAGAAACCAGGGACACGCGCCTCACTGCCCCCCACCACGGTTGAAAAAGGAGGGCACGACAAAGTCGGCCGGCGCGCCTGCGCCGGGCAGCGGCGGCGGCCGCACCCCCTCCGTTGGCGGGTCGATGTCGCCGTCCGCCCCCCCCGCCGCCAGCAGGAAGGACATGCCGGACGGCGGCCCCAGGCGGCGCTTGGGGGCGGGCGGCGGCGGCGCCTTGGCCGCGGCCACGACGCCCGCCGCGACGCGCGCCGCCGCGTCGGCCGCGCCGGCGCCGCCCGCGCGCGGCGCGGCGGCGGCCAGGGCGGCGGGGGTCAAGGCGGAGAGAGGGCCGGCGCCGCGGTCGGGGGACGAGGAGGGAGCGCCCGCGAGCGACGCGCGGTTGGGCGGCGACGGCGCCGCGGGGGGCGGCGCCGCCTCGTCGTTCTCCTTATCCGTGCGCGGCGCGGGCGACGAGACGAAAACATGGGCGGGGGCGGCGCCCCGCTTGGCGCGCGGCTTGGCCGCTGCCGCCTTGGCCTTTTTGCCGGCCGGCCGCCACGGCGGCGACCCGTCGGCCGCGTCGTCGCCACTCTCGCTGCCCGACGGCGACGCCGACCGGCGCCGGCGGCGGTTGTTGTTGTCGTCGTCGTCGTCATCCGGGGCCAGGGCGGAGACGAGGGCCGAGACGGCGTTGAGCGCCCCTGCAACGGCGCCGCGCGCCGCGTGCGGCGACCCCCCACCCCGGGACCCGCGCCCCGACGCCAGCGCGTCCTCCAGCGCCTCGATGCGCCGGTCCTTGGCGGCGGCCGCCCGCTTGGCAGCCGCCACTTCGGCGGCGGCGTCGGCCAGCCGCGCGCGCACGCCGGCGTCGTTGCCGCCCGCCGCCATGAGCGCGGCCTCCGCCCGCGCCCGCTCCGCGTCGGCCGCCTCGCGCGCGGCGGCGAGTTCGGCGCGCAGGGTGCGCTCCACGAGCAGGGCGCGCTGGGAGGCGGCCTGGAGGCGTTCCGTGGTCAGAGTGTCTTCGAGCCCCGCCGCTTCGCGCCGCGCCGCCAGCCGGTCGCCCGCCGCCGCCTCGCGCGCGGCGGCCGCGGCTTCCGCGGCTTCCGCGCGCTGCACCGCGGCGTCGGCGGCGACTTCGGCGAGGCGCGCGCGCTGGTCGCCGACTTGGGTCGCGAGCCGCGCCTGCTCCAGGGCCGCTTCCGCGCGCGCGGTGGCGGCCGCGGCTTCGTCGGCGGCCGCAGCCGCGTGCACGCGCGCCGCAGCTAGGTCGGCGTCGCGGTCGGCGAGCGCGGCGCGCGCCGCGTCGGCCGCCGCGCCCGCACGCTCGGCGTCGGCCCGCGCCGCCGCTTCCGCGGCCCCCCGGTCGGCCGCGCCGCGCCGGGCGGCCCCCGCGGCCGACGCCAGGGCGGCGCCGGCCAGGGCGGCGGCATCGGCTCGGGCGGCGGCGAGCGCCGCGTCTTCGCCAGCCGACACCGCGCGGAGTTGGGCCACCGCCGCCGCCGCCCGCCACCGCTCCGCGTCCAGCGCGGCGGCAGCAGCCCGGTACTCGTGCGCGGCCGCGGTGCGCGCCGCCGCAGCGCGCGCGGCGGCCGCGTCGGCGCGCGCGGCGGACAGCTGCCGCGCCGCGACGCCGGCCGCCAGCCGGCCGCGCTCGGCGGCCACCGCGCGGCCGGACGTGGCGACGGCGGCCAGGTCGCGCTGGTGGGACGCTTCGGAGAGGGCGTCGGCGAGGAAGCCCTGCAGGGAGGTGGGTGGGGGTTGAACGGGGGGGCGTTGGCGCCTCTTGCCCGGGCCTCGGGCGGACCTCCCGCCCCTCGCGCGCGCGCCGGGCGTCGTCCGCGGCCGGCGCGCACGGGCAGCGGGCGAGGAAAGGCAGGAGCGCGCCGCACGGCGCGCGCCACACGGCCCCATGCGCGCGCGCCTGCGCCCGCCCCCCCACCACACTTCACCCACCTCCAGCTCGCCGTACGCGCTCTCCAACTCGCGATACTCTTTGCTGGGCAGTGCGCCGTCGTCCTGGGGGGGAGGGGGGCGGGCGTCGGCGCGGGCAGCGCCATTTTGGGCGACCGCGCCCCCACCGCCCCTCCTCCTCGCACCTCGTCGCCCGGGGGCGGCGCGCTGGCGCCCCACGCGACGCGGGCCATGGCGTGTGTGGGGAGAGCGGCGCGGCGGGCGGCGCGCCGCGGTTTTGTGCGGCGGCGGGGGCGGGCGCAGCGTCACTGAGCCCCGGCGGCGGCCGCCGCCCCAATGCGGGCGTCCCCGCGCCCGCACGCCGCGACCGGCGCCCGCCGCGGGCGCACGCCACCGCCCCCGCTCCCCCCCGGCACGCCGACGGCGCCGCTGTGGGGGCGCCTCGCGTACGACGGGACCGACTACGCCGGCTGGCAGTCGCAGACGGCACGGGGAGGCGATTCAATGGCGCGGCGGCCGCGCACGGTGCAGGGCGAGGTCGAGGCCGCGCTCGAGACCGTGCTCCGAGCGCCGGCGGTCTCCCTCTCGCTCGCCGCCGCCGGCCGCACCGACGCGGGCGTGCATGCTCAAGGGCAAGTCATCTCTCTCAGGGCGCCGCTGGGGGTGGACGCGAGCGTCGCCCGGGTCAACGCGGTCCTCCCGCCCGACGTGCGCTTTACGCACCTCGCGCGCGCCCCCCCCGACTTCCACGCGCGCTACTCCCCCATCGCCAAGGCGTACGAGTACCGGGTCGACGTGGGAGCCGTCGCCGACCCGTTGACGCGCCGGTTTGCGGCGCACGCGCCGCGCGCGCGCGCCGCGTCGCTCGCCGCCGCCGCGCCGCTCTTCCTGGGCGCGCACGACTTTACGCATTTTGCGTCAATTAATGCGACCCACCCGGCGCCGGACCCTGTGAGGACGGTGCTGTCGATCGGGGTCGAGGAGGACCCGCGGGCGCCCCACCTCATCACCCTCCGAATCGTCGCCACCGGCTTCCTCTACCGCATGGCGCGCCACGTGGTGGGCGCGCTGCTGGCGGTGGGAGAGGGGCGGCTGTCGGCGGGCGAGGTCGAGGCCCGGCTGGCAGCCGGCGCGGCGGCACCGCCGGGGGCGGCGTTTCGCGGGTGGGCCGCCGCGCCCGCCCACGGCCTGACGCTGGCGTCTGTTATCCTGCCGCATGGCATGGACGAGGCGGGCGCCCTGTTGCACCCTGACGTGCCCCACGACGCGCGCGGCCGCGTCGACGGCGCGGCCGTCGCCGCGTCGCGCGCGGGCCGCCCGCCCGACGCCGTCCGCGTCACCAAGGCGGCGCGCGCGGCGGCTGCAGGGCTGTTGCTGTTTTGAGAGAGGCTGTGTCAATCATTGTGAGCGGCTGCAGGAACGGTGAGGGGCTCTCTCTCCACCCACTCCCCCCCCCTCCTCCCTCCCTCATCAAATGTCCAGCACCACCACGCTCTGCGCGCCCCCCTCATACACCACCGTGCCCGCGGCCGGGACGTGGGTGCGGGTGACGAGCTTGATGCCCTCTTGCGCGGCGACGCCGCCAAGAACGGCGGCGACGGGGTGGAGCCACCCGCCGCCCGCGCGCACCGCGTCGACGACCGCGTCGTCCGGCAGGCCGGCGACCGCGCCTGGGCCGGCGCCTGCGTCGGCCAGAAAGGCGGCGGCCGCGGCCTTGAGCGTCGCGGCGTCGGCCTCGAGCGCTGCGCCGTCGGCGTCGTCGGCCGCGCCCGGCGGCACGCGCGCCCCAACGCCCGCGCCGCCGCCGTCTCGCGTCGCGCGGTCGGCCGCAATGAGGAGGACGAGGGTGGCGGCGGCCGCGCCGGGGCCACCGGGCTCGGACTCGGCGGCCATCAAGTCTCGCAGGCGCGGGCCGCACGTGCGCAGGGCGTCGGCCAGCGGCTTGGTGCGCACCACGCGCAGGTGGCGCGCGTTTTTGCAAAACGTTTTGACGGCGGCGGCGTCGATCGAGGCCGGGTCGCGGCCCGCGGCGGCGAGCGCGGCGGCGACGCCCTCGCCGACCGCCGACGCGTCGGCGTCGGCGCGCGCTCGGTAGCAGCGCTGCAGCGCCACAAACGCTTCCGTCGTCGTGCTCATGTCGGGCAGGTCGCCGTCGAGGGGGAGGCGGGCGTCGGGAGAGGAGGCGAGGAAGCGGTTGAGGCCGGCGACCAAAAACCAAAAGTCCGCGTCCCCTGCGCCCGGCACGTCGGCGCGCGGGTCTGCCAGGGCTTCCGCAACGGCGCGGGGAGTTTCCGGGGGCGCGAGGGCGAGGCGGGCGAGGGTGGCGGCCTCATCAAAGTTGGGCTCGTCGGCGGGCACGCCGGTGTCCGGGTCGATGCGGCGCCAGGAATCCAGCAACGCCAGCAGGGGCAGGCGGTCGGCGTAGGTGAGGGGCGCGCCGCCTTTGGCCGCCGACGCAGCCGCCGCCGCGCGACAGGCGAGCAGCGCGGCCGGCACGCGCGCGTGCGCCGCCGCGCCGCACTCGCCCGCCACGTCGGCCGCCGCCGCCATCGCCGCTAGCTCGGGCCAGGGCGTTGCCAGCCGTAAATCTTTGGGCGCGTCGTCGGGGCGGGCCTCGACGACGCAGTGCTCCGCCACGCATGCCCGAACAGCGCCGGCGAGCCCCGCGCCGACGGCCACGACGAGGGGCACGCCCGCCCGCCGACACGCGGCGTCGACCGCGGCCGCGTCGTCAAACGGGAGGTCGGCCGCGATGGCGAGGGCGAAGCGGGGGAGGAGGGCGGGGTCGGACGCGAGGAGCGCGCGCGGCGCGGCGTCGACGTACGACGCGGCGACGCCGCCGCCGCCGCCCAGGGCCGCCAGCGCGTCGCACACGGCGGCGGCGCGGGGGCGGCCAACGTCGGCGGCGGAGACCATGAACGAGTTGCCGAGGTCGTCGTCGGTCACCTGAAAAGGGGGGGCGAGGGGCGGCGGGGTCGGCGGCGTCTGTTTTTTTTTCTCTTTCCGGCCACCCACCCGCCCACCCCACCCTCCCTCCCTCCCTCACCTTGGCATCGTCAACGACCGTGAAGCCGGCGACGCCGCCGAGGACCAGGTTCTTGAGCGCCTCGGCGCCGACTGCGCCCGCGCCGAGCAGCAGCACGCGCGCCGCCTCCAGGGCGGCCTGGCCGTCGGCGCCCCACACGCGCAGCTGGCGGTCGAACTTTTTGGCGCGGAAGGCGGCGTCGTCCGGGGGGGGGGGGCGGGGGGCAGGGGGCGCCATCGGGGGGCGCGGGCCGCTCGCCGGATCGGCGACCACGCTGGGGCGCCGAGCTGGCCGCCGCGGGGGCGGGGTGGGCGACCGGAGAGTGTGCAGCGGCGCGGCGACGCGCGACGCATCACTTCCGCGGGGCCCGGCCCACTGTTCGCCGGTCTCAACCGGCCGCCGGGACGCGTCTACCCCCCGGGCGCAGCCCAGTCATCGAACGCAGGCCGCCGCGCCGCATCGGGCGTGCAAGATGAGCGGCGACGGCGGCGCGCCGCCCCGCCCACCCGCTGGGCAGCCTGCGGCGCCTGCGGGTGGCGTTCCAATCGCGCCAACATCTGGGCCAGGCGCGCGGCCGCCAGGTCCGCGCCCGCCGGCGCCCGCCGGCGCGCGCCCGCCGGCGGGCGCTCCGCGCCCTCCCGCCCCCGGCCCGCGGCCTGCTGGAATGGCTGCCAGGCCTTCTGGCGGGGAGCCGCGGCCGCGGCCGGCCGGGCCGAGGCCGGCGCAAGGCCAAGGGCCGAGGCCGGCGCAAGGCCAGGGGCCGCCTCGCCCGTCACAGGGCGCTCCTCGCCCCGTCGGCACTGGCCCGAGGCCCAGCAGCGGCCCGCGGCCGCCGCCGCAAGCGGGAGTCCCGCGGCCGCCCCCTGTTCGGCCGGTGTGCCCTCCCCCGCCCGCGCCCACCGGCGCGCCGCCGCCGCGCCCTGTCGGCCCGCCGCGGGCGGCACCGCGCCCGCCGTCCGCGCAGGGCCGCGGAGCAGTGCGCCCGCCGGCGCCGCGGCCGCCCGCGCCGCAACCCGCCACCGCCCAACCCAAGCTGGCCGCCGCGTCCGGCGGCGGCTTTTGGAGCTTGGGCGCCCTCGGCGCCTCCCTCGCCGGCGCCGCCGCCGCGGCCGCGGCCGACGTGCGCGGGCTGACGGAGAGTTTCGTCGAGGCCCTGGCGGACGACGGGGACGACGAAGACGGGGGCGCGTCCGGCGGCGAGGGTCGTGGCGGTCGTGCTCGCGGCCTGCAGGCCGCCGATCCTCCGGCGTCGCCCGAGGACGCGGCGTCGGCGGCCGCGCGCGAGGCCGTCCTGGCCCGGCTCGCGGGCGCCCCCCCCCCCCCTGCAGCCGCCCTCGCCGCCGTCGACTCCGCCGCCGCCACTTTAACCTCCACCCTGGGCGGCTGGCTGGGCGGCGCACGCGGCGCGGCGGCCGCGGCCGCGCGCGCGGGCGCGGCCGCCGCGCGCGTCGCCGCGGCCGAGGTCAAGAGCACGGTCGAGGACGCCGCCGCCCTGCCCGCCGTGCTCGCCCTGCGCGAGCGAGCGGCGGGCGGCGTGGATGCGTTTGGCCGGGCGGCGGTGGCGCTGATCGATGGTGGTGGGGGGGAGGAGGGAGGCCCGAGCGACGGCGCGCCGGCGCCGCCGGCCCAGCCCGCCAGCCCTCCTCCCGCCGACCCCGCCGCCCCCCCTCCACCCCCCACCTTTGACGCCGCGTTTGCGGCGGCGGGCGGGCGGGAAGCGGAGGACGCGCTGGCCGCGCTGAGCGGCGACGCCGCGCGCGCGGTCAACCGCCGCCGCGCCGGGGCGGCCGCCGGGGCGCGAGCGGCATTGGACGCGGCGGCTGTTGAGCTGTCCAGTCTGCTGGATGTGGAGGATGGCGGCGGCGACGGCGACGCTGGCGAGCCCGACGCCGCGCTCGCGGCCGGGCGCGCGCCCGTCGCGGCCGCCTGCGAGGCCGCGGCTGCGGCGGCCGAAGAGCTGCAAAAGGGACTGGCCGACGGCTCCACCGCCCCGGCTTTGCGCGACGCGGCGGTCGCCGCGCTCGGCGCCGCCGCCGCCGCCGCCGTCGCGCGCGCCCTCGCCCTCGCCCGCTCCGCCGCGTCCCCGTCCCGCTACGGCCGCCCCGCGGGCGACGGCATCGCGTGGCCGGCTACCGCGGCGGGCGTCGGGGGGGTGGTCGGGGGGGAGCTGCGCGCGGCGGCCGCCGACCTCGACGCGGCCGCCGCCCTCGTCTGCGACGCCCTCGCCGCCTCCCCCGCCCCCGCGTCCCAAGCCGCCCTGTCCGACGTCGAGGAAGCGGGCGGCGCGGCCGCGGGGCGCGTCGCCGACGCGGCGCGCGCGGCGCTGCCGGTGTGCTTGTTGGCCGGGGCGGTGGACGCGGCGGTGCACAGGGCGGGCGATGGTGTGTGATTGATTGGACCGAGGCAAGCGTGCGCCGTGTTGGCGCTAGGAGCGCTAGAAAGAGCGAGCGGGCGACCGCGCTGAAGCGCTTCGACGCGCACTCTCGCGGTCCCCCTCCCTCTCCCAATGACCCTCCTCCGGCCCTTGGCCGCCGCCTGCGCCCTGGCCGCGCTTGCGGCCGCGGCTGCGCCGGCGCCGGCGCCCATGCGCGCCAGCGCGGCGTCGTCGCCGTCGCCGTCCCCATCCCCGCCGCCTGCGCCCGCCGCGACCGCCAAGCGCACCTTCTCCGCCGATTTCTTGTTCGTGCTTACCGCGCGCACCGCCAGGCTGGAGCCGGGGGGCAACGGGGGGGGTGGCGGCAGGATCGTTCTTGTCGACGCCGCGCCACACGCCGTGTGGTTCACCGACAAGCCAAGCCGTGGCGCCGGCATGTTTGACACCGCCTACTTTCTGGGGGTGAGACAATGGGGGGTGGAGGGCGGGAAGCAACCTCTGCCGCGCACGCCGGCCGACGCGGTCGCCGCGCCCCCACCTCGCCCCTCTCAGCCCGGCTTCGTCTCCAACGAGACAGGCACCTGGCTCGGCACGCCCAACGCCGTCCTCGTCGCGGGCGGCGCCGCGCGGCGGGAGGCGCCCCAAAAGGGGCGCGCGCCGCCCGGCGCCGACGACACCGCGCTCGCTGTGTCGATCGCGGGCGTGGAGATGCGCGGCGCGGACGTCGTGGTGAACGTGACCGTGATTTCGCCCGATTCAGGGGCGAGCGGGGTGGCGGGCAACTATCTCTCGGCGGCACAAGTTGGGAAGGACGGCAAAGGCCTCCTTTCGACGCTGACGCGCACCACGCTCAACAATGTGGCCCTGTTCATTGACGACTACTACATGGAGGTGCCGGCCAGTGTGGCGACGGCTCCGCCTCCCCCACCTCCGCCGCCGCCGCCGGCGACGCCGTCGCCCGCCGACGCCGCGTCTGCATACGACGCCGCCGTCTGGCGCCGCATTTCCGGCCCCCAACCCGTCGACGCGTACGGGTGCCAGTTCACGGGGGGGTGCGGCTATGGCGGCTACGGCGGCGGGGCGTACGGGTGGTGAGAGGGAGAGAGGAGGAGGGGGCCGTTCCTCTCCGCACGCACAACCGCTTTGTGTGTGAATGCAGTGCCGAGTCTCACACGCACACGGCGCGCCAAAAAAACATCAAACGCCCCCCCACCCACCCTTTAATCGTCGCCGTCCGGGTCGTCGATCTCGCCGACGCCGCCCTCGGCGTCGACCGCGCCTGGCGCCGCCAGCGACGCCCAGGCGATGACGTTGTCCGCCTCGCTGGCGGGCGGCGGCTCGTCCGGCTCGGGCAGTGGAGCGGGCGCGGCCGCGGGCGCGCTCCCCCCACTCGCGCCTCCTCCCCTCGCCGCCCTCGCCGCCCTCGCCCCGCCCATCACGTCATCCAGCCGCGCCTGGCGCGCCGGTGCTGCCCCCCCAAAAAACGGACGCCGCAGCGCGGCCGCCAGGCGCGCGGCCTTGGTCGGCCCGACGCCAGCGGCTGCGGCCAGGGCCGCGGGCGTCGCTTTGAACACCCCCGCGGGCGTCCCAAACGCGTTCCATAGGGTGAGCACATCCGCCTTGTTGACGCCGCGCACGGACGTGAGCGCGGCGGCGAGGCGCGACGCGGCGTCATCGCCGACCCTGCCCGCGATCGCGTCGGCGCGCGTGCCGGCTCCCGCGAACGCATGGAGGAGCTCTAAATACCGCGCCGCTTCCGCCGCGGAAAAAGCGCAGACCAGGGTGAGGCCGGCGCGCAGGGCGAGGGCGTTTAAACCTTCGAGCGGCGGCGCGGGGTCGTCCGCGTCGACGTGGACGAGGAGAATCTTGACCCTTGGCCCGCCGCGTGTGGCCAACGCTGTCGCCCGCCGCGCGATGTAGTCGGGGTGGAGGAGGTGGTAGCGGAGGGACAAAAAAGCCGCCGCGCAGTCAAGGCCCATGTGATAGTCGGCCACCACGTCCGCGTACGCCCATCGACAGCTGCGAATGAAGGGCAGCAAGGGGTTGCCCTCCTGGCGGCGGGCGACGAGGATGGCGTGGGGGTGGGCGGCGACCAAGGACGAGAGCGAAGGAGGTGGAGGAGGGGGGACAGGGGCCGCAGGCGGCCGCGCGGGCGGCACTCCTCCGGCGCCCACGCCGCCCGCGAGCACGATGTCGACGTCGGGTGGCCCCTGCGGCGGCGGCAGCGACCCCGTCGCGGCCGCTGCGCCGCCGTCGGCGAAGACGCCCGTCCCCGCGCGCAGGTCGCGCGGCGCGGGCGGGCCGCCCCGGCCAGCCATGCTCGTGTGTGTGCTGTGACCGGCACCACGCCGGGCGGCCCCGCCGGGCGAGAGTGGCGCCGATGCCGCATCGGCCAGCTGCATGCGCGCCACTCTGTGAGCGCGCGAGGGCGGCGCGCGTCACCCAGTCCTTGCGGCCGCCCATGCCGCGCCAGCCGGCCATCGGCCGGCGCGGAAGCGGCCTGCTGGCCTCCGTCACGGTCGCCGCGCTGGTGGCCATTGCCGCCGCGGCGCCGCCCACCGTCGACCTGACGACCCCAGGCGCGCCTGAGTCTATATCGGCCTCGTCCACGCGGGGCCTGGGGTCGTTGCTCGGGTGGGCGACCCGGCACGCGACGGGCGAGCGCGAGAAGCCCGCCCCGCTCGACGCCGCGCGCCTCGAGGAGCTGCGCGCGCACGCGGCGTTGCTGCAGCAAGCCATGGAGGAGGCAGACGGCGGCGCTTCTGCGTTGCTGCAGGGCGCGCTCGAGGTGGTGGCCGGCGCCGGCGGCAGCAGCGACCCGGCCGCCCTCGTCGCCGCCTTCGAGTCCATCGAGGAAGCCGTCGGCGACCTGGAGGCCGCGTCCGCCTTCCACGCCGGCGGCGGCCTCGCCGCCGCCGGGCGCGCGCTCGCGCGCGGCCCGCCCGCCGTCGCGCACGCGGCCGCCGGCGCGCTGGCCACCGCTTGCCGCAACAATCCGCCCCTGCAAGCAGCCGCCGCGTCGGCAGCCCCTTTGGCTGCCGCCTCGCTGGCGCGCGCGGCCGCCGCGGGCTCGGCCGACCCCGCGCGCGCGGCACGCGCGCTGACCGCGCTTTCCGCCCTCTGCCTCGGGCCGCCGCCCGCCGGCGACGCGTGTGTGGGAGTTGATGCCGTGGGACTGACCGTCGACCTCATCAAACACGGCGGCGCCCCCGCGCTCGCCGGGTCGGGCGGCCGCGGGCGCGGCCGCGGCCGCGCGTCGGCCCCGCTCTCCGACGGCGACGCCAGGCTGGCGGCGCGGGCGGCGGCGCTGATGGCCGATCTAGGGGCGCAGGACGCTGCCAACGGAGCGAGTCCCGACCCCCTGGCGCGGCACGCGCGTGACGAAGGGCTGGCCACCGCGCTCGCCGCCCACCTGTCCGCCGCCGCGCGCGGCGCGCACCCACGCGGGCCCGACGCGGCGGCCGCCGCGACGGACGCGCTGCTGCAGCTGTGTGGGAGGCCTGGGGGGCCGCTGACGGCGGCGCCGCACGCCGCGGCGGCCAGAGAGTGGGCCGCCGCCGCGCGCCTCGGCGGCGACGACCGCGCGGCCGACGCTGCGGAGGTGTTGAGGGCGCGATTGGCGGCCGCGGGCGGGCGGGACGAGCTGTGAGCGGAAGAAAAGGAGCAGAGCTGGCCTCCCTCTCTCTCTCCTCCCCCTACCTTGACCGGCCCCAGGACGCCTAGAGGCGCGATGATGCGGCCGCTACGCGGCGCGGGCGCCGATCGTACAGACTGTGAGCGATATGAGAGGGAGCGGGAGGGAGAGAGCGCCCCCACCTTCCGGCCGCGCGCGCCGCGCGCCGCTCACATCCGCCATGGCCTCTTGGTTTGGCCTGCGCGGCGCCGCCGCCCCCCCGCCGCCCGCCGCGGCGGGCGGCGCGCCTGTGCAACTCGTGGCGCTCGGGGCGGACGGCAAATTCGAGGTCAACCCCGCGGCGGCATCCGCCCTGTCCTCCATCCGCGGCCCCGTCGCCGTCGTCGCCGTCGCCGGGCGCGCTCGCCAGGGTAAAAGCTACCTTCTGAACGCCCTGCTGCGCTCGCGGCGCGGCGCCGGCTTCGCCGTCGGCCCGACGCAGCGCCCGTGCACCAAGGGCGTCTGGATGTGGTCCCACCCCATCCAGATGCAGGGCTACCATTTGGTGAGCGGGGAGGGAGGTGGGGGCTGGGCCGAGAGGAGAGGGAGAGTCCGCGCCCCTTCCAACCCTCTCCCCTCTCCCTCCCCTCCCCAGGTCCTGCTCGACACCGAGGGCATCGACGCGTACGACCAGACGGGGCGGTACTCGACCCAAATCTTCGCGCTGGCGGTGCTGCTGTCCAGGTGAGGAGGGGAGGGTGGGTTGGGCCGAGGCTGGGCGTGCGCGCCGTTTCTTCCTTGTTTCGACCCCTTCCACCCCCTTCCGTTCAGCCTCTTTGTCTACAACCAGCTGGGAGGCATCGATGAAGCCGCCCTGGACCGGCTGGGGCTGGTGACCGAGGTGGCGCGCGTGGTTCAGGGGAAGTCGGGCAATGCCGACGCGGCGGCCTGCGGCACCCCCTCGTTCCTCTGGCTGCTGCGCGACTTTTACCTCCAGCTCGCCGACGACGCCGGCCGCCCCATCACCGCGTCCGACTACCTGGAGGCCGCTCTCGCGCCGGTGCCGGCGGGCACGGCCGACGCGGGCGGCAAGAACGAGACGCGGCGCGCGATCCGCGGCCTGTTCCCAGACCGCGAGTGTGCCGCCCTCGTGCGCCCAGCATCGGACGAAGCGGATTTGCAGCGGCTCGATGACATGGACCCGGCCTCGCTGCGGCCCGAATTTCGGGCGGGGCTCGACGCGGTGTCCGCGCGCGTCTTTTCGCTCGCCCGCCCCAAACGCCTCGGCGCCACCACCCTCACCGGCCCCGCCCTCGCCCGCCTGACCCAAGCCTATGTCGACGCGCTCAACGCGGGCGCGGTGCCGGCCATCGCGACGGCGTGGGCGGGGGTGGCGGAGCAAGAGTGCCGCGCGGCGGCCGACGACGCGGAGGGGGCCTACCGAGGGGCGATGCCGACAGCGGCGCCGACCGACGAAGCGGGCTTGGACGCTGCCCACGAGCGCGCGCTCGCTGCTGGCGCGGCCGCCTACGCCGCGCGCGCCCTGGGCGACGGCGCGCCGCGGTTTGCGGGCGACGCCGCGTGGCGCGCCCGCGCGGCCGCGTCGCACGCCGCGGCCAAGCGCGAGCTGGCCTCCTCGATCCAGCTGGCGTGTCACAAGGCGCTGGCCGAAGCGGGGGCGGCGCTCACGGCCTATGCCGCGTCGCCGGGCGCGACCCCCGCCGGCCTGGCCGAAAGCCTGCGCTCCTTCCAGGCCTCCTATGCCGCCGGTCCGGGAGGCGACAGCGGCCTTAAGTGGCGCGCGTACGCCGAGTTTGCGGCGGGGCCCGCGGCGGCGGCGGCGGCAGGGCTTGCTGCGCGGAGTGCCGACGCCGCGCAGTCGGACGCCGACGCTACGCGCCGCGAGCTCGACGCCGCGCGCCGCGAGCTCGACGCCGCGCGCCGGGCGGCGGCGGAAGCGGGCGCGCGCGCGGCCGCGGCCGAGGCCGCGCTGGCGGGCGAGCGCGCGGCGGCCGACGCGGCGCGCCGCGCGGTAGCGGCCGCGGAAGCGCCCGCCCGCGCGGTGCACGCCGAAGTGGCGTCTTTGCGCGCCGCCCTGGTCCAGGCGGAGGCCGACGCGGCCGCCGCGCGCGCGGAGACCGCGGCGCGCGTGGCCGAGCGCGGGGCGGAGCGCCCGGCCGCGCCCGCTCCGCGCCGCGCCCCGGCTCCCACCCCCATGGACGACGACGGCGCCGCCGACGGTGGTGCTTTCCAGGACGCGGGCGACGAGCCCGACCCGTCGTCGATGACCGTCGCAGCCATCAAACGCTGGCTCACGGAAGCCGGCCGGGAGGACGCCGTGTGGCGGCTGGCGGCGGGCAAGGCCAAGAAGGCCGAGTGGGTGGCGGAGATGGAGGCGGCGATGGGGCGGCGGTGAGAAAGGAGGTCGAGGGCGCTTAGCCGCCCCGCGCACACGCACGCTTGTAAGGGAGAGAGTCACGTCCCCGCACTCACACCCTCCAAGGCGTCAACAGGCGCGAATGGGCGTCTACAGGAAACCGGCGGGAATGAAATGAGTGGCGGTGTGTCGAGCATTGAGTTATGTGGTTCGTTGGCTGTTCCCTCTCCCTCTCTCGCCCCCTCCCCTACACCAGCCAGGACGCGGTCAGCTGGTTGTCCAGGCCGCCGCCGGGCGCGACGCGGGTAAGGGTGAAGTAGGTGCACGCACCGCCCGCGGCCGTCGCGTCGGCCGCGCGCACGGTTTTCAGCACGTAGCACCCTTCGACGCCGCCGCCGCCGCCGAGAGCTTGCGCAACGACGCCGTAATAGGACACGGTGTCGGCGGGAGGGGTGGAAGGGGGGGCGGAGGCCGCCGCCGCGGGCGCCGGCGCCGGCAGCGCCGCCGCCGCTTCGCCGCCCTCGCCGGCCGCCGCCTCGGAAATCTTGCGCACGAGCAGCACCGCGCCGGGCGCGGCCGCCGCGACCGAGGCCGCGATGCCCGACCAGAGCGCCGGGGGGGCGACGGCCGGGAGCGCGCGGGCCACCATACCGTCGACGGTTTGGAGGAGGAGGAGGGGGGCGTCGCCGGCCGCAGTCGCGGCGAGGCGGGCGGCGGCGGCGAGCACGTCGGCCGCGCGGGGGACCGCATGCGGCGCCGGCGCCGCGAGCGCGGCCGCGGAAGCAGAGGCCACGATGCGTCCAAGGCGACGACGGGGCGGGAGGGGCCTGGAGGCGGGGGGGGCGCGTCGGGGGGGGGGTGGGGGCGCGGGCGCGGCACACGCCCTCTCGGCGCGCGCCGGGCGTCCCCTGGCTCCCGCGGCCGGCGCCCGCGCCCCTCACACTCCCTCACAACCGCGCGCACCTGGACGCCACCGCGCGAGGCGGGGCAGAGAAGGCCGAGCGCGCGCCGGAGGGTGGGGCGGGCGCTGGCGCGGAGCGCTGCGGGGCGGCCATTGCGGCCCGCATGAGCACGCGGGCGGCGGGAGGGGCTCGCCTGGGGCGGCGGGAGGCGTGCGCCGGCGGCCGAGGCAGCGGAGTTGTGACAGCGACCCGCCCGCCGGCGACAGCGTGGTGGCGGCGCGTGCGGGCCGCGCGCTCCCCTTCTGGCCGCCTTTGGGTCGCCCCAGAGCGCGCGCAAGTGTTGGCAGCGGTCACAGGCTCGCCACGCCGCGCCCCCGGCCCTGTGCCGCGCCTCACTCGGCGCCCACCTCTTTCAACCGGCTCGCCGGGTCGGGCGCCCAGCCGGCGCCGGCCGCGGGCCCCCGCCGCCCGCCCAACCTCCCCTCCACCCACTCCACTGGGTCCTCCGCGCACCCCGCCGCCAGCGCGGCGCCAAACGCGGCGCCCGCGCGCGGGTCGACGGGGTTTGCGCCAAACCCGAGCGCGCGCCACGCGTCAGCGGCGGCCACGTCGGCATAGGCGTACGCGTAATAGCTCCCACCATACCCCACCAGGTGCCCAAACCTCGCGTGGCCCAGCAGGTCGTCGGGCGGGGGGAGCGGGTGCAGGCGGGCGACAAGCGCGCGCGCGTCTTCCGCCCCGGTCGCGGGGTTTGGCCCGTGGAGCGCGAGGTCGACCAGGCCGTCCACCGCCTGGGCCAGCATGTCGAGCGCGGGCGTCGGGGACGGAGTGGCGGGAGTCGGGAGCGCGCCTTGGGTGGCCAGTGCCGCGCTCGCCGCCGACCGCGCCCACCGCTCTGCGACGTGCGACGGCACTTCCACTGCATCCAACGGCCCCCGCGTCCCCGACAGGTGCTGGTGCTGTGTGCGGGACAGGAGCGAGTGCAGCGCGTGGCCGGCCTCGTGCAGGAGGACGGCGAGGTCGGAGGAGGCGAGCGCGCCGGCGAGGGTGTTGCCGGCGCCGGCGCGGACGCCCGAAAAGGAAGCCACCAAGGCCACCGCGGGCAGCGAGAAGCCGCCTCCGGGCAGCGCCCGGCCGCAGCGCAGCGTGTAGTGGGCGGCGCCGGCGACTTTAAAGGGGCTGGGGGTTATTGAAGAGGGAGTGTTTGAAGAGTAACTGGAATGCACGTGCCAATTATTCTATATTCTTTTCCCATCGCCCACCCCTCCCCTCACCGCGGGACCAGGTCGAGGTAGACGCGCCCCAGCGGGCGGCCGTCGGCGGCGGCGGCGGCGGCGAGCGTGACGACGCCGGGTGCCCACGCAGCGTCGGCGGCGGGGGGGACGCGCGAGAGCGTCACCCCGCACACCGCCCCCAGCAGGTCCGCCAGCCCGCCCAGGGCCGCGTGCACGGGCACGCCAGCCGGCGCCGGCGCCGCGGCGGCGGCCGCGGCGCGGGCGCGGGCGCGGAAGAGGGGCACGTCCCAGGGGGCGAGCGTCGCGCGGCGCCCGTCGACCGCGCGCTTCGCAGCGCTCAACGCCCCCACTTCCGCGTCCGCCTTGGGCCGCAGCCGCACCGCCAGGTCGGTCAAGAATGAGGCGACCGTCGCCGCGTCCCCCGCGAGCGTGCCGCCGGCCGCGGCGTGCGCTGCCCACGACCGCGCGCCGAGCGCGGCCGCCAGCCCGTGCCGGGCGGCGATGAGGTCGGACAGGGCGTGTGCCGACGGCTGGTCGGGCGCGTGGGCGGACGCGTACGCGGCCCGGCGCGTCGCCTCGCACGGGTCTCCGAGCGCCCGGCCCGCGCCCCCCGCCGCGGCCAGCGCGTCCGACGCGCGAAAGCCCGCGTCCTGGGCGGCCGCCGTGAGCTTGGCAAAGCGGGAGGCGGCCGCGGTCGGAAGGTGCACGCCCGCGCGCTCAAAGTCGCGCGCGAGCGCGGCGCCGACGCGCGCGGTTTCCGCGGGGAAGGCCGACCCCTGGCTCGCCGTCGCCAGCGCCGCCCGCACAGCCTTGTACAGGCCTGCATGCGTGTTCAGGGTGTGAATGTAAGCGCCCAGCGTCGCGCAAGCGGCCGCCGCCGCGCTGCGCCACTCGCCCCCCGCAGCCGCCGACCGGCACAGCTCGGCCGCGTCGTACACGCGGCACACGGCGTCGGACGCGTCGTCCAGGGCGGCGATGGTGGCGGGGGAGGGGGGGGCGGCGAGTGCGGCCGCGGCGTGTGCGTCGCACCTGGAAGAGAAAGAAAGGTCGTCGCTGCAGGCTCTCATTCTACCCCTCTTTCCTTCTCCTCTTCTTCTACTCACTCGACCATGCAGTCGCGGACCAGCGGCCCCCAGTCGGCGGGCGCCCGCAGCCCCGGCAGGCCAAACAGGGTGGCCGCCCCGCGCCCCGGCGCCCGCCGCGGTCGGCACGCCGCTCGGGCGGCCGCGGCCAGCATGCCGGGCGCCGGCTAGGGGAGGAGTGGAGGTGGAGGGTGTGTGTGGACGGCGCGAGAGCGAGCGCTCACTCTTGCCGGTGCTTTGGCCCCATGCGGCCGCCGCCGGCGGCAGGCGCCGCCCGGCGGCTGTTACCGGCGTTTATGGGAGATCCCCCCGGCGCGGCACGTCCGCCACGGCCGCTCTTGCGCCCGCGCGCCGCGCCCGACGGCGCTCCGGCGGCGGCCTATCTCTCCGCCCTGCAATCCCTGCTCGCCGACGCGCGCGACGACGACAATGCACCCCAGCCAGACGGGACGCGGGAGGACGCGGTGGCCTTTTTGGCGACGGCGCTTGGCCTGCCGCCGTCGACCGCTGCCGCCCTCGCCACACGAGCCTTTTCGTGGCGCTTGGGCCCTGGAGGCGGCCGGTATCGCACGGACGCGACGCCCAGTGTGGATGCGCTGGCTGCCAGACTCGAGGCGCTAACCGCGGCGGGCCTCGCGCGCGACGCCGTCGCGGCCGCCACGTCCCGCCACCCCTCGCTCCTCGCCCTCCCCCCCGCCCAGGTGCGCCTGGCGGCCTCGTTCTTGCACTCGCTCGGGCTGTCGCCGGACGACGTGGGCGTGCTGGCGGCGGCCGAGCCGCGCGTGCTCTCCTTTTCGGTTCAGTCCATGGCCCCCGCCGCCGCTGCGCTGCGCGCGGTCGGCCTGGACGTGGCCCGCCTGGCGGTGGCCGCGCCGACTGTGCTGGGGCTGAGCGTGGAGCGCAGCCTGGGGCCGCGCCTGGCCGCGCTGGCGCGGGAGCCGGCGCTCGCGCCGCCGGGCGCGCTCGCGGCGGCCGTGATGGCCGCGCCCACGCTGCTGTACGGGTCTACAGAGCGCCTGGAATCGTCGCAGGCCGCGCTGGCCGCGCTCGACCCGACAGCGCGCTCCGCCGCGGTGCGCGCCGCGCCCGGCCTGTTGCTCGCCGGCGGTGCGCGCCTCGACGCCGCGCTCGCCGTCCTGCGCGACGACGCGGGCCTCGCCACCAACGAGGCCGTGTCGGCCCTGCTTTGCAAGCGTCCTTTGCTGCTGCGCGGTGCTCTGGGCGCGACGCCGACAGTGGCGGCGGCGTCGGCCTGGCTCTCGGCCCGCCTCGGCGGCCGGGTTGCGGTCGTTGCCGTCGCCCACAGAGCCCCGGCAGTGCTGCATTTGTCCACTGAAAAGCTCGACGACGCGTGGGAGTGGCTGGTGGGCGCCGCGGGCCTCGCGCTGCCCCCGGACCGCGCCGCGCGCGTCGCGGCGGGCTGCCCCAGCCTGCTCGGCCTCACACCCGCCAACCGCGACTCCAAAATCGCATTCCTGACGGACGAAATCGGCATGACGCGGGACCAAGCGGCGGCCACGATTTGCGGGATGCCGACCCTGGTCGGCCTCGCCCTGCCGTCGCTCCGCGCGCGCGCCGCGTTCCTGCTCGGCGCCGGCGGGCGCACGCCGGCCGAAGTGTCGACGTTTGCGCCCGCCCTGGCGTCCTCGCTGGCCGGCCGGCTCGTGCCGAGGCTGATCGTCGCGGCGCGGGCGGGCCCGCGCGCCCCCCCGGCTGGCCGCGGCCGCCCGCCGTCCGCCCGGCTCTCGCTGTCCTCTCTCCTCGCACCAACGGACACAATCTTTTGCGAGCGAATGCGGGTGAGCCTGGAGGAGCTGGAAGCGGTGCGGCGGAGCGACGAGGTCGCGGCGGCGGTGCGCGCGGCCGAAGCGGTTGCGGCGAGAGGGCCGCTCAATGGCGACTGGGCGCATTAGACACACTGTGTAGACTTATTCGCTGCATGTGGGGTTCGTGGGGGGCGCGCCGACCAACGGTCTGGGCTTAGGCTTAAAACGGGGAGGGCACAATGTGGTGTGCGCCGCCGCCGGCCGTGTTTCGCCACACCGGCTCGCGCGTGGCGCGCCCCGCCCCGCCCTGCCCCCGTTTGAGGAGGGCCCTCTTCAAATGCGGCGCATGGCAATGTTGGGCGGCCTGGCCGCCGGCGCGGCCAGCATCGCGCTCCGCGACACGGCGCCTGGCGACGTGCCGCTCACCAGGGACGCCGAGATTGGGCTCATCTTGATCGCCGCAGGGCTGGTGCTGTTGGCAGGTGGGTCTTGGGGGCGGGATGCGGCGCCACGCGCTCCTGCGACCGCAGCGGGCGGCCGACCCCACCATCCCGCAGGCCTCATGTCCGGTCTCACGCTCGGCCTCCTCCAGCTCGACACAGTGAGTGGTGGTGGCTGGTGGGAGCCATCGAGCGGGTCGCAGGGCGTCGACAGCGGCGCCCTGGCCAGCCACCTCCACCCAACCACCCCACCTCCTCCTCCTCGTCCCCTCTAGGTCGACCTCGAAGTCTTGCGCCGGTCGGGCACCGACGCCGAGCGCGAGCACGCGGCCTCCATCGAGCCCTTGCTCGCGCGGCCGCACCACCTGCTCGTCTCGCTCGTCCTGGCAAACGCGGTGGCGATGGAGGCGTTGCCGCTGGTCCTGGACCGTCTCGGCCTCGACCCGATAACCAGCGTCGCCCTGTCCGTGAGCGTCGTCCTCATTTTCGGCGAGATCGCCCCTCAAGCCGTGTGCTCGCGGCACGGCCTCGCGGTCGGCGCGCGCTGCGCCTGGCTCGTGGCCGGGCTTATGGTGGTGACGGCGCCCATCGCGTGCCCCATCGCCGCCGTCCTGGACCGGGTCCTTGGCGGCGAGGCGTCGGCCCTCTTCCGCCGCGCGCAGCTCAAAGCGCTCGTCGACGCGCACGGCGCGGACGAAGGCCTGGGCGGCAACCTGACCGGGGACGAGATTGCCGTCATTCGCGGCGCGCTCGATCTCTCGGCCAAGACGGCGGCCGACTGCGCGACGCCGTTGGACAAAGTGTTTGCGTTGTCCTCCGACGTCGTCCTCAACCGCGCCACTCTCGCCTCGATCGTCGCGTCCGGCCACTCGCGCATCCCGGTGCACGCGCCCGGGAGAAAAGACGCCATCTCGGGCATGCTCCTTGCCAAAGAATTAATTCTTGTCGACGCCACCTCCCCTCCCCGCGTCGCCGACCTCAACGTGCGCTCCCTCCCCTTTCTGCGCGCCGACACCAAGCTCTACGACATGCTGCGCCTGTTTGAATCGGGGCGGTGCCACATGGCGGTGCTCGTGTCGCCGCCCGAGCCGGGGTCGTCGGACGAAGCGGGGTCATCGGACGAAGCCGCCGCCCCCGTCGGCATCGTCGGCCGCCCTCCGTCCGCTACGAAATCGGTCGAACGCCGCCTTGCCGCGGGCGAAGCCTTGGCCGAGGTGCTCAAGGCTCGGTCGGACCGGGAAGCCGCGCGCGCCCGTGCGGCCGCGACGCCGCTCGCCGTCGCCGGCGTCGCGCGCCCCGTCGGCGACACGCCGATGCCGTCGCCTTCGCCGCCTTGGGTGCCCCCGCCGTCGTCTTCTTCCTCGTCTTCCGACGGCGGGGGCCATGTTGTGGGCATCGCGACGATCGAAGACGTCATCGAGGAGCTCATCGGCGTGGAAATCGTCGACGAGACCGACCGCTGGGTGGACAACGACCGCACCCGGCGCGTTAACGCGGGCGCGCTGGCGGCGGGGTTGCCGCTGCACCTGCGGGAGTTGCTCCGGGACGACGCGGCGCGGCGCCGTGTCGGCCCCGCTGCTGGCGGCGGCGGCGGGTCGACCCTGCTGCCGGCCGCGCCCGCCTCGGTGCGCCCGCGGCCGGCGACCGGGGGGCGGGCGCGGCCGGGGTCGGGCGTGCGCGCGCCGCTGCTGCCGCCGACGTACGAGTGATCGATCCCGGGGGTTATGTTTCTTGCCAGTTCGGCCACCGCCCCGGCACATTGTTTGGTGGCATTGGTTTCTTGAAATCGGGTTTCACTAGCGCGAGGGCGAAGAAGGGGGAAGGCGGCGCGCGCGCGGAGAACAAAGCGCGCGCGCGCTTGCGCGGCGCCCACTCCCGCCGCACCCCCCCCCCCGGCCACTCACCCGCCATGCCCCTCTCCTCCCTCCCCCACGACTTTCTCGCCGCCGGCGAGGCCCGCATGCAGCGGCTAGAGGCGCGCGCCGCCGCCGGCCCGCCCGCCGCGCCGCCGCCCGCCGCGCTCGCCGACGCGCTCCAGATCGCGCGCGGCTTTGCGTCCGCCATCCGCGGGGGTGTCGTGATCGACGGCCTCACGCTCGGGGCGGCGGAAATGTGAGAACGAGAGACGGGACGAGAGGGGGGTGTGGCCGCCGCCAAAAACCACGTGGTGGGTGCCTAACCTCCCTCGGCCCCTCTTTTCAGGGCTGCTATCGAGCTGGAGCGCTTGCTCACGTTGTTGAAGCCCCAGAGCGAGGCGTCCGAGGGTTTCGGGGACGCCGACTGCGACCCCCTGTTCGCCCTCTCCGCCGCAGACGCCGCTGACGGCGCGCCCCAGGACGCCGCTCTGTGGTCGGCGCCGTGCTGTCTTGTGCTGTGCCGATTCGAGGTGGCGGTGGGCGCTTCCGCGGTCGCCGCGGTGCGCGCCGCGCGCCGCGCGCGAAGCGCCGCCGCCGTTGCCGTCCTCACCGCCACCGTTGACGCCTGGAAAGCCCGCCGCGAGGCCGCCGCCGCGCACCGCGTCGCCGCCCTGCGCGCGGCCGACGCGGACGCGTACCTGGCGCTGGCGGTGGCGTCCTGCGGCGACGCGCCGCCGTCGCTCGGCCGCCTGCTCGCGGCAACCGACGCGTGCCTGCGCTCGCTCGCCGGCCGCCTTGGCGTCGCGCCGCCGGCGGCGACCGGCGCACGCGCTTCCCTGGACTCGGTGCGCGCGGCGGCGGCGGCGTGGGACTCGGTCGTCGCGTCGGTGCAGGCCGCCGGGGCAGCGTCCGCGCCGCCATCGCTCTCGGGCGGCACCCTGCGCCCGCACCAGCTGGACGGCCTGCGCTGGCTCACTGGGCTGGCCGACCGCGGCCTGCACGGCATCTTGGCCGACGATGTAAGAGAGGAGAGGAGAGGAGGGGGTGCGCGGGGTCGAGGTCTCCTCCCCCTTTCGCCGACCCCTCCTCCTTCTTCCTCCTCCTCCAGATGGGCCTCGGCAAGACTGTACAGTCCATCGCAGCCGTCCTCGCCGGCCTGGACGCCGCTGCGGCGGCAGGCACGGCGCCGCCCCCTCCTGCCCTGGTCGTCGCGCCCGCGTCGCTGCTGGCCAACTGGCGCGCCGAGATCGGAGTGTGGGCCCCAGGGCTCACCATCGCCATCTACCGGGGCACGGCGGCCGAGCGGGAGGCGGTATGGGAGGCGCTAAAGCCTCTTTCTCGCACGCGCGGCACGCGCACCGCCGCGCGCGCACACGTCGTCCTCACGACCTACGAGTACGCCCTCGCCGACGGCGACGCCGACCGACTGCTGGCTCTGGACTGGGGGTGGCTTTTCGTGGACGAGGCGCACGCGCGCCTCGCGTCGGGGACGACCAAGGTAGGAGGAGAGAGAGTGAGAGGTGGGTGGGGGTCGCGCGGCGCGCGCCGCACCCCCGCCCGCCCACCACTCCCTCTCTCCCTCTCCATCTTGAGCTCTTCACCTCGCTCACCCGCGCCCGCGCCGGCACGCGCGTCCTGCTCACCGGCACCCCCCTGCAGAACGACGCGCGCGAGCTCTTCCACCTGCTCAACTTTCTGCTGCCCGGAGTGTTTGGCGACGCTGGCGAGTGGGGCACCTGGTTTGGCGCGGCGGAAGCGGCGGCCCGCGGGCGCGGCGCGGCGGCGCGCGGCGGCGCGCGCGGCGCCGCGTCGGCGGCCGAGGCCGCGCTCCTCTCCCAGGAGGAGCGCCTGCTCGTCACCGCGCGCCTGCACTCGGTACTGCGCCCCTTTGTGCTGCGCCGGCGCAAGGCGGACGTCGCGGCCGACCTCCCCCCCCTCGTCCGCGCCACCCTGGCCGTCCCGCCCACCCCCTACCAGGCCGGCCTCACCCGCCTGCTGCTGACCGACGGCGCGGCGGCCGCGGCGGGCATCCAGAACGCGCTGTGCGAAGCGCGCGCCATCGCCAACGCGCCGACGACCGCGCGGCTGCACCCCCCGTCCGCCGCGTCCTTGCTGCCGCGCCACCCGCTCCCGGTCGACGTGCGCCTGAGCGGCAAAGTCGACGTCTTCGACCGGCTCGTGCTCAAGCTGGCGGCGGGCGGGCACAAGACGCTCGCCTTTTCAACGAGCGTCGTCACGCTGGAGACCGTGCTGGCGCCGCTGCTGGGTAAGAGAGAGGAGGATAGAGTGGGGAGGGGTGGTTGGGAGGCGGGAGGCGCGGCGAGAGGCGCTGCCGGCGGTTCCGCGCGCGCGCGTGCTCGTCGACACCCCTCTTCCCCTCTCCTCCCTTCTCGACCCCCCCTCCCTCCTCCTCCCCCCTTGCAGAGTTTCGCGGCATTCCCTACCACCTAATCACCGGCAACACCCCCCCCGCCGACCGCGACGCCGAGGTGCAGGCGTTCAACGCGGGCGCGGGCGGCCGCTTCTTTCTCCTCTCGGTGCGCGCCGGCGGCGTCGGCCTCAACCTCCAGGCCGCCGACACCGTCATCCTGTTTGACTCCGACCCCAGTCCTGCCGCCAACGAGCAAGCGATTGCGCGCGCGCACCGGATGGGGACGGCGCACGAGGTGCGCTCCGTCATTCTCGTCGCGGCGGGGTCGGTCGAGGAGCGCCTCGCCGCGGCTGCCGGCGCCAAGGCGCGCGCCGCGGCCGCCCTCATCGATGGCGGCCGCTTCGACGGCGAGTCGACGGCGGGCGAGCGCCGGGCGGCGGTGCTGGCGGTGCTGGCAGAGGCGGCCGCCGCGGCGGCCGCGGGCGCCGGCGCGGCCGCGCCGCCCGTCGAAGACGCCCGCCTCACTGCACTTGTGTCGCGGTCGGACGCCGAGACAGTGATGCTCGAGGCGGCCGACGTGGCGCGCACGGCGCGCGAGCGGGAGGCGGCGGCGGCGCTTGGGGCGACGGGGCCGCTGTTTTCGCGCGTCGTGTCAGACGCCGAAGCCGCGCCCCTGCTGGCCGCCGCCGCGGCGGCCGCCGCGCCGCGCCCGGCACTCAACCTGGCCGACTACGGGCGCGGCAAGAAGCGCGGTGGGGGGGGGGCGACCCCGGCGCCGGTTCCGCCGCCGGCGCCCGCGTCGCCGCCTCCGGCCTCGCAGCCGCCACCCGCTTCTCCCACACCGGCGCCGCCCGCGTCCAAGAAGCCGCGGCAGGCGGCCCAGGCGGGCGCGCCGCCCAAGCGCGGGCGCGGGCGGCCACGCAAGGTGCCGCCGCCGGTCGCCGCGCCGCAGCCGCCGGCGGTCGCCGCGCCGCCGCCGCCGCCGCTGGTCGCCGCGTCGTCGCCGCCCCCGGTGCACGCTGCGCCCGCGGCCGTGCCGCCCTCGGCGCCGGCCGCGGACGCGCCGCGGCCGCCCCCCGCCGGCGCGGCCGCGCTCGCGTCCCTCCCCTTCCGCGCGCTCGCCGCCGCGCACGCGTCCCGCTTTGGCGTCCTGCCCTGGACGCACAACGCTACCTCCATCCGCAAGGCGCTGGCCAAGGGCACGGCGCTGGCGGGGGCGCTGGTGCGCGCGGCCGAGCCGGCGGGCGCGGTGCCCGCGGCACCTGCCGCCTCGCGCGAGCCCGCGCCCGTGGCGCGCGAGCCGACGCCCGTCACGCGCGAGCCGACGCCCGTGGCGCGCGAGCCGGCGCCCGCGGCGCGCGAGCCGACGCCTACCCCCCTCGCGCGCGAGCCGACCCCCCCTCCCGCCGCGACGCCGCTCGCCCGACTCCCCTTCTCCCGCCTCGTCGCCCTTTACACGGGCACGTTTGGCGCGCGCCCCTCCTCCAACAACACGGCCAGCATCCGGCGCGCTCTGGCGGCCGGCGTGCCGATCAAGGCGCGCGGCCCGCGCGCGGCGGCCGCGCCACCGCCGCGCGCCGCGCCCGCTGGCGCGCTCCCCGCGCGCGGCGCCAAGCGCGCCGCGCCCGAGGCGGCCGCGACGCCGCCGCCGGCGCCCACGCGCGTGGCCGGCGCGGCGGTCGCGGTGTCGCGCGGCGGGTGGGCCGGCGCCTGGGCGCCGGCCGCGCCGGGCGGCACGGCCGTCGTCGCCACGATCTGCTCGCCCTCGCCCTGGCCGCCCGGCCTAGCCCCGGCGTGATGGAGAAGAGGGAGGAGGGCAATGCCGGCGAAAGGGTTTTTTGTGACACACGAGACCCCCTCCACACACAGACCTCTCTCACCGTCCGCCCTCCTGCAGCCGCTGCACCGCGGCCCGCAACTCTTCCAACACATTGTCGTCCCCTCCCGCGGGCGCCGCGCCCCTCCCCCGCGGCTCTTGGTAGTGGCGCAGGCCGGTCAGGACCCCAGAGAAATGCCACGGCCGCGGCCCGGCGGCGTGCGCTTTGAGCGTCAATCTCTCGGTGCGCACCGCGACCGCCTGCAGTTGGGAGCAGGGGCGGCATTGAGGGTAGTAGCGCTGGCGCGTCGGGTTGAGGCCGACGGCCTCCCGCGCGCGCCAGGCAAGCGTCACCCGCTGCCGCGCAATCCACTGGCGCACCGCGCGCGTCGGGCGCGGGCGCGGGCGGGCGCGGCCGGCGCCGCGGCCGGCGGCCAGGCCGGCCGACCGCGCGACGAGCGAGCCGACCGACCACGCCGCGTCGAGCGCAGCGCCCACCGCGCCGCCCCCGCTCGCCGATCTCCCCCTCCAATAGGCGCCGCCTTTGGGCTGGGTGCGGGCGGAGGTCGCGATGAACTGGGCGACCGCGGCGGCGGCCGACGTGGGCGCGAGCGGGCGGCGACCCGGGCCGCCTCCGCCGTTGGCCGCGGCGCCGCCAAACACGACCTTGTTTGGCGGGATGTGGTCCCCTATGACGCGGCCGTGGCGGGAGCCGCAGTGGTGGCAGCCGTCACTGGGGGGGGAGGGAGGGGGCGGCGCGCGGGTCGGCGCGCGCGGCCGGCGCGCCGGAAACCCCCCCCCCCCCACCACCCCCCCCACACCCGCCACCCACCGCCGCATCAGCCGCGCCAGCTCCCCTTTGGCCACGTCGGTCGCGTACTGCGACCCCGGCGCGGGCAGCGACTCGACCGCGCACGCGCCGGGTTTGACGAGGTCGGACGGCAGCAGCGCCCTGTACCTCCCCCCCATGGCCCGAAACAGGACGACGCCCATGACGGCATCGCACACGACGTCCGCCTTGCGCCACATGCGGGGCGGCGGGTCGCGCCCGTCGGCGCGCGTCGCGCGGCGCACGCGGAGGGACGCTTGGCCGGCCAGGGCGGAGGAGAGGGCGACGCCCAGGGCGCCGAAAGTGGGGGCGATGAGAGGGGTGGCGCACGAGAGGCGGGCGGCGAAGCAGGCGGCCTGGAAAGAAGGGGGCACGATGCGGGGGGTCGGCACGGCGCGCGGCAGGCTTCCGCGGCCGCCACCCCACCACACACATCCCCTACCTGCGTCGCCGCCATGCCCAGCGTGAACGCGGCCGCCGACGCCGCCGCCTGCGCGGCGTAGGGCGCCGCCGGCTCCAGGAACGCGGTGGCGCGCGCGGCGGCGGCCCGGGCGTCGTCCAGCATGGTGGGAGGAGGGCAGCGGGAGGGCGGGAGCGCCTCCCGGGCGCGGTGGGGTGTGTCGTCGAGCGGGCGCCGCGGCGGCGCTCTCGCGCACTCGCTCTCTCTCGCACGCCCACCATCGGTCACTCGGCGCCCACGTACAGCAACCGGTCCGGCGTCCCCGGCAGCATGGCCGCGGTGTCGACCGCGCCTGGCGTCGCGCGCTCGGCGAGCGCCGCCGCGACCTCCCCCGCCCCCACCCCCTCCCCCAGCAGCAGCGCGGCCGCGCCCGCGACAAAGGGGGCGGCCATGGACGTGCCCGACGCCCAGGCCAGGGCGCCGGGGGACGAGGGGTGCGCGCAGCGCGCTCCGGGGGCGCCGCCGCACGCGCTGAGAATGTCGCCGCCCGGCGCAAAGAGGGTGACGCAGGCGCCAGAGGAGGAGAACGGGTAGACGGGGTCGCGGGCGGGAGGAGGCGCGCGGGAGGCGCCTCCACCGACCGCGCCGAGCGCGGCGTCGGCCGCGAGCCGCCGCCGCCCCCTCCCGCCACCCCCGCCCCACGCCGCCCACTTGGCGGCCGAGTCACTGGCCGCCACCGTGATGACGCCCTTGCCCCCCAGGCGCGCGGGCGACTCGGCGCACGCGTCCGCGGCCGGGCCGCCGTTGCCCGCGGCGACGACGGGGACCAGGCCGGCCGCCGCCGCTGCTTGAATGGACGCCTCCATGGCGGCCACGCCGGCGACGTCGGAGGTGCCCAGGGAGAGGAGGATCACGCCCGGCGTCGCCGGCGGGTGGGTCGACACAACCCAGTCGAGCGCGCCGACCACCGCCGACGCCGCGCCACCGCCGTCGCCGCCCAGCACGGCGACGGAGACGATGGTGGCGGCGGACGCGACGCCGACAGCGGCGCCGGCGGCGACGCCGGCGACGTGGGTGGCGTGCCCGTCGGCCGAGGGCCGAGGAGAGGGAGAGACAAAGCTCGGCCCGCGCACGAGGCGGCTCCCGAATTGGGCGTGGTCGTCGACGCCGCCGTCCAGGACGTAGAGGCGGACGCCGAGGCCGCGGCGGGGGTAGGGGGCGGGGTCGAACGCAGGGCGCAGCGGGGACGGGCGCCGCTGGGAGACGCGGGCCAGGCCCCACAGGGCGGCCGGGCGGGCTGGTGACGTGGCCGCGGTGGTACCGTTCAGCGCGGCATGCGCAGCCGCCGCCAGGGCGTCAAAGGGGGGCTGGCCGAGGCGCGCGCCCGGCTCGGCGGGCGCCTGCGCCAGGCGCCGTCCGCGCGTCGGCCGGGAGGCAATCATCTCGGGCCGGCTCACCGGCGCGTCCGGCTCGAGCGAGGCGATCGGGCGGACGGCCGCGAGCGCGGCGAGGCCCGCGGGGGTGGGGCGGCCGACGACTGCCAGCAGCGCGGTCGACCAAACGGCCTCGCACGCGCCCCGCGGCAGGCGGGCACACGCGAACCGCAGGGCGGCGGCGTCGGCGGCGGGGTCGGGGGTGGGCTGAGGGGAGGGAGGGAGGGGAAGCGCGCGGGAGGGGTGAGCGGGGGCGGCCGCGCGCCCTGCTCCACCCCCATCCCTCCGCCGACCGCGCACGTGGAACTGCACGATGACGCGCGGGGGGAGACCGGGGCGGTAGGCGGTCGTCAGGGCGACCACCGCAACCGCGGCCACCACGAGAGCCGCCGCCGCCGCCGCCCGCGCCCTGCAGCCCGCCGACGTCTTCATCAAGTGGCGCCCGGGTGATTGCATGTGTGCGGCGCTCGAATCAATGGGTATTGGCGCGCGGCCGGCAGAGTGGCGCGCCGCTCGCTCGCCGCCGCGACACCGGAGCGCTCGCGCCGTGGTTCTCTCTCCTCTCTCTCTCTCTCGACCGCCTCTCTCGCCCCAGCGGCGCCGGTGTCGGATTGGTACGCGCTCTCGCGTCGCTGCTGCCGCGGCTCTCAAACTCCCCCCCCCCCCCCCAAAAAAAAACACCCTCCTCACCGCGCCGCGACGCCCGGCCACGCGGCCGCCGCCGCCGCCGCCACCGCGCGCCCCGCGCGCGCGCGGGCGGCCTCGCGCTGGGCGTCGAACTCGCCCAACGACCACAGCGCGGCGCCCGCGCGCGGCGACCGCACGACCAGCACGCGCCGCTCCCCCGTCCCCGCCACGTCATCGTCGCCGGAGAGGGCGGACGACCGGTGGATGACGTGGACAAGGGCGGGAGGCGGGGGGGAGGGGGAGACGCCGCGCCGCGCGGCCGACGCGGCTTGCGACGCGCGGCGCGCCCGCCACGCGCGCAGGCCGGTGCGGTCGACGACGCCGCCGTCCCGGAACGGGCCGGGGTGGGGGGCGCCCGCGATGGCGAGGGGGGCGAAGAGGCCGGGGATCGCGGCGGACGCCGCGACCGCTTCCGGGAGCGGCCCCGAGTCGAGCAGGACGTGGCGCCCGTCGGCTGCGACGACGCCGACGCAAAACTCGGTCGGCAGGTCCTCAAACGTGGGCGGCAAGAGGTCCCGCAGACGGTCCACGACGCCCGCGAGCGACGCGACGCCGCGCCACGGCCACGCCGGCCGCAGGTAGCGGATGGGCGGGACGGCCGACAGCTCGCGCGCGACGGCGGCGGGGGAGTGGCCCGCGGCGTAGAGCGCGCCGGTCAGCGCGCCCGCGCTCGTGCCCATCACCCCGCCCACGCTCAACCCCGCGTCCTCGACCGCCTGCAGGAAGCCGGCGTGGTGGGCAAAGGCGAGGAAGCCGGAGGAGAGGACGAGGTCGACGGAGCCGGGGGGGGGTGGGGGGCGCGCGGAGCGGGCCGCGCTGCTGGGGGGGCGGGGCGGGGCCGCCGCCCGGGACGCGCGCGAGCCGCCAGCGGCCGGCGCGGGCGGCGGCGGGGCCAGGGCGGCCGTGGGGCGCATGACTGGGGGAGGGGGGGGGGTCGAGGTCGGCGAGGGGTTGGAGCGCAGGCGCCCGCGCGCGGCGGCAATGCGCGCCCGTCGCCCGCCCGCGTCGCCCGCCCGCGACACCACGCCCGCCCCAGCAAAGCGCGCGCGAGGCCGCGGGCGGCGCGTGGGGCGCGCGCGGCGCGGCCGCAGGATGAGCGCTGACGCGGGCGCGCCGCGCCGTGCCACGCCGGGCCGCGCGGGCGGCCGCGCCCGCGGCCGGGCGCAGGCAACCCAAATTTCGTGTCCGCACCTGCATGGGCGTCGCCGGGAGCGGCCGGGCGCGCGGCTGGCGAGCGCAGCGGCCGCGCGCCGCGCGGCGGCGCGGGGCCTGACATTCCGGGCGGCAGCGCCAAGGCGACGGGCGCGCACGAGCCGGGCGCGCGCAGCGGGAGGCGCGCGGCGGTCGCGGGCCGCGGAGGCGCGCGGGGAGTGGTCAGCGCCGGGAAGAGCGTTGGCCGCACGCTCACAATCTCCCGCTTGGACGGCCCACGCGCCCGCCGCCGCCTCCCGCGCCCCCGCCGCGCCTCCATGCCCCCCCGGCCCGCCGTCCTGGTCTCCAACGACGACGGCATCTTCGCGGCCGGCCTGCGCGCCCTGGTGGAGGCGTTGGCCGCGTCTGGCTGCTGCGACGTGTACGTCTGCTCGCCGAGCGGTGGTGAGGGAGGGGGAGGGAGGGATGGTTGGGTGGAGAGGCGACGCCGGCACGGCCCGACACCGACCCCGACCCCGCCACCCGGCCCCCTCCAGAGCGGTCGGCCCTCTCGCACGCGATCACCATGCGCAAGCACTTCGCCGTCTTCCCCCTGCCAGGGGTGCCCGGCGCGAAAGAAGCGTACGCCGTCGACGGCACGCCGGCCGACTCTGTGATGGTCGGCCTGCACGCGCCCGTCTGGCGCACCGCGCCCGGCGGGCCGGCGGCGGCGGGCGGCGACGGCGGCGGCGGCGACGACGGGGGGGTCACCGGCTCCTCGTTCATCTCGCTCGTCGTCTCCGGCATCAACGCGGGCGACAACGCCGGCTTCCACGCCATCTATTCCGGTGGGTGGGGGGCGCCAACGAGGGGGTTCGCTGCGTTGGGGGAGGTCGGCGGCGCCCCCGGCACCCCTCTTCTTTTCGTCTCGCCGCCCCGACACCCCTTTCCCTCTTTCTTCGCTCCCGCCGCCAGGCACCGTCGGCGCCGCGCGCGAGGGCGCCCTGGCCGCCCTGCCCGCGGTCGCCCTGTCCCTGGACGACCACAAGGCGAAAGATGGAGGCGACTTTCTCTCCGCCGCCGCGCAGGGCGCCGCGTTTGTCGCCGCGTTCCTCGCCGCGCACCCGGCCACCGCGCCGTCGCCCCTGACGGGGCGCGTGCTCAACCTCAACTTCCCGGCAAAGGACGCCGCGCCCGCGACCCGCCTCGTGCTCGCGCACCAGGGCGGCCACTGCTGGCGGCCGGGGTTCGACGAGCGGTTCGTGCGCACGCAGCAGGTGGGGGTGGAGTGGGCGGGGGGCGGGCGGCGTGGGGGGCACAAGGGGGAGGACGGCGCGGCGGCGACGCCCCCACCCCCTCGCGCGCCCCTCCCTTCCCAGGGCGACCCGCCCAACTCGCCGCGCGGCCCGGCCGACGGCGGCGCGCCGCCGCCGGGCACGGCGGGGGTGCGCTACTTCTGGAACGTGGGAGGTGGGAGCAGGGGGGAGGGAGTGGCGCGAGGGGCCGCGCGCGCGCGCAGCTTTCCCTCGACCGCCCGCCCTCCCCCCCTTCTCTAGGCGACATGTTTCGAGACGACGACGCGGGGTCGGACACGTGGTGCCTGGCCCGCGGCTTTGCGGCGGTGACAGTTTTGGGCCTCGCGCAGCAGCTCCTCACCCCCTCCGACGCCGCTGCCCTCGCCGCCAACGCGGACGCGGTGAGGGCCGCGACGGAGCTCGCCAGGGCGGCGGCGGCGTCTTTGGGGCTCGAGTTTGGGGTCGGCGGCGGCGGCGCGGTGTGACGCGCGCGCGCCCGCGCCTCTCCCGCCCCCACTCCCCCCCCCCAAACCGGGCGCGATGGTGCTCAAGTGAGTCCCCGTCTCCGTGCGCCGCCCGCGGGAGGGCGCCGCCGCCGCGGCGGGCGCGCGCGGCACGCGGCGCGCGGCTGCGCCGCCCGATCGCGCGCCCGCCGCCGCGTCCCGCCCCGCGCCCGCCCCGCCGGCCCGGGCGGGGAGCACGCGTTGCTTCTGCGCGCACCTCGGCGCGCGCGCGGGCTTCGTCGCTCACGCACGCGCCCCCTCCCTCCTCCCACCCCAGGACGACGACGTGCCGCTTCAGCGGCCTGCGCATCTACCCCGGCCGCGGCACGATCTACGTGCGCACCGACGGCCAGGTGAGAGGGAGAGGGAGGAGTGAGGTCGCGAGCGTGGCGCGGCGCGCGGCGCGCGGGCGGCCGCCGCGCGCGGCGCGCGCGCGGCGGCCGGCGGCCGCGCCTTCCCGTTCCACCTCCCGCTCGACGCGGGCGGACAGCGCGACTGCTCCCGGGCGGGCGCGGCGCCCGATGGCGTCGTCCCCGCGCGCCGGCGCGGCCGGCGGCCCGCGATCCCCCGCTTCGGCCGCCGCGCACGCCCGACTCCGGCCCCCCCCCACCCCTCTCCCCGCAGCAATTCCTGTTCATCAACCGCAAGTCGCGCTCCCTCGCCCTGCAGCGCAAGCGCGCGGCCAAGGTGGCCTGGACGGCGACCTACCGCAAAGCGCACAAGAAGGACGCCGAGTCGACGGTCGCCCGCAAGAAGCGCCGGGCGACGGCTCGCGTCGCGGCCCGCGCCATCGTGGGCGCGTCGCTGGAAGTGATCAACAAGCGGCGGTCGGAAAAGCCCGAGGCGCGCAAGGCGACGCGCGAGGCGGCGGCGCGCGAGGTGCGGGAGCGCGCCAAGAAGACGCGCGCGGAGAAGGCGGCGCTGCGGGCGGGCGGCAAGGGGGGTGGCGGCGCCGCGAAGGGCAAGGCGGCCGGGTTTGCGCCCGCGCCGAAGGCCAAGGGCGGCGCGGGCGGCAAGCGCTGACGAAGAGGGTGGTGTGAGGCGCGCGCGCCCTCCGTTTGCAACTGGTTCACCCCGTTTGCGCTCTGCGTTTGGTGGTGGCGCGAGGGGGGCGGCGCCGCGCGTCTCCCCTCACCGCGCCTTTTTTGTCTCCTCGGCGCCGCTCCCGAGCACAAACCGGCGGTCGCCCGGCGCGAGCGCGCACCGGTCCAGCGCCCAGCCAGCGCCCTCGGCGGCCGCGGCGAGCGCGGGCCAGTGGCGGGCCATCCACCGCGCCGCGCTGGCGGGCCGCTCCAGCCCCGGCCCGCACGCGCCCGCCAGCAGCAAGCCATGCATGTGCCCTTGCAGCACGTCGGCCGGCGCCGCGCCGGCGGCCAGGGCGACGCGCGCGCCGCGTGGGGCCGGGGCGGCGACGTAAGGCGCGGCGGCCGGCGCGGCGGCCACCAGCTCCGCCACGCTGCACCCGGCGCCCTCGGCCACGGCCGCCAACGACGTGCCGAGAAGCACGTGCGGCGGGCGGGGCCCCAGAAGAAACCGCAGCGGGGGCGGCGTGAGCGGGTCGACGGCCGCGACGGCCGCGGGCGTCGGCACCGCGCCGCCCGCCGCAAAGCAGCGCAGCACGATGAGGGCGCGCGATTGGTTGAGCGTGGGCAGCACGAGGCAGCGCAGGGCGGCCACGTTGAGGAGGACGTGCGCGGCGGTGAGCGCCGCGAACAGAAGGGCGGCGCCCCTTGGCGACGCTGCGCCCGCCTTTGCCAGCATCCACCCCAGCACCATGCCGACCAGCGTAACGGCCGTCTCCTGGGTGCCCTCTTTGGCGGCGACGTCGGCCGCGTTGCCGGCGCGCGCAAAGTGGGCGGTGAGCGCGGCGCGCGTCGCGCCGCCCGCGACGCCGGTGAGAGCGCGCGCGATGGACGACAGGACAACAGCCATCGCAAAGGCGCGCCCGGCGAGGAGCGGGGACGCGGCGTCGAGAACCAGCGCCGCGTCGTTTGCGACGTCGGCCGCGAGGCGCCACGCCTTGGCATCGGCGTCCATGCGTGCGGTGGACGCGAGCACCAACGATGCCACCATGCCGGTCGCGTCCCGCAGCACCCACTGGGTTGCCGCGCCGAGCGGTGTTGCGGCCGCGGAGCCGACGCCGAGCGCGCGCAGGAGCGCGGCCGACGCGGCCACGCCGCGCACGTACGAGCAGAGGCCTTGCAAGGAGTCGAACAGTTGGTAGCGCGCGTACCCTGGGGCCACCGAGTCGGGGAAGCCAGCCGGCAAGAAGCAGGAAAGCAGGACACGGGCGAGCGCGAGGGAGGAAGCCTGGGCGCCGCCGGAAGCGACGCAGCCGCCATCGGCCGTGTGCGTAACGTCGGGCGCGGGGCCGCCGGTCTCCAGCGCGACGACGGCGCGCTGGCGGGGCGGCATCGCGCGGCGGAGTGTGGGCGCGCACACTCTCTTCGCGATGGCGGCCGCCGGCGGCGAGGCCGCCGTCTTTTCGGGCACCCGCCGCGTGCCCCTGGTCACACTGCCCACGCCCAAATGTGAGAGAGAGGGAAGGAGGGAAGGGGTGGGGCGGCAATGGCGTCGCGCGCCCCTGAAGGCGCGATTAGGGGCGTTTGAAGCCGCGGCGCCACCCCCACCGATCATTTTTAATCCTCTCTTCATCAGTCCTTGCGGCGGCCGACGGCAAGGACGTCGTGAAAAAGAGTTCGACGCGGCGTGGGCGCTACCTGCTCGCCATCGCGGCCCATATCCAGCCCATGGCGTCCGGGAAGCTGGTATGGGATTGGCGGGAGGAAGGAGTGGAGGGAAGAGAAGACGGCGGCGTCTCGTGGGCGGTCGCGGCGTTCCGATGGCCCACCGTCGCCTCCGCCCTCTCTCTCTTCAGGGCACCCTCGCCCGCCTGGACACCGCGACGCCCGTACTGTACATCGACTTCCCGTGCGGCGGCCGCCTCAAGTTCAGCGGCCGCCTCCTCTTCCCCAAAACGCGCTACGCCGTGCTGCGCGCCACGCCGCGCGGGGTGCTCTGCGAAGACGTGCTTGAAGCCGTGGTCCTGTTTGCCAAGGCGGCGTGGGTCGGGAGCGCGGCCGACAACCCCACAGAAAAAGAGCTGCCCCTCCCCGCTGGCGTCCTGGGCCCCGCCCCGGCCCGCGCCGTCGACTGGGACGCCGCGCCCGCCGGTACGGTCGCCATCGGGGGCGGCGGCGGCGGCGACGGGCCGTCGCAGCGCGCGCCGTGCGGCGGCGCGACGGACGACGAGGGCGCTCCCGGCGGCTCCCAGCGCGCCGCGCCGCGGCGGGCGGCGGCGGCGAAGCGGGCGCGGTATGCGGACCGGAGCGAGGACGAGGAGGAGGAGGAATGGGACTCGGCGGGCGACGGAGAGGAGGAGGACAAGGGCGGCGAGAGCGACGGCGCGTGCGCGCCCGCGGCTGCCCCGCGCCCGCCGCCGCCGGCCAAGAAAAAAGCCAAGCCGGCCCGCAAGCCGGCGTCGGACGGCGACGACGAGGGCGACGAGGCCGAGGCGTCGGACGGTGGCGACGGCGACGGCGGCACCCCCCCACCCCCACGCCCCCGCGCCCGGCGCGCCAGCGCGGTCGCGGCCCAGGGCAAGCTCTTGGAGAGTGACAGAGAGGGCGACGGCGACGGGAGCGGCGACGAGGGCGACGCAGACGACGGTGACGCGTCAGGCGGCTCGGCCGACTCTGAATCCGACGCCGATGACGATGACGCGAGCGAGTGAGAGTGGTGCCAATGCTGCTGCACAGTTTGCAAGTGTGCGTGTCCCCGTCACTCCCCCTGGTCTCCCTCCTCGATCACTCTTCAAACGCGAGCGGCACGCCGCGCCGCCTCCCTCCCAGCCGCACCCCCGCCCCACCCCCCATCAGCTCCAGGCCCGCCACCAGCTCGCACGCCTTGCACACGTCGCCCGACGCCATGGCCCCGCAGGTGGCGCACGCGCCGGCGGCGGTCGCAGGCGCCGTCCCCGCGGCGACGAGCCCTTCCGCGGTGCGCACGAGCGCGGCCACCGCGGCCGGGTCGAGGGCTTCCAGGTCTTTGACCAGGTCGCGAGGGGCGCCTCGGGCGGCGAAAGGGGCGTACACGCACTCGGTCGAAAAGTAATCCAACCGCTTGTGGTGCGCATACAGCACGATCTCCTTTTCGTACGTCACCAGAAACGGTTTGACGCGCGGCACGGTGGCGGTGGTGGAGGGCGGGGTCGGGGCGTCGCCGTGTCCGCGTCTTTCGGCGCGGTCGGCCGCCCTCTGCCCGGTCGTCGCGCACCCACACCGCGCCAGCCTCGCGGCATCCCCCCGCACCAGGTTCAGCAGCACCGTCTCCGCCACGTCGTCCGCGTTGTGGCCGGTGGCGATGACATCCGCTCGCGTCAGGGCCGCGCCGCGGTCGAGCGCCTGCCGCCGCAACACCCCGCAAAACGTGCAGTTGGACCCGGTCCCCGTCGCTTTAGCGACTGCGTCCACCGTCCACCCTTTGTAGAGGTCGGCGTAGGAGAGGACGGTGAGCGGCATGCCGTACTGAGACGAGTTGCGATGCACCGTCGCCAAACTGTCGTCCCTGTACCCCGCGATGCCTTCGTCGATCGACAGCAGAAACAGATCAAGGCCATAATCATGCCTCTGATTCAGTGTCGCCAGCATGGACGCGAGGACGGTCGAGTCTTTGCCGCCCGACGCGGCGACCGCGACGCGGTCGCCGCGGGCGAACAGGGCGTGGCGGACAATTGTGTCGTGCACTTCGGCTTCGAGGGCGGCGTAGAAGCAGGGCTTGCAGTGCTGGAGGAGGGGAGGGGAGGTGGGAATGCGGACGACGGCGGCGGGCGCAGCATCCGGCCCGCCCCCGAGACCCACCAAGTCGCCGCCCTTGGGACGGCGCAGCACGGCGGCGCCGCCGCAGTGCGCGCAGTCGGGCATGGCGGCCGCCAGGGTGTGGCGCGGTGTGCGGCGCCGGCGCGGTCGTCACTCCGAGGCAGCATGGAGCAGCCCGCGCCCCGCCCGCGCCCACGGCACACACGCACTGGCCGACCCCGCCCCCAACCGCCGCGCGCCGCGTCCTCCCCGCGCCCCGTGGCGCCCGGCAGCCCCTACCCCGCCGCCGCGTTTTGCTCCAACTGCGGCCTGTGCGACACCCCGCTCATCGCGCACGTCAAGGAGGCGTGCGCGTTCCTGGGGACGGGTGGGTGGTGGGCAGGGGTGGGGGTGGAGGGTCGGGGTTGAGCGCCGCGCCGACCGCGCGCGGCTCACCGCCCCCTCTGCCTTCTCCCCCCCCTCCCTCCCAGGCATGTCCAAAGCGCACGACCTCGAGCCCGCCGTGCACGGCCGCCACCGGGATCTGACGAGCGAGCACGAGCTGCGGTACGGGGTGACGGACGAGACGTTCTACGCGCGCGCGCGCAAAACGGTCGACGGCGCGCAGTGGACAGGGGTCGTGACCCGCATCGCGGCCGCCGCCCTGGAGTCCGGCCTCGTGGACGCTGTAGCCTGTGTCGGGTCCTCCCCCGACGACCCACTGGCCCCCGTGCCGCTCCTCGCGTGGACCCGCGCCGAGGTGGAAGCCGCCGCCGGCGTCAAGCCCTGCCTCGCCCCCACCCTGCGCCTGCTGCCCGCGGTGGAGGCGTTGGCCGCCACCGGCGACGTCAAGCGGCTGCTGTTTGTCGGGGTCGGCTGCCAGGTGCAGGCGGTGCGCGCGGTCGAGGCGCGGCTCGGCCTTGACGCGCTTTACGTTCTGGGAACGAACTGCGCCGACAACGGCCCTCGCCAAGGGCTGCGCACCTTTCTGGAGGCGGCGGTGCCGGACCCGGGGGCGGTGACCAAGTACGAGTTTGCGCAGGGTGCGCGAGGGAGCGAAAGAAAAGGAGGGGGTCGAGGGGCGCGCTGGCGTCGACCGCTCACCGCCGCCCACCCCATCACACCCCTCCCAGACTACACTGTCCACTTTGGCGCCGCGCCCGGCGCCGAGCCTGGCCCCAACCCGGACCGGGTGCCCTACTTCTCCCTCCCCTCGAACGACCTGACCGACGTCATTGCCCCATCGTGCCTCGCCTGCTTCGACTACACGAATTCGCTCGCGGACGTCGTCGTCGGCTACATGGGCGTGCCGGCGCCGTTGATAGGGGCGTTGGAGATGAAGAATGGTTATTCTCACGTCACTGTCCGCAACGCGGCCGGCGCCGCCCTCCTCGCCGCCGCTGCCCCGTCCCTCGAGACCAAATCGACCCAGTCCTGGGGCCAGGCCCTGGTCAAGCCCCTGGTGCTGGCGACGCTGCAGGCGGATGACGAGGCGCGGCTCGGCCGCGGGCCGGCGCCCGCGCCGGCGCGCGTCGGGGCGCTCATCGCGCGGATCCTCACCTGGCTCGGCCCGCGCGGGCTCGCGTTTGGCGCGTACTCGGTCGACTACCACGCGCTGCGCAACGCGCTGTACGTGAAACGATTCTTTCCAAAGGCGCGGGTTGGGTCCCACCTACCGCCGCACGCGGTCGAGATCTTCCGCCGGTACGACACCGGTGGCTCCATATCTGCCCGGTTGAAAGAAGCGCCGCCGGAGCCGCCGCGCGCGCGCGTGCGCGAGTCGTGAGGGAGAGAGGGAGAGAGAGAGAGAAAGAGGGAGGGGGTCTGAAATCACCTCTTCACACCGCTCCTCCCTCCTCCTCTCTCCTCTGATGATGGCGGCGACCCAGCGCGCCGCGCGCCGGTCGTCCCGCCTGGCAGCGGCCGCGGCGGGCGCGCCGGCGGCGAAACGCGGCCGCGCTGACGGCGGCGCGCCCACCGCCAAGCGGGGCCGCGACCCCGCCACCAAAAAGGCGGCGGCCGCTGGCCCTGGGAGAGACATGGAGAAGACGCTGTGGGCCAAGGGCTACACGCTGGTCGCGGGTGAGGGATGAGCGGAGATGTGGGCCGACAAGCGGTCGCCCGCGCCCCCGCCTACGCCCGCCCAATGCACACACGCGATCATCCATCTCTCCGACCCCTCAACCGCCACCCACAGGCGTGGACGAGGCCGGCCGCGGCCCCCTCGCGGGCCCCGTCGTCGCGGCGGCCGCGGTGCTGCCCCGGAATTTGGCGCTCGGGGCGATCAGGCTGGACGACAGCAAGAAGATGAGCGAAGCGGAACGGGAGGAGGCGTACGAGGCGTTGATGGCGCACCCCGAGGTTTACATAGGCGTCTCGATCGTCGACCACGCCACCATCGACCGCATCAACATCCTGCAGGCCACCATGCAAGCAATGGACGACGCCGTCGCCGCCCTGAAGACGCCGACGCCTCTCGACGCCGCCCTGGTCGACGGCAACCGCGTTCCGCCGCGCTGTGCGGACGGGTCCTTGGGCACCCGCCACGCGGCAGCCATCGTCAAAGGGGACGCCAAGTGCGCCGCGATCGCGGCGGCGAGCGTGGTGGCCAAGGTGACGCGCGACAGGATCATGGTGGCGGCCGCGAAAGAGTATCCCGTTTTTGGCTTTGAGGGCCACAAGGGCTACCCCACCGCCGCCCATGTCGCGGCCCTAGTCAAGCACGGGCCCTGTGCGATTCACCGGCTTACGTTTGCGCCCATAAAAAACATGATTTAGTGTCGAGGGGCGGTGGTTGGGGGGTTTTTCGCCTTTGTTGTGGCTCTGGCTCCGTGTAGGGCATCTGTTTCAGAGGGAGAGGCTGCGCTCAAAGTTGCAGCATCGAGCGGGGTCGCCTGCGGGCGCGACGGCGCGCCGCGGGCCGGCATGCGCACTCGCGCGCCGCGCGCCGCCCTCGCCCGCGGCTCCCCTCCCCTTCCCCACACACGACCCCTCGCTTGGCGGACCACCGCTCCCCTCCTCAATGACGCTGGTCGTCCGCCGCGCCGCGCCGCGCGGCGGACCGCCCGACGAGGCGGTGCTACCGCCGCCCGCCTCGCTGGCGTCGGTCAAGGCCGCGGTGGCGACCGCGTTCGAACTGGGCGACGAGGTGGGTGGTGGAGAGCGGCGCGCGGGCGGCTGCACGCGGCGCGCCGCGCGCGATTCGCACGACGCGCGCGCCACCCGCCCCCACGCCCTCCCCCCTCCTCCCTTCAGTCCTCGTTCGACCTCGTCGACCTGACCACCGGCGCGCGCGCCACCGACGCCCGCCTGGCGCGGTCGCAGGCGGGGCAGGTGCTCTGGGTCGTCGCCGCGGGCACCGGCGCGCTGGCAGGCGTGGCCAAGGTAGGGAGAAGAAAGGAGAGGGTTTGGAGGATGGAGAGAGGGGGGGCGAGAGGGGGCCGACCAACCCTCAACCCCCACCCCTCTCCTCGTCGTTTCTGCAGGAGCGCGTTTCCTTTCAGCCCCACCCCAAGACGATCACCGCCGCCGGCGACTACGAGTACTACGCCGCGTCAGGGCGTTCGCCCATCGCGTTTGCGGTGGCGGAGCTGGTGGACAATTCTCTGAGGGCGGCGCGCGCGGCGAGCGAGAAGGCGGCAGCGGCGGCCGCGGCCGCCGTCGCCGCCGGTCGCGCGCCGCCCCCTCCCCCTCCCCCTCCCCGCGTCGACGTCACCATCGCCACCAATTCCACCGGTTCTTCGGGCCTGCTGTCGGTGTGGGATGGCGGGTGCGGGATGGGCGCGCGCGCGCTCGGCGCGTGGGCGGTCATGAACCTCCCCGCGGCCGACCGCCCCGCCGACGGCGATGAGGAGGGCGAAGGCGGTCCCGCCGACGGCCTCGCGGCCTCTGCCTCCCCACACGGGTCGCCCGAGGTGGAGCCCGCGGCGTCGGCGCTCGCCGCGGCGCGCCACCTGACCGGCGACCTGTCGTTCTTCGGCGTCGGCTCCAAAAACGCGGCCTTCTACCTAGGCCGCTCCGTGCGCGTCACCACGCGGTCGCCGAACGACGGCGTGGTGCGCGAGCTGGCGCTCGACGCGGCCGAGCTGGAGGCGCGCTACGCGGCGGGCGGCGACGTCTACTCGGCCGACCTCGCGTCGCGCGACGCGGGCGACGCGACTGCCGCCGCCGCCGCTTTACCTCCCGGCGCCGCCCTGGAGCCGGCCTTCGCCGGGCTGGAAGCGTCGTGGCTGGCGGCCGAGGGCGCGGCGCCGCACTGGACGCGGGTGACCGTCGCGCGGCTCAAGCCCGACGTGCTGGCCGCCCTCGCCGCGGACAAGGGCTGCCGCCAGCTGGCGCGCACGCTGGCCCATCTGTACCACTACTATGTGCACGGGCCGGCCGGGCGGGCGCGGGGCAGGGGCCAGGAGGGGGGGGGACTTCTTCCCGGCGCGCCGCCCCCCCCGGACATCGCCCTCACCGGCGTCGTCGCCGGCCGCGTCGTCTGGTCCACCCGCCTGGCCGATGTGGTCGACGACCTGGAGTCGCGCTACCTCAAGGCGGCCAAAGCCGAGCTCCGGTTTGCGCTCCACGTCCCCGGCTGCGGCGACGTCGGCGGCGTCCTCTGGTACTTTCCCTGCGGCGCGGACGACGAGACGGTGCCCGAGGATGATGGGGATGACGATGCGGCCGCTGCCGCGGGCGGCGCCGGCATCGACATGACTCAGGCGCCGCCCCTGACGCAAGGAGGGGGCGCGCGCCTCACGCAGGCCGGCTCGGGCGCGCTCGCCGACGCGCCGCCCGGCCCCTCCTCTTCCATGCTGCGCCCCGCCCCCGGCCTGGAGTGTTTTTGGCAGGGTCGCCTCATCCCCGGCGCGCGCGTCGACACGCTGCCATTTATCGACGCGGTCGCCGCGCGGCGCGGCGGCGGCGCGCGCGACGCGCTGCCCGACGACGCCTTTGCCCGGGTGCGCGGAGCGCTCTTTTTTGGGCCGGGTTTCCGGGTCACCCGCAACAAGCTCACGTTCCGGGACGACCTGCCGCGCCTGCTCGCCGCCGCGGCGCCCGCCGGCCGCGGCTCGCTCGAGCGCCGCTTCCGCGAGTGGCTCGCCACCTGCCACGCCACGCTGGACAAGCGGGCGGTGTACGGCGACCGTTGCGACGCCGCCGGCCAGGCGGCGGCTCGCGTGGCGTGCGGGGAAGGGGTGACCGCGTTTGCGCGCGCGCGCGTCGGCGCGGCCGACCACGCCGCCGGCGACGCCGTGCGCCTGGCCACCAAGCCCGCACTGGTCGGGCGCATCCTTTACTTTACGGTCGCCTCCCCGGACGCGTCCGATGGCCCCCACGCCGGCGGCCGCGTCGTCGTCGCGCCGCTGCCTGCCGCCGTGTGGGGCGCCGCCACGCGCGACCTCCCCCTGCGCCGCCTGGAAGGCCCCGCGTCCGCGGCCGACGTCGCCGACGCGGAATCGAGAGAGATGGCGCGCGTACCGGCGAGCGTGCGCCTCGAGCCGCTCGTGCTTGCCGCGGGGCTCGACCTCGCCGCCGGTGCCGCCCTGCCCGAGACGGCGGCGGTCGTGCTGTCGGGCGCGGGGGCGCCGCTGACGCGGTGCGTGCTGGCGGGCGAGCGCGCGAGCCTGACGGTCGTGCAGCGGCTCTGGTTTTTGGGCGACGCCGCCGAGAGCGGCGAGTCGGGCGAGACCGAAGCCGTCGCGCCTTCCGCCGCCGCCCGCCCCAAGCCTTCCCGCAAGGGCGGGCGCAAGGGCGGGCGCGCGGCCGAGGCCGAGGCCGATGAGGCGGCCAACTCTTCCCCCCCTCCCACCACCACCGCCACCACGCGCGTGCTCGTGTGCGAGACTGAAAACCGGACCCCCGCGCGCGACGCCTTTCGCTTTGCCCGCATCCCCGCCGACGCCATTGGCCGCGCGGGTGCGTACGAGCTCGAGTTTTCGGTGGCCCCCGCGCCGCCCGGCGCGCCCGCCGTCGCTGCGCGCGTGCCCGTCCGCGTCGAGGCCGGCCCCCCCGTCGCGGTCGAGCTGCGCGGTCCCGGGCGCGCGACCGCGGCCGCCACCCCTCTCACTCTGGGCGCGCCGCTGGCGGGGGTGGAGCTGGCCTTTGTCGACGCACGGGGCAACGCGGCGCGCGCGCCGGGCGGGTTTGATCCTTCCTCAGTGCAGCTCGCCGTGCACTATGTGGGCGATGGCGATGAGGCCGTCGGCCCGCCGGCCGTCGGCCTCGTCGTCGCGGCCGACGCGGCGGCCGCGCCGTGCGGCGCTGCGCTCTCGCGCGTGCGCGTCTCGGGCGCGCTCGGCGCGCGATCATTGGCCCTGTTTGCGGGAGCGACCGAGGCCGCGTCGCCTGAGGCCGCTGACTCGCCGAGCGGCGCCCAGGCGCCCGACGCTTCGCCCGCCGTGCCGCCCGCGGCGGTCGCGTGCGTCCTGGTCGCCACCGTGCCCGGCCTCCCCGCCCCCGCCCTCCTCCCTTTGCGCCTGCGCCCCGGCGCTCCGGTCGAGGTGGAGCTGGTGGGCGCCCACCCGTGGCCGCGCGCCGCCGCGGGCCGCGGGCGCGGCGCGCGCGCTCTACCCCCGTCTTTCACCTCCCTCGCCCTGCCCTCTGGCGCTCCCCTCCCCACATTCACCGTGCGCGCGCTGGACGCGTGGGGCACGGCCACCTGGCCCGACGCGGGGCTGGCGTTTGACCTGACCCTCGCCTGCGGCTCGCTCGCGCCGTCGACCTCCACCTTCCCCTTTGACACCGCCGGCCGCGCCCGCGTCGACGGCCTGGACGCAGTGGCCGGTGCTGGCGCGGACGACCCGGTCGTGCTGACCGTCGCGTGCCGGCCGGCCGACCCGGCGGCCGCCGCGGCGGTCGACGCGGCCGGCGCGCCCGTCCCCCTCTCTCTGCCGCTCGCCGTCGAAGCCTCCCGCACCCCCGCCATCCTCCAACTCTTGCTCAACGGCGACCCTTTACCAGTCTCCGACGACGGCGACGGCCCCGCGGCCCGGCTCGAGGGCGTGCCCGCGGGCGACGCGGTCGCCGGCCTCGCCGCGCGCGCGCTCGACGCGGGCGGCCGCCCCGTGGCCGACGCCGCCACCGGCAAGCTGCAAGTATCCTGGATGCGGGGGCACAAGAAAGTGGACGTGGCGGCGGGCGACACCACGCTGCCGCCGCTCGACGCGCCAGACGCGGTCGGCGACGGCGCCGCGTTTTGGGTGCGGTTGAGGATTGGTGGGGGGGGACCGACCCTGGAGGCCGGCCTCGTCGTCGCCTGCGTCGCCGGCCCCCCGGCCCAGTGGTCGCTGCGGCTGGCGGGCGAGGGCGCGGTGTCGGTGGGCGTCCCCTTTGCGGTCGAGGCCGACGCGGTCGACGCGCGCGGCAACCGCTGCCCCAAGAGCGCGCCGGGGCGCGCCGACCTACCCGACCCCGACATCGTGGCGGTGTTGGTCGACGGCTCGGGCGATGGGCGCGCGCTGGTGGCCGAGCCATCCTCCTGGGAGCGGGCGTGGGCGCCCGCCGCCGACGACGGCGGCGCGGCGGGCGGCGACACGCTCGCCGTGCACGCCGTGCTGGCCGGGCCCGTGGCGCGCGTTGCTTTACATTGCCGCGACTCGGCGGGGGCGCGCGGCGGGTCGAGGCTCACGCCCGACGCGCTGGAAGTCGTGTTGGGGCCCGGCCCGCCCGAGCGCCTGTCCGTCGACCCCCCCACCACCATCCCCGTCGGCCTCGCCCCTCTCCTCCCGCGCCTCGTCGTGCGCGTCGTGGACGCGTGCGGAAACCTGGTGCCCGTGTCGGGCCCCGACGTGGCTCTGCTGCCCGGCGCGCTTGCGGGCGACGGTTCGGGCCGCGCTGCGCGCGTCACCGCAGCAGGCGGCAACCGGGCCCCGCTGCAGGACGGCATCGCCGTCTTCACCGGCGTGCGCGTGGCGGCCGACGACGGGGCGGGGGCGTACGCGGTGCGGGCGAAGCCGGCGTCGCGCGCGCTCGCGGCCGAGTTTGGGGAGGCCGTCCTCTCTCTCGCCGCCGGCAATGGCGTCACGACCGTCGCCCTGCGCCTGGCTGCGTTGCCGGCGGGCGCCCTGCCCGCGGGCGGGTGCTTGACCGCGGTCGTCGACGCGGCGACGGAGGACGGCAAGCCGCTGCCCGCCGCGGCCGCGGCCGCGGGGCTCACGCTGACCGTCATGGGGCCGGACGGAGAGCGGGTGGCGGTGGGCCACGCGACCCCGTTTGGGGAGCCGGGCGCGTTTGCGGTCGCGACCGCGGAGCCGCTCGCGGCCGCGGGGGCTTATTCGGTCGCGGCCGAGTACGTCGAGACCCGGCCCGAGCTCGGTGGTGGCGACGGCGACGGCGCGGCCGCCTCGCGCGCCTTGCGGTCGACCGCGACCGAGGTCTCGGTCATCGCCGGACCCGCCGCCGGCCTCGCCCCCGACCCGCCTCCCTCCACCGACACGTTCACCGCGGCCGCTGTCGGCGACGCGGGCGCGCGCACGCTGCTGCAGTCGCTGGCGCTGCGCCTGGTGGACGCGCACGGCAACCCGGTCGCGGCCGCGGGCGTCGCGGTCGCGCTGCGGCTCGAGAGTGGGAGTGGGGGTGGGCCCGCGCCCGCCCTGGAGAACGAGGCGGTGACCAGCGACGCCGCCGGGCGCGCCTATTTCGGGGCGGTCGTGCTCGCGGCCCCCGAGCACGGCGTTCGTCAGCCGCCCCTCTCCGGCCCCGCCCGCCTCGTCGCCGCCATGGCGCCCGCCCGACGGGGCGTGGCGGTCGACGGCTGGTCGGCGCCCGTCGTCGTCACCGCCGACGGCGCGGGGGCGGGCGAGGTGCGGCAGCTGGCGGCGGCGCGCGCGGAAGCGGCCGCAGCGCGCGACGCGCTCGCCGCCCGCCTCGAGGCCGCCACGTCCGCCGCGCTCTCCACCAAGCGCGACCTCAAGGATGCGACGCGCGCCGCGGCCGCCGCCCGGCGCGCGGTGGGCCCCGGCGCGCCCGACTCCCCGCGCGCGGCGCGCGCGGCGGCGACCGCGTCCGCCGCCCCTGCCGCCCCGGCCTGCCCCGGCCGGTACGGCCCCCCCGGCAAGCCTGCCACGCGCGCCGTGGATGCCGCCCTGGCCCGACCCGGGGTGGTCGGGGTTCTCGCGCGGCTCGCCACGGTCGACGACCCCTCCCTCGCCGCCGTGCTCGCCGCCCAGTTTCGCGGGCTGCTCGCCGTCGTCGTGGTGAACGACGATGGGGCGAGGCGCGCGCTCACGGACGCGATTGCGGCCGACGGCCTGCCCGCGCCCGACGTGTTGGCCCTCCCCCACGTCCAAGCGTATGGCGGCCGCCCCGGCCCGCCGCCCGCCTGGGACGGCGCCGGGGCCGTCGCTGTCGCCCTCGCCTCTGCCGCCTGCGACGGCGCCGACCCGCCGCTGCCGCTGCCGCTGCCGCACGCGCGCGCGCTCGCCGCGCGCGCGGCCGGCGGCGCGCCGCGGCCGCAGCCGGCGGGCGTGCCGGCCGCCACCGCCTGGCCCGACGGCTGCTGCGGGTACGCGTTCAACCTGGTGCGGCCCGCGCGCAAGGGGCACCGCGCGGGGCTGCTGTTTGGGCTCCTGGGCCAGACCCTCGTGTTCGAATCGCTCGACGCCGCCACCGCCTACCGCACCGCGCTGGCCACGTCGCTGCGCGCGGGGTGCGGCGACATCGTCACCCTGGACGGGCGGCGGGTGACGTCCAAAGGGATCGTGTCGGGCGCGTCGTTCGCGGTCGTGCCCGCCGACCGCGCGCCCTGGCGCTTTGGGGCTGGGGGCGGGGGTGGGGGTGGTGGCGATGCCGCTGCCGCAGACCCGGCAGCGCTGCGCGCCCTGGCCGCCGCGCTCGCCGCGCGCGCCGACGCGGCCGACGCAGCCAACGCTGCGGCCGCGGCCGCCGACCGGGCCGAGGCCCGGCTGCGGCCCCGCCTTGAGGCCGCGGAAGCCGACCTGGCGCACGCGGACGCGGCGCTGGCCAGAGGAGGGGGCGGAGGCGCGCGCGACCGCTGCGGCGACGACGCCCGCGACAACGACGCGGAAAACGCGTCTCCGGCGCGCAAGCGCGGCCGGGGCAAGGGCAAGGGCGCCGCGGCCGGCGGCGGCAAGAAGCGGCGGGCGGCAGCTTGATTTGAGTGAGGGGAGAGGGAGGCGTGGGGGGGCGTGTCGCAGCGGTCGCGACTGCAGTCTCCCGCCCGCCGCTCCCCCGCGCGCATTTCACCACGGCGCGGGCGCCGCCGGCCCCGCGGTCCTTTAGCCGCTCCGGGCGGCGCCGCCGCTCAACCGCCGCCCCCGCCAGCGAGCCATGCTCCGCCGCCGCCGCGACCCGGGCGGCCCCCAGGCCGCCCCCCTGCTCATCACGGGCCTGCTGGACCGCGCGGCGCGTTGGGCGGGGACCGGGACGGGGTCGAAAGGATGCGTGTCGCTGCTTGCCGACGGCTCGACCCTCGTCCGCCCCTGGCCCGACGTCCGCGCGCGCGCGCACGCCGCGTCCCTCGCCCTGGTAGCCGATTTGGGCATCAAAGCGGGGGATAATGTCGCGACCCTGGCCTTGAATTCTTCGTCCCACCTCGAACTCTGGTACGCTCTCGCCGGCGCCTCCGCCGTCGCCCACACGCTCAATCCCCGCATGGCGGTCCCCGACCTGGCCTGGGTCGCGGCGCACGCGGGCGACGTGGTCGTCTTCTTCGACGCGGATTTCGCGCCCCTCGCGCGCGCGCTCCGCCCGCGCCTCCCCCGCGTGCGCCACTGGGTCGTGCTCGTCCCGGATTCGGAAGGGAAATCGCCGGCCGACGCCGACCCCGGCTCCTGGGGCTGCTACGAGCGCCTGGTAGCGTCGGGCGCTGCGCGCGCGCCGCCGCACGGCGCGCCGCACGCGCCGCTCCCGCCCTGGCCCCGCCCACCGTCGGACGAGACGGCGGCATGTGGCTTGTGCTACACCAGTGGGACAACGGGGAGGCCCAAGGGCGTGGTCTACACGCATCGATCGAACGTCCTTCACTCCGTCGCGGCCGCCCACGGCGACGCGCTCGACCTGCGCGCCACCACCGTCGCCCTCGCCATCGTCCCCCTGTTCCACGCCAACGCGTGGGGCCTGGCGCACGCGGTGCCGATGGTGGGCGGGACTTTGATCTTGCCCGGGCGGCACGTCAGCGGCGCCGCGCTCGCGGCCGCCGTCGCCGCGCACGGCGTGACCATGGCCGCGGGTGTGCCCACCGTGTTTGGCGACCTTGTCGCACACCAAAAAGGGCGCCCGCTGCCGCCGCTCGCCGTCGCGGTCATTGGCGGCGCCGCGTGCCCGCCCGCGCTCGCCGACGCGCTCGCGGCGATAGGGGTGGAACCCCGCATCGCGTGGGGCATGACCGAGACGTCTCCAATCGGCAGCTTCAATGCGCCGGTGGTGGCGTCGGTCGGTCTGTCCGGCGCGGCAGCGCGCGAGCGCCGCGTCGCGCAAGGACGCCCCGCGCCCTTTGTCGACGCCCGCATCGTGTCCGACGACCCCGACCGCACCCCTCTGCCGCATGACGGCGTCGCGCGCGGGGAGCTGGAGGTGTCGGGCCCGTTTGTGGTGCGCCGCTATTATCGCGCGGCGACCGACGCCGCCGCCGGTGCGCTCAACTCCCCTCTCTTCTTCCCCACCGGCGACATCGCCACCATCGACGCCACCGGCACCGTACGCATCGTGGACCGCGCCAAGGACGTCATCAAGTCGGGAGGCGAGTGGGTGAGTTCGCAAGCGGTGGAAGCCGCGGCGGCCGACGCGCGCGGCGTCGCGGAAGCCGCGTGCGTCGGCGTGCCCCACCCGCGCTGGACTGAAAGGCCGCTGCTGCTGGTCGTGGCGGCCGACCCGGCCAATCCGCCGACCGAGGCGGGGGTGCAGGCGCACCTCAGGTCCGCGCTCGCGGCGTGGTGGGTCCCCGACAAAGTCCTCGTCGTCCCGTCCATCCCGCGCCAGGCAACGGGCAAGGTGGACAAGAAGGGCATCCGTGCAGCGCACGCTGCGGTGTATGGGGTGGGGCAGGAAGGCGTGGCGGCGCCCGCGAGCCGGCTGTGACGCGCGGGCGACCTCGCGCAACGCAACGCTCGCACGCGCGCGCGCTCTCTCTTCTCTCTCAACACGCAGTCGACACACACACAACTCTCAAGTCACAGCAAAAGCACCGAGCTCCAGTCGCGCCCCGGCGCCGCGCGCGCGAGCGCCGCGTGCGCGCGTGCGAGCGCCCACATCGACCGCGCGCTCCAGGGAGCGCCCCCGCCCACCCCGCGCGCCACTTTGCGCGCGTCGAGGATCGAGAGCGACGGGAGGGCGCCGAGGCGGGCCAGGTCGGCGGGGAGCTGCATCGCGAGGTTGTCCCGCAGCGACGCGCAGACCAACCCCGGCACCGCCGCCAGCTCCCCCGCCGGCAGCCAGGCGAGGCGGTTGCCGTTGGCGGACAGCGAGGTCAGGCCCGGCGGGCACGCGCCGAGGCGGGCGAGGGAGCAGTCGTCGGCGGCGAGCGCGCGCAGGCGCGGGAGGGCGGCCAGCGCGCTCGGCAACTCGTCCAGGTGCGACTCTGAAATGTCGAGCGCCCGCACCGTCGGCACGTGCGCGAGCGAGTCCCACGCAAAGCCGGCGCCGGGGTAGGCCGACGCGCCGCGGATCGTGAGCTCGACGAGCGAAGTGAGCGCGGTCGCGCCGGGCGGCAGGGCGACGAGGCCCGCGCGGGAGAGGTCGAGCACGCGCACGCGCACGAGCTGGGAAAAGGAGGCGGGCGGGAGCGGGGGCGAGCGCGGGGGCGGGAGCGCGAGGGCGCGCGGCGGCGGCGACCCGGCCTCGCTGCCGCTGCCGGCGCCGGCTTTGGGCCAGCCGCCGCCAGTCGCGGGCGAGGTGGACGGGGAGGACGCGGCAGGGGAGGAGGGGGCGGGTGGCGACGGGGAGAGGAGCTGGTCGAGCGCGGCCGAACTCGGCAGCCCGCCCGCCGCCACCCGCCGGTTGCCGCCCAGGAGCAGGGTCGCCACGCCGCGCAGGTCGGCGAGGGCGGGGGGGTAGTGGGCGAGGTCGCACGCCGTGAGGTCCAGGAGCGCGAGGCGGGAGAGGGACGAGAGCGACGCAGGGACGCGCAGGCGAGCGTTGTGCGCCGCGCGCAGCTCGACGAGGCCCGTCAGAGCGCCCAGCACGCACCCCGGCAACTCGGTCTCGTCCGCGCGGGAGCCGTTGGCCGAGAGGTCGAGCCGGCGCAGCGAGCGCGCGAGCGCCGCGAGCGGCGCGACCGCGCGCCGCGCGCCGCGCCCGCGCAGCAGCTTGTTGCCGGCCAGGTCGAGTTCTTGCAGGCGGGTGAGGGACGAGAGGGAGGGCGGGAGGGTCACGAGGCCGGCGTGGCGGACGGAGAGGCGGGTGAGCGCGGTGAGCGCGGAGATGCCGTCCGGCAGCGCGCGCACGCCGCGCGAAGCGAGCGCCAGGTCGCGCAACCCGGTCAGCGCAAGCAGGCTGGGCGAGAAACCGTCCAAAAAGGGGCGCCCGGACCGCACCAAACCCCCGTCGGGCGCGCGCGCGGCGGCGAGCGCGAGCGAGGTGAGGCCCCGCGGCAGGTGGGCCAAGTGTTCGCCTTCGGTCAGGCTGCCCTCGCAGTCGACCACGGCCAGCGCGCGCAGGCCAGGGGGGAGGGCGGCCCAGGGGAGGCCGCGCGCGGTGTCGCCGCCGAGCGTGAGCGTCGCGAGGCCCGCGAGGCGGCCGAGCACCGGGAGCCAGCCGTCAGCCGGCAGGCGCACGTCGGCCGCCTCCAGCGAGCGAATGGCGCGCGCGCGGGGGGCGAGCCAGGCGGCGAGGCGGGCGGGGTCGAGGACGCGCGGGCGGCCGGCGGCGCGCGCGCCGTCGGCCGCGCCGTCGTCGCCGCTGGGGCGGCCGTCGATGAGGACGTGCGAGTGCAGGAAGGGGTGCGCCGTGGGGCATGCCACCAGGTCGCGCCACGCGGTGCAGACCTGGCGGCAGAGACGGGCGGGTCGACGTCGGCTGCGCCGAGGGCGCGCGGTCCGCGTCGCGCATTGCGACCACCGCCGCCTTCGCCCGTGCCTCCACGACGCATCCCACATCCCACTCCTCTCCTACCTGGGGCGCCGTGCGCTGGCGGGCCGCGGGGTCGGCCGCGGCGAGCACGGCGAGCCAGAGCTCGGGCGGGAGCTCGCCCCAGTCGGGCGGCGGCGGGGGCGGCGCCGGGTCGGTGTCGGCCGGCATGGACGCCGTGTCGGGGGGGCAATTGGCGGGCGGCGGGCCCGGGAGAGAGAGTGGGGAGCACGCGCGCCGTCGTCGAGCCTGCACACCCCCCCGACCTCACGCATCTCCCTCAACAAATCGGATCGAGTCACACAGTCCAGTCCCTCACTCCTCCGCCACCCACCGCCCTTTGCGCGCCCCGAAAATGAGCCTCGCCGCGATCTGGGCGAGCGCTTTCGGCCGCGTCAGAAACGCGGCGCTCGGCCCGCCCGCCGGCCCCGACGCCGCCGGCGCCCGCGCGATGGCGCGCACGGCGGGGACCAGGAACGCGGCCGAGGCGGGGGCGGGTTCCGCGAGGGCGTTGATGAACAGGTTTGATTGCGCGTACGCGCCCGCGCCCTTCATCAGGAGCTCCGTCGTCATCATCCCCGGCGACAGCCGGTGCACCGCGGCCAGGCCCTGGCTCAGCGTCGGGCAGGCCTCGATTTCCGCGCGCAGCGAGCGGTGCAACTGAGCCAAACTCGCCTTGGTCGCGCCGTACGCCGCGAAGCGGGGCGTCCCCCCTCCGTCCGACCCCGCGCCGTCCATGTTGAACAGGTGCAGCGGCGAGGACGGGGTGGCGGTGGCGGCAGCGAGGCGGAGCGCGGCGCGCGCGCCGAGCAGCGTGCCGAGCGTGTTGGCGCGCACGACGCTTTCGATCTCCTCCTCGCCCGCGTCCGCTAGCAGGCCGAACGTCGACACGCCCGCGTTGTTGATCCAGACGTCGACGCCGCCGAGGGTGGACGCGGCGGCGTCGGCGAGGGCCGCCGCGCCGCCGCGCGCGCCGACGTCGGCGACGACGCCCGACACGCGGCCGGCCGCCCCTGCAGACGCTTCCTCCGCCTCCGCCACGCGCTCCGGCGACCGCGAGCAAAAGACGACGGCGTCGCCCGCGCCGGCAAAGAGCTCCACCATCGCCCGGCCGAGGCCTGGAGAGGGGAGGGGAGAGGAGGGTCGGCCGGCGCGGGCGCGCGGGCCGCCGTCCCCTCCCCTCCTCCCTCCGACCAATGCCCACCCTGCGTGCCACCCGTGATGACGACGCGGAGCGGCCTGTCGGCCGCCGCGGAGCAGACCGCGGGGCGGGCAGCGCGGCGACCGACACCCGGCCGCCGGCCAGGGGACCGCCCGCTCGCCGGGTGGCGCGCAGGAGTGGCGCGCATCGTTGGCGTGCGGCCAATGGGGCTCATAAACGCCAGAACGCCAGGCGCTGGCGCCGCCGTCTCTGCGCCGGCGCCCGTCACTCGCGCGCTCGGGGGGGGGGGGGGGGGGGGGGGGCGGGGGGGGGGGGGGGGGGGGGGGGGGGGGGGGGGGGGGGGGGGGGGGGGGGGGGC
>Ga0315284_10000393_pt1 | contig 59753 bp, 41 predicted proteins | sample YL17G09_16_MG_FD_203696 | JGI IMG/M metagenome (GOLD analysis project Ga0315284, IMG submission 203696) | Sediment microbial communities from Yellowstone Lake, YNP, Wyoming, USA - YL17G09_16 | ecosystem: Environmental > Aquatic > Freshwater > Lake > Sediment | place: USA: Wyoming | collected...
AATACCAATTACATATAACAACAGAACAGCGGGAAATTCCCAATTTCCCCGCAAATCCGCTTGGTGGGCCCCGGAGTATGTCAGGCTACAGGGGGTCTGTGGGAATCCGGGCTAGTGCTCTGTCACAGCTAGGACTTCGGGTTGCCCGAGCCGTTTCAGTCCGTGTTTGCAGGCGATTTGGACCATCTCAACCCGAAATCTTAAGTGTGACAAAGCACTAGCTCCTTTTTTTCGACTTTGCCGATGGCCACCAGGGCACTGGTGACGGATGGCTGGACCTTGACGACGCCCAGCTCATAGCGGCATTCGTCGCAGTCGAGCTGGCGGATGTTGTGTTCGCACTTCTTAGTTTGGATCTCGGCAAGGGTGAGGGGTCTGTCTGCCTTGGGTTCGGGAGCAGCGGGTTTGGGCTCATCTTGCTCGGCTGGTTTGGTGGACGCGGCGGAGCGGCTGGGCGAGAACGTGCCGGTCAGCCAGAAAAAGGCGCCGGTCAGAACGACGAACACCAGCAGAGCCAAACCCCCGTGTTTCATTTTCTGCAACATGATCATTTCTCCTGCTTTTGCGACTGGATGGATTTCAGATCCTGGCCGATGAGCCGTTCGACGTCGTCGGCGGCGCGGTGGTAGGCGGCGAGGGCATCGATGTGCCTGGCGTTCACTTCGAACAGGGTCCGCTGGGCATCGAGGACTTCAAGGTAGGCGAACTTGCCTTGGCGGTAGCCTTCGTTGGCGGCATCGAATGCCTCTTGTGCGGCGGGCAGAATTTCGGCCTTGAGGATGGTGGCTTCGGCGAACGCTGAGGCCAGCAACTGGTAGGCTTCGGCGAGGCTGCTGTGGGCTTTGGCTTCGGCTGCGCGGCGATCGGCGCTGACTTTGGCGAGCTTGTACATCGACTCGCGGATGCCGCCTTGGTTGCGGTCGAAAATAGGCAGCGGGATCGAAAGGCCGACGACGAAGCCGGTGTCGTCGATTTCGTTGAGGCGGTTGAGGCCACCGCGGATCGTGAGATCGGAGACGGCCTTGGCTTTTTCCAGTGTCAGGGCGGCTTGGCGCTGTTCCATTTCGGTCTTCCATCGCGCGATGTCGGGATTCTGGGCGATGAGGCCGGCGAGTTGTTCGGCGGTGGGGATGGACGCAACGGTTTCGAACTGGCCATCGGCCTTGATGAAGCGAGGCAGCGTTCCACCCCATGTGGATGCCAGGCGGAAGCGTCGGGCCTGGAGTTCCTGTTTGGCCTGTTCGAGTTCGAGCTTGCTGGAGCCGAGGGCAACGCGGGCTTTGTTTTTTTCGAGTGGCGAGGCCTTTCCGCTGGTCACTCGCTCGGAGGCGGTGTCGAAGACCTGCTGCGATATCTGGGTGATCTGCCGGGCGAGGGCAAGCCGATGTTGCGAAGCCAGCAGATCGACGAATGCCCTGGTTGTTGCAGCGTAGACGTCGATGCGGCGAGCTTCGTAGTCCCAGCCGGCCAGATCGCGATCCAAGGCAGCGAGGCGGGTTCGTTTCATGCGCTTTCCGCCGAGTTCGATCAACTGGCCGAGGGCGATGGTAGTTTGGGCAGAGCGGAAACCTGCCAGGGAACCCGTGCCGCCGAATTCTTCGACCTCGACTTCGAGTTCCGGGTTGGGCAGGAGGCTTGCCTGGAGGCGGCGGGCTTCGGCGGCGCGGACATCCCATGATGCGCTGGCCAGCGCGGGGTTTTTCATGAGGGCCAGGGCAAGGGCATGACGAAGGGTCAGAGGCTCGGCGGGTTCCTCGATGTTGATGTCGGCAGAGGAGTCGGAAGTTGGCGGCTGGACGGGAGCGTGGTAGGCCTCGAAGTCGGTGGCAATCGGGCGTGGCGGCGGGAATGGAGCGTCGCTGGAATGCCCGGCACAGCCGGCCATCAGCGCGGCGACAAGGGCCAAGACAGGGGGTCGATGACTTACTGATTTCATTGTTGAGTCTCGTGGGACGGGGCCTGCGCCCAGGATCAATCGCCGGGACGTTGGACACGGGGACGAGGGTCCTGCGGTTCCGGCTCACTGGATGAACAGAATGGATGGGAGATCAGATCAGCAGAACGATGGTGCGGATGGGCGGGACGACCCATGGCGGTGAGCCCGGCATTGGCACGATCATGTGACTCAGAATCAGGCCATGCAAGTGCGCGGCCATCACCGGAGCAGGGACCATAACGCTTGCGGCTGGCTGATTGGGTGTACCGTTGCTGTGCCGCGGCAGTGAGACGAGCGATCCAAACACAGGGACATCGGTACAGGGCCGGCAGGATGGCGGAGCGAAGAGGCCCGTTGACGGAGGAACGGCAGCGTCATGCGCATGGGCAACACCGGGTTCGGAACAACAGCATCCCTGATCGCATAGAGATGCGATCTCGATGGCCACCTGGCCACCGGCACCGATGCAGAGGACAGTGCCATTGGCCAACATGCCGAAGAGGATGCCTGGCAATAAGCAAATGGTCAGAATGTGCCTAGCGCAACCCATTATTCTTTGCCCTCGTGTGGAGCGAATAGATGATACAGGTGAAGTGTGTTTGGATCAAGAGGAGGCGAGGAGAGGGCGTAGCCGGCATCAGGGATGCGGTTAATTCATTATTATACAGGCCATTGCGAATGGGTCGTTTCCGGTTCGAACAGGTGGGAGGCTCCAGATCAGCAGGTCTGCTGCCGATCCTTTTCGCTGGCGAGCATGCTGTTTGGAGGGGAAGGTGGGGAGCAGCGGCAGGCTCGATCCTTGATGCCTGGCGCGAGTTGGCGGTACTCCCCAGCAGTCGGACCCAATCCTCGGAGTTGCCAAGACAATGACACCGGAAGCTGAGGTGGCCAAAGCCAACTCAGCATGAGCGGGCACGCAAACACAGCGGATCTTGCTCGCCGGCACAATGCCGGACTCGCCGAGCACAATTTTCATCAGATTCGTGGGGGCGAGGTGGACCCGTCCAGATAAGGCGCTTCAATTGGTGCATATTCACAATGCTTTCGGGGCACACAGGACTGTGGATGGGATAAGGACTACCTTTTAAAGGTTCTACTGGCATGAGATTCCATCAAACGCAATTACCCTGGGCCAGCCCCCATCCTTCATACCCACGCCGTCTGTCGCAGCCACTCCACGTACAGCCGGATCCCCATCGACAGCGGCACTCTCGGCTGATACCCCAGCAACTGCCGGGCCTTGCCGATGTCCGCAACATAGTGTGTCACCTCGCCCAACTGCGGCTCCTGGTACGTCGCCTTCGCCTTCTTCCCCAACGCCAGCTCGATCAGGTTCACCAGGTCAAACAGCGTCTGTCCTTGCCCGTACGCGAGGTTGATCGTCTGGTTGACCGCGCGTGAGCCGACCAGCGCGTCGATTCCCGCCAAGACGCCGGCCACGCAGTCGTCGACGTGTGTGAAGTCCAGCGTCTTGGCGCGCCCGTACACCACGATCGGCTCTGCCCGGCTGATCTTACGCACGAACAGCGGCACCACACGTTCCATCCGTTCCAGGTCATTGTCATATCGCCCGTACACATTGCTGAAGCGGAACACCAAGTGCGGAATCTTGTAGCATCGCGCGTAGCTGTAGAACAAGGCCTCCCCGGCAATCTTGCTCGCTGAGTACGGGCTCTCCGCCACCACGAAATCCGCCATGCTTTCGTCCGTCACGTGGTGGTGTATGTCGCCGTAAACCTCCCGGCTCGACCCGAACACGATCGGCACGTTCATCGCCCTCGCCATCTCCAGCGCCGCGAAGGCCATCTCGACGTTCTCCAGCGCCTTCTGCGGCTGCTGCACAAGTTGGAACACCTTGGCATGCGCCGCAAGATGAACGATGACCTCGACCTTGAACGGCGGCGTCCACGTCTTCTGCAGTCGGGCCAGTGCCACCAGATCGACCAGCTCCGTCTCGAATTCGTTGATCCATGGGTTCGGCCGATGGTCCACGCCCAGAACCTGATCACCGCGACGGACCAGCGCCGCTCCGAGGTTCGTCCCGATCTGCCCCGACGAGCCGGTGAGGAGGATCTTCATGCACGAATCGTGCAATGTCCCACACTCGCCGTCAAGCGCCCCGCGAGGCTCCGCCGGTGGGGATCCGATTTCCCCTGGGCCGCGAGGCTGGTTAGACTGCTCCTATGATCCGTACAAAGATCATCGCCACGCTTGGGCCAGCTTCATCGCAGGTGGAGACGCTGTTGCGCCTTTTTGAGGAAGGCGCCGACATCTGCCGGCTGAATTTCTCGCATGGAACGCTGGCGGATCATCTGCAGATGTTGAAGAGCATCCGCGAGGCCGCCCGAAAGGTAGCCGAGCCGATCGCGGTGCTGGGGGATCTATGCGGGCCGAAGATCAGGCTGGGGCAGGTGGCCGATGAGGAAGGAAGCGGGGGAATGAAGATCGGCGTGGGGGATGTGCTGCGGATTCAGCGACAGCCGATCGTGGGAGCGAAGGGGGGTGTCAGCACGACGTATGCGAGGTTCGTGGACGACGTGCGTGTGGGCGATCGCGTGCTCGTGGAGGATGGGCTGCTGCGGTTTATCGTGACTGATAGGACGAGCGAGGAAGTGATCTGCGCGTGCATGGCGGGGGGGGTGCTCAAGAGCGCCAAGGGGATCAACCTGCCGAACACGCAGGTGTCGGTTGCGTCGATCACGGAGAAAGACTGGCAGTGCGCAGACTGGGCGATCGAGAATGACCTGGACTACCTGGCGCTGTCGTTCGTTCGGCGGGCGGAGGACCTGATCGAGCTTCGCCGGCACCTGGAGAAGCGAGGCAGCGGCATTCGGCTGATCGCGAAGATCGAGAAGGCGGAGGCGCTGCAGCAGATGGACGCGATACTCGATGCCTGCGACGGGCTGATGGTGGCGCGGGGGGATCTGGGGGTGGAGATGGACGTGGCACAGGTGCCGATCATCCAGAAGGATCTGATCCGGCGGTGCCAGCGCGCCGGCAAGCCGGTGATCGTGGCCACGCAGATGCTCCAGAGCATGATCGAGCAGTCGTCGCCGACGCGGGCCGAGGTGAGCGACGTGGCCAATGCGGTCTTCGACGGGGCCGACGCGGTCATGCTCAGCGGCGAGACGTCGGTGGGGAGGTACCCGGCGGCGGCAGCGCACATGATGAACCACGTGGCGCAGGTGGCGGAGGATTACCTGGACACCCTAGCGACGCGCGAGCGGCCGGTGGTGCAGGACAGGGAGACGCCCATGTCGGCGGCGGTGGCGGCGGGGGTGTGGCAGATCGTCCACGATTTGAAGGTGAAGCTGGTGGCGGTGTGGAGCCAGAGCGGGGCGACGGCGAGGATTTTCTCGAAGTATCGTTTCCCCGTGCCGGTGGTGGCGTTCACGACCGAGGCGCGGACGTTGCGGCAGATGGCGCTGCATTTCGGGGTGCTGCCGCGGGCGATGCCGGCGCCGGCGGGCGTTCAGGAGCTGATCAGCCGCGCGGACGAGATGGTGCAGCGGCTGGGGCTGGCGGGGGCCTCGGACCGGATCGTGATCGTGGCCGGGCCATCGATGGGCGTGCCGGGAACAGTGAATCAGGTTATCATTCACACCGTGGGGCAAGCATCGGCGACGGCGGATGCCGCGACGGCTGCGTCACAGGTTGTCGAGCTGGAGCAACCATGAGTCTGTGGATGCGGAAGAGTGTGCTTTCGAGGCGGGTGACCGTCGCGATGCTGCGCGGCGCGGCCGTCGTGTCGTTGCTCGTGGTGCTGTGCGCATCAACGGGCTGCATCGGGCGGCGGCCGGTGAATCCGGCGGCGACGCAGCCCGTGACGGCCGTGGACCCCGCGACGGGGGAGGTGGATTACTGGCTGGCGCAGCCGGCCTCGGCAGAAGTGAGCGGGGGGGACTTTCAGAAGCTCTGGGACACGAGCGAGGCGGTAGCCAGGCAGTACCTGTTCAACATCGATCTGCGCGATTGCCGGCGCGGGTTGCTGAAGACCGAGGCGACGGTGTCCAAGCAGTTCTTCGAGTTCTGGCGGAAGGACGCGGGAACGGCGAAGGACGTGCGGGAGAATTCGCTGGGAGGCATCCGCCGGACGGTTTACTTCCAATTCACGCGGAACGCCGACGCCAGCTACACGGTGGCTCCGAAGGTCGTGGTGGAGCGGGAGTCTCGCGTCGATCCGAAGTATCGCACGGAGATCGAGGAGGCGACGGTGTACTGGTATGCGTTGCGCCGCGACACGGCGTTGGAGTTGAAGCTGGCGGCGGCGCTGGAGCGCAAGCTGAAGTCCTCAGGCGGGTAGGGATTGCGGGGCCTGAGCCCTGACTCCCCTGTTTCCGGACGCATCATGATCATCACGGCACACGCATATGCACGGGCTGGTCTGGTGGGGAACCCATCGGACGGCTATTTCGGGAAGACGATCTCGTTTCTAATCCGGAACTTCCGGGCGACGGTGCAGTTGTGGGAAAGCCCGAGCTTCGAGATATTGCCATCATCGGGTGACCTGGGGCGGTTCCCCACGATCGGGGAGTTTCTGCGCGATCTGCGCCTCAACGGCTACTATGGGGGCATGCGCCTGATCAAGGCGGCGATCAAGAAGTTCTACGATTACTGCCAGAAGAACCACCTGAGCCTGCACGACCGGAACTTCACGATCTCATACAGCACGGACATACCGCGGCTGGTGGGGCTGGCGGGGAGCAGCGCGATCGTGACGGCGACGATGCGCTCGCTGATGCGGTTCTACGGGGTGCAGATTCCGAAGCACTACCTGCCTTCGATGATCCTGTCGGTCGAGAAAGACGAGCTGGGGATCAACGCGGGGCTGCAGGATCGCGTGATCCAGGTGTACGAAGGCATCGTGTCCATGGATTTCGAGCGGTCGCACCTCGAGAAGAACGGGTACGGGATTTACGAACCGCTCAATCCGCCGACGTTGCCGCCGCTGTACGTGGCGTTCGATCCGGCCAGGGCCGAGGTGAGCGATATTCCGCACCGCAATCTGCGTGAGCTGTTCAACCGCGGCGACCCGACGGTTCTGGCGGCGATGCAGAGATATCGTGAGATCACGGACATGGGCAAAGCGGCGCTGATGAAGGGGGATTGGGAAGCGCTCAACCGCGTGATCAACGAGAATTTCGATCTCCGGCGGACGATCATGAACATCGCGCCGGAGAATCTGAGGATGGTGGAGGTGGCGCGATCGACGGGCGCCAGCGCCAAGTTCGCGGGTTCGGGGGGCGCGATCCTGGGGCTGTACAAGGACGGCCGGCAATACCAGCAGCTTTCGGATGCATTAGCGGAGATACGCTGCACGGTTCTGCGGCCGATGATTCACGAGTAGCGATGAGCGATCAGCGGGGGTGCGATCATGATCAAGAAGGCTGTTATTCCTGTGGCGGGCTTCGGGACGCGGATGCTGCCGGCGGCGAAGGCGGTGCCGAAGGAGCTTCTGCCGGTTCTGGATCGGCCGACGATCCAGTATGTGGTGGAGGAAGCGGCGGCGGGGGGGATCGAGGATGTGCTGCTGATCACGTCGCGGGACAAGCGGGGGATCGAGGATCATTTTGACCGGAATGCGGAGCTGGAGCAGCGGTTGAAGGCGGGTGGGAAGGAATCGCTGCTGGCATCGGTGGCAGAGCTGGCGGGGAAGGTCAGAATCCACTCGGTGCGCCAGGCGGAGCAGCGCGGGCTGGGCGATGCGGTGACTCAGGCGCGTCATCATGCGGGTGACGAGCCGTTTCTCTGCCTGCTGGGCGACACGATTTTCAGCGGTGATCCGCTGCCGTCGCGGCAACTGATCGAGGCGCATCGGGAACTGGGCACGGCCATCATTGGGCTGGAGGAAGTGCCGGCGGAGAAGGTCAGCCGCTACGGCATCGTGGGGGGGGAGATGATCGGGCAGGGGCTGCTGCGGCTGAACGCGCTGGTTGAGAAGCCGCCGGTGGAGTCGGCGCCGAGCCGGTATGCGATTGCGGCGAGATACATCCTGACGCCGGGGATTTTCGACTGCCTGGATCGCACGCCGCGTGGAAACGGCGGGGAGGTTCAACTGACGGACGGGTTGCGTCTTCTGCTGGAGCGGGAGCCGATTCATGGCGTGGTGCTGCGAGGCAAGCGGCATGACATCGGGAATCCGGTGGACTGGCTGGCGACGAATCTGCTGTTCGCGGCGCGCGATAAGGAGCTGTGGAAGAAGCTCAGGCCGCTGATCGACGCGCTGCTTGAGGGACGTTGTCCATGAAGGGTGCTCGCGGCGGAAGATGTGGATGCGGTGTTGATATCGGCTTTAAGTATTGACGAACAGCGTCGGCGCGTTATCTTCTACACAACAGAGAGTGATCTTGGCCAGGACCGAAGGTGGTGGCTCCCCTTCGGTCCGGTTCTTTTCTCTGAGAACTTCACAGGGCGACGAGGGTGGATGGATCGGGCGTGTGGCCGCGCTTCGCGTCACTGGCGTTGCGCCCGTTCTGCGCGTAGAGTTCCGGCATGAGCGCAATCAAGATCGGCCTGATCGGGGGCACCGGCCTTGCGGAGGCACTGGGTGCACAAACGGAGGGGAAACGACACGAGATGGAGACGCCGTTTGGGCGGCCCAGCGACGCCATCGTCGAGACGGAATGGCACGGGCTGCCCCTGCTGTTTCTATCTCGCCATGGCGTGGGGCATCTGCTGAATCCCTCGCATGTGCCGAGCCGGGCGAACATCTTTGCGCTCAAGCAGCTCGGATGTACGCACATCATAGCGAGCGGCGCGGTGGGCAGCTTGCGCGACGAGTATCGCCCGCGGGACCTGGTGATCCCGGACCAGATCATCGACAGGACGTGCAAGCGGGAGGCGACGTTCTTCGAGCAGGCGGCGGTGCACGTGGAGCTGGCGGAACCTTTCTGCCCGGTGCTTCGTCAGATAGTGATTGAGGCCGGCCAGGCGGTGGAGGCTGAGGACCGTGCCGCGGCGGAAGGCCAGCCGCAGGCGGGCGGTTTCAGCGTGCACCCTCGCGGGTGTTACGTGTGCATGGAAGGCCCGGCGTTTTCGACGCGGGCGGAGAGCCTGATGCATCGCCTGTGGGGCGGCGACCTGATCGGCATGACGGCGATGCCCGAGGCGAAGCTCGCGAGGGAAGCGGAGATCAGCTATTGCCTGGTGGCATTGGTGACGGACTATGATTGCTGGCGGAACGAGCCGGCCCCGGCAGGGGCGGCGGCCGGGCACAGCAAAGCGGAACTGCTGAAGGAGATCATCGGAAACGTGCAGGCGGCGACGGCGAATGCGATCCGGGTGATGAAACGCGCAGTGGGGATGATGGCCGAGCGGCGGGAGGGGCTTGCGGCGTCGCCGGCGCACGGCGCGTTGGAGCTGGCCATCTGGTCGGATAAGCCGCGCGTGCCGGCGGCAGAGGTGGAGCGGTTGCGGCCGTTGTGGGGTAGGTACTTTGGGAGGTAGGCGCCTTGCGCCGAGTGGAGATGGTTATGCCGTTGATGCTGCAGCGAGGATGGTGGAGGCGAGCGGTTGCGGTGGCGGCGCTCGCGGCGAGTGTGTGTGGGGGCGTTAGCCTGGGGCAGATGATCCGGGCGTTGCGTGTCCCCGTGGCGGGCGACAGCACCGCCGCCGAGCCGCAGCAGGGGGTCTACGTGCGCGATTCGGCGATCGCGTCGGACAAATTTGAGCTGGGCAAGCGGATGGAGCGGCTCAAGGAGTGGCATAAGTCCGCGGACGTCTATCAGGAGATCCTCGAAAAGTACCAGGACCGGGTGGTCCCGGTGGCGTACAACGATAAGAACCAGCCGATCAAGTACGCGAGCGTGACGGTGGCGGTGCAGGAACGTCTTGCTCGCTGGCCCGAGGAGGGGCTGACGGTGTACCGGGCGCGGTACGAGCCGGCGGCCGCATCGCTGTTGGAGCAGGCGAAGCACGACGACTACCGGGCGCTGCACAACGTATTCTGGCGGTATTTCGTGACGGAGGCGGCGAAGCAGGCAGGGATGCGGCTGATGGACCTGTATTTGGAGTCGGGCGAGTTCACGGCGGCGACGTGGACGGGGGAGCAGCTCCTGGCGTGGCACCCGGCTCTTGCCGCGGAACGGCCGGCAGTGTTGTTCCGGACGGCGCTGGCGCATCACCTGGCGGGGAACACCGCGCAGGCAACCAGGGTGGCGGACGAGTTGAAGGCGAACTACACGAACAGCGTCGGCACGATAGCCGGGAAGAACACGCCGCTGGTGGAGGCGCTCGCGGGGCAGTTGCAGCTGCGCCCGCCCATGGCGCTGTCGAGCGCGGACGATTCCTGGCGGACGTTCGGGGGGGACGCATCGCGCAGCCTGATCCCCAAGGCCACAGGCGCGGCCGGCGCGAGGATCTACTCCATCGAGTTGCCCGGCCCCAACGTCCAGGGGATGAACGAGCAAACCAAACGTAGGCTCATGGACGCGCACCGGCACTCCTTGAGCATCGGCACCGCGATCAACGTGATGCCGGTGGCGGATGGGGGGGAGCTGTTCTTCCAGGACGGGTACCGCGTGTATGCGGTCCACCTGGAGAGCGGGTTGCCGCTGGCCGGTTGGGCGCAGACGCACGGCGGGAGCCGGGCGGGGCAGTACTGGCTGCCGGGGTCGCCCGGGAATTCGGTCGATATGACGGGTGGCGAGCCGTGGACGTCGATGATGCTGACGGCGGCGCAGCAGCATTCATTGACGGTGACGGAGGACGCGGTGTTGGCGGTGATGGGGCGTCTTCCGGTGATGCTGGTGCAGTTCCGGCCGGCGGCGTCGACGGGTCCGGGCACGCGACTGGTTTGCCTGGATCGTGTGACGGGACGGCAGCGATGGATCGCCAGTCCGCGATCGAGCGCGACGGACCAGACGAACGCGAAGAACCTGAACTTCAGCGGCTCGCCGCTGGTGGTGGGGGACAGCGTATACGTCATTGCGCGAGGGAGCAGCGGGGCGGGAGTGGAGGACTGCCACGTATGCTGCTACGGGCTTGTGGGAGGGGAGTACCGGTGGTCGAGCTATGTGGCCTCGTCGCAGTCGGGGGGCGTGAACATGGGTGGCATGCCGGTCATGGCGGACACGGATTCGCTGTCGCACCTGGCTTTCGCGAGCGGGCGAGTTTATGTGCTGACGAACCTCGGGGCCGTGGGGGCCTTGGATGCGTACAGCGGCGCGACCGTGTGGCTGAGCATTTACCCTCGGTCGGAGCAGGTGACGACCGCCGCCCAGATGCGGGCGGCGCAGTGGGGCGGGTTTGCGATGAACGGGGTGACGCAGCAGTCGGGCGCTCAGGGGCCACGGCCGTGGGAGTTCAACTCCGTGATCGTGAAGGAGGGGAGGGTTTTCGCGCTGCCGAGCGACGGGCGGCACATTCTGGTTTACGATTCGGGCACCGGCGAAGAACTGAAGCGCATCCCGCGCGAGATCGAATTCAGTTCGAGCAGCAACGTCAGGCTGACCATGCTCCTGGCGGCGATGAACGAGAAGCTTATCGCTGCCGGAGGCGACAGCGTTCTGTTTCTGGACTGGGTTAAGGCTGACGTGGAGCGGCCGGGGTCCAGGAAGCTCAACGACTCGGCAATTCTGTACTTCAACACGTTTGCCAAGGCGATCAAGGGCAGGCCGTTTGTCACGGCCGATCAGGTGTATGTGCCGTGGGAATCGGCGTTGTCGATCATCAGCATACCGAAGGCGAAGGTCGTGCAGCGTTTTCCGAAGGACCCGGCGACGTGGGCGCCGGAAGAGGGGCCGGGGAATGTGCTGGTGACGCTGGACCACGTGGTGCTGGCGACGGGGAAGAGCGTCAACGTATACACCGACCTGTCGGCGGTGCGGCAGAAGTACCTGGTGGCGATCAAGGGCGATCCGGGGAACGTGGAAGCGAGGCTGGTTTTCAGCGAGCTGATGTTCAATGCGAACGAGGTGGCGGAAGCGATGGCATCGTTGGATGACGCCATCCAGGTGCTTGGGGGGCGGGGCTCGATGCGGCCCGGGGGGTTGCGCGATCGCGTGTTCAGCGATACGTTGACATTCGCCCAGCGGGCGGGGTCGCAGAAGACGGAGCAGGGGCTCAGGTTGGCCGAGGAGTTGTTCGACCGAGCGGCGGCGGCGGCGCAGAATCATGGCCAGCAGGTGGCGTACCGGCTGGGGCGCGCGGCATTCATCGAGTCGATGCGGGGGGTCGGGGCGAACCCCGATTATGTGCGGGCGGCGCGGCTGTATCAGGAGATTCTGAGCGATGCGGAGATGCGGGCGGTGCCGGTGCCAGGGACAGACGGGACGATGCTGACGGCTGGGATGAAGGCTGAGAGCGGCATCGCGGATCTGATCGCCAAAGCGGGGCCGGACGTGTATGAGGCGTTCGAGCGGGAGGCGGCCGCTGCGTTGTCCGGGCTAGCCAGCGGCACGGACCCCGTGGCTTTGCTGGCTGTGGCGGAGCGCTACCCGCACTCGTCAGCGGCGCCGAAGTCGCTGATGCAGGCGGCGACGATGTACCAGAACGCCGGTCAGCCCCGGCTGGCGGCGCAGGTCCTGCGGCGGCTGTACGGGCAGTATGAATCGCGATACACGGGAGACGATCGTGCGCGGCTGGCGGAGGCCATAGCGCGCAACTACCTGGCCATGGGGAACATCGCCGGGGCGCTGGGGCGGCTCCAGCGCATCGGCAGCGCCCTGCCCGGCGCCAAGCTGACCTCGCCGCTGACGGTGGACGGGAAGCCCCTTCAGACGAAGGACGGGCAGTCTGCGATGACGGTGCGGGAGGCCACCGAGGCGTTGTATGCGATGGCGCAGCGGAAGTCGGCTGAATCGCTGCCGGACGTCGGTCTGCCGCTGCCGCTGAGCGCCGAAGAGCGGATGGCGCGGAAGAAACTGACCAACTTCGAGCCGCAGACGGAGCAGTCGATCATTCCTGGCATCAAATTGATTGTGAAGCAGCCGATCGATGTGGCGGAGGCGCCTCGGCATGATCGTGTGATCGTGTGGGCCGGTGACACGCTTGTCTGCTATGCCGCGGGCGGGAGTCAGACGCTGTGGAGCAGCCCGGCGCTGGCGGAAGTCGCGTCGGGACTGGCGTGGCTCGAGATGAAAGTGCTGGTGTGGAACGGGAACGAGGCGGCGCTGATCGACGGGGACAGCGGAAAGGTCCTGTGGAAAATGGGGGTCAAGGGTCTGCCGGCTGTTCCGGCGCCGGCGGGTAGTCCGGATGAGGTAGCCGAACCGGCACGCGAGCTTGAGCAGCGGCAGATCATGCTCATGGATCAGCGAGCGATGCTGAGAGTGAGAGGCGGACTCGTGGCTGTGCGGCCTCCGGTGGCTGCGGCCAACGCGGCAGGCGACGGCGCCGAGCGGATCGTGCACGTCCGGCCTCTTCCGGACCGCGCGGTCATCAGCACAAGCATCGGGCGAGTGCTGGCGGTTGATCTGGCCGACGGCAAGCCGATCTGGCAGTCGCGCCTGACGAGGGGGGGCGGGATTCAGCAGATGCTGGCCAACGACGACTTTGTGGTTGCGCGGATGTTCGAGGAGTCGTTGCAGCAGATGGTCGTGCTCGACAGCTTCAACGGTCAACCAGTCTGGCGGAGGCGTTTTGTGCCCAGCGAGGGCCCGTGGCCGGCAAATTGCGCGTTGTCCCCGGACGGCGTGCTGGTGTGGACGACGCAGCAGACGCTGGCTGCGAAGGATCTTCTTGAGTCTGGCGACTCGCCGACATGGGAACGGCGGGGGCTGGTGTTCGCCGGCATCCAGCAGCCTGATCAGCTTCTGATCGACGGTCAGGAGATCCTGGCTGTCTGCAACAGCGGGCAGTTCGTGGCTCGCTGTTCTCTTCGTCGGGGGGACCAGACGCCCGTCATGTTGAGCACGGGGAGCAACGATCCGAACGCGCGTCTGCGGGTGACGGGGCCGAGGTTCTACGTGGTCGGCAGCCGATCGCTGATGGCGTACCATCTGGAACAGGGGACATCGGTTCCCATCCAATTGGATGCGGATATCCGGCCGCTGTCGTCGGAGGTTCTGCTGACGAAGCACTACGTGGTGCTGCCGGGGGTCATAAGGGTGGGCAGCGTGTTGCAGGGGCCGGACAACCCGGCGGGATCGGAGTTCTACTCGCTGCAGGCGTACAGCCGTCTGCTGACTCCGGGCCGCGACACGCGGAAGCTGACGGAAAGCGGGCTGCTGGCGCACCGGTACGACTTGCGTGAACCGACGAAGATCAAGGGGTGGCAGGCGGTCGAGGGGGGCATCTATTACGTCTCGGGCGACGACAAGCTGCATTTCCTCAAGGGAACGAAGAAATGAGCTCGCTGCCCGGCTCCTCGGCGTTGCCCGACCTGCGGGGGCGGCCTATACTGGCTCGACGACGAAGCTGAGCGGACCCGCGTTTCACCGTTAGAGGTACAGCATGCCCGAGGCGACAGGCCAGGCCGATCCGAGATCGGCTCCTTTGCGCGAAAAGGTGGAGAACGTCATCAACATGATTCGCCCATCGGTGCAGGCCGACGGGGGGGACATCGAATTAGTGAACGTGTCAGCGGAGGGTGTTGTGCAGATACGTTTTCATGGCGCATGCCAGGGCTGCCCGAGCGCGAGCATGACGCTGCACATGGGGATCGAGCGCAGCCTGCGTGAGCATGTCCCCGAGGTGACGGGGGTCGTCCCCGTCGACTGACGCCTGAGCCATTCTCCCATGAACGACGCTGAACAATGGATGCAGGAGGCGCTTCGCCTGGCCGGCGAGGCAGCCGCCATGGACGAGGTGCCCATCGGGTGTGTGATCGTCCATGAGCCAAGCGGGCGGATCATCGGGCGGGGGCTTAACCGCCGGGAGAGGGACCGCGACGCCACTGCGCATGCCGAGATCATCGCCATCCGCCAGGCCGGAGCAGAGCGGGGCGATTGGCGGCTGGTGGATTGTGCGTTGGTGGTGACATTGGAGCCGTGCCCGATGTGTGCCGGCGCGATGGTCAACGCTCGGGTTTCGCGGCTGATCTATGGGTGCGACGATCCGAAGGCCGGGGCGGTGCGGACGCTGTATCGGCTATGCGAAGACGAGCGGCTGAATCACCGCGTGGAGGTGACCGGAGGGGTGTTGGCCCAGGAGTGTGGGCGGGTGCTGCGGGAGTTTTTCGAGAAGAAGAGGGCCAAGTAGGGTGCGTTGGTTCTCATGGCGTGCTTCCGTCTCTTGTGCCCTTTCGCGGCCGACGGAATTGCGGTATGTGTCTGGTGCACAGGAGTGTCGAATGAACGTGCTTGTTGCAGGCGGCGCGGGATACATCGGATCGCATACGGTCAAGCGGCTCAGAGAGGCGGGACACTTTCCCGTCATCTATGACAACTGCTCGCGCGGGCATCGGGCCGTCATCGACATCCTGAAGGTCCCGGCGGTGCTGGCGGACCTGAACGATGTCTCGGCGCTGGCCAAGGCGATGCGCGAGCATCGCATCGACACGGTCATGCACTTCGCCGCATTTGCGTACGTTGGCGAAAGCGTGCAAGACCCGCTGATGTACTATCAGAACAACGTCGCGACGACGATCGGCATCCTGCAGCGCATGCAGGAGGCGGGGGTCAACCGGTTCGTGTTCAGCAGCTCGTGTGCGACGTACGGCGATCCGGATCGCGTGCCGATCACCGAGGACCAGAAACAGAACCCCGTGTCTCCATACGGGCGGACCAAGCTGATGGTGGAGCATGTGCTTCGCGATCTTGCCGCTGCCAGGCCGCAGTTCATGTTTGCCGCCTTACGGTACTTCAACGCCAGCGGATGCGCCATGGACGGGACACTGGGCGAGGACCACGACCCGGAGACGCACCTGATCCCGAATGTGCTGCGGGCGATCCTGGGCCTCAGTCCGCGGATCACCGTCTTCGGCACCGACTATCCCACGCCGGATGGCACCAACATCCGCGACTACATTCACGTTGAGGATCTCGCCGACGCGCATATCCTGGCGATGGAGAAGCTTCAGCCGGGCAAGGGGCTGTTTCTGAACCTCGGAACTGGGCGGGGCTTCTCCGTCAAGGAGATTATCGCGGCGGCAGAGGCGGTGAGCGGCAGGAAGGCGCCGGTGGTGTACGGGCCGCGGCGGGCGGGGGACGCCGTGGCGCTCTACGCCGACGCAACACGGGCTAAACAGACGTTAGAGTGGGAGCCTAAGTATAAGGATCCACAGACAGTTATACGTTCGGCCTGGGATTGGCTCTCCAGGCATCCTGACGGATATGGGAAGGGCGGCTGATGGAGAGAGCGAGCTTGAAGAATGCGCCATGCTCAAGGCATGTAGCACCGACAGCAGCGCCTGCCTTGGCGTGAGCCGGGGATCTTCCTGCACGGGTCATTTTCCCCTGCATTTTGTGCGCTGTCCACGCAGCAAGGTACCGTGTATAAGCGCTTACGTGAGAGAAACTCTGCCCATTGTATCTTGCGGGACCGAGAGGCCGGACGCCGTCGGAGGAGGGCCGAGCGGTGAGTGAAGTCCTGGTGGTAGACGATGCCGAGAATTGTCGTGAGCCTCTTGTGCGGCTTCTGCGCCTGATGGGATATGAGGTGTCATCCGCCGCCAGCGGCCTTGAGGCTCTGGCGTGTGTCCGGCAGCATCGCCCGGATGCGATTCTGCTGGATCTGATGATGCCGGAGATGGACGGGGTGAGTTTCCTGCGGGTCTTGCGGGCCAGCGAGGCTTGGCGGGACGTGCCGGTGATTGTGGTGAGCGCGATCTCCGATGGGGCGATGCTGCATGAGGCGTCGGACCTGGGCATTACACGCATGCTGTTGAAGAGCCGATTCACGGGGGACGACCTGTTGGACTGCTTGCGCGAGGTGTGCGGCAGCGCAGCATGAAGCACCGCGAATGAACGGCGACGGGCTCCCTCACGATCGCTATATGTTAGCGGCTCTGAGGGCTGAGGCTACCGTGCCAAAACACCGCAAAGCGGCGGCGCCGGCGCAGCTTCGAGGGGTCTAGGCCAGCAGCGAGCAGGGCTAGGTCATCGCTGCCGAGGAACCTGAAGGCGGCAGCATACACCAAAGGCCGCCTTGCCCAGTTCGTCGCGGCGGTGCGACACGGCAGACCAATGCGTCTCCTGGCCGGCGCGGTGGGCCTGCTTCACCAACAGAATGATTCGATCCCTGGTTCATCGAGGGCGGCGGGTGACCTGGGCGTAGGCGATGCCAGCCTTCTCGACCGCCTTGCGGTAGGAGCCGAAGTGATACGCCGCCGCCGACACCAGCCGCTGCGACTTCCCGTTTGGCGTTCGGGGACCTATGCTGGAATGCCATGTCGGGCAAGCGTCGCGACAGAGCGGAGCAGAAGGATCTGACCAGGAGCTATCTGGCCGGCGAGCTTCAGGAGGAAGGTGTGGAGACCGCGCAGCGGTTTTCCCGCCAATCGGTGCAGGCGCAGCGGCGGAAGATGGAGAGCACGTCGCTGATGCGCGCTGCGGAGGACGCGAGCGCGGGGCAGATCGAAAGCCTGCCGATCGGGGAGGTCATGCAGGTCTATTCGCTGTACTGTAATGTCGAGTGCGACGGGGTTGTGCACCTGTGCGTGGTCCGCAAGACGCAGGCGAAGGTTGCGGAAACTGCCATGGTGGTGGGGGACCGCGTGCGATTCCGCAACACGGGCACGGCCGACGAGCGAGGAAGGCCGGAGGCGGTCATCGAGCAGGTCCTCCCGCGCCAGACGGTGCTGACGCGAGCGGACAGCCACAAAGCCATCGAGCAACAACCGATCGTGGCGAATGCCCAGCAGATGCTCATCGTGGTCAGCCTGTACGAGCCGTTTGTACGGTGGGGGCTGGTGGACCGGATGATCGTGGCGGCGATGAGCGGGGGTCTGAAGCCCATTGCGTGCCTGAACAAGGTGGATCTGGCGGGGCGGAAGCCAGACGACATCGCCCGGGCGAGAGAGGTTCTGGAGCATTATGGCCGTCTGGGGATCGCGAGCCTGCAGAGCAGCGTGACCGATGCACGTGGCATCGGTGAGCTGCGGGAGATTCTACGCGGGAAGACGACCGTGATGGCCGGGCACAGCGGCGTGGGCAAGAGCAGCCTGATCAAAGCGATTCTGCCGTCGGCGGACCTGCGGATCGAGGCGATCAGCTCGTACACGGGGAAAGGGCGGCACACGACGACGTCGACTCGACGGTACAGGCTGGATGGGGGTGGGCAGGTGATCGACACACCGGGGATGAAGCTGTTCGGCCTGTGGGGCGTCACCCGTGAGAATCTGCTGGAGTACTTCCCGGACGTGGCGGACGAGACGGCGCCGAGTTGGCGGCAGGCGAGCTTCCAACGGATCCTCCAGAGCCTGCCGTCGCTCAAGCCATGACCAAAGGAAAGGCACGCGAGCGATGCACCCGCGTGCCTTGCGTTCAAGCGATCACCCTGGCAGGGGGGGTGTGCCGTCAGATGGGGATGACGGTTTCTGTCTTGGCCTTGTCCTTCAGGACGTCCTTGGTGCTGCCGGCTGTGGTGTGGGCGTACAGGAGGTCAGCGCTGGTCCCGCCATAGAGCGTGTCGATATCGGTGTCGTCGGTGAGGGTCCGCGATCTGAAGGCATACTTGCCGTTGTAGCCGCCGGCTGTCTTGCTGAGGTGGGCAAGCCGCTGCGTGTAGTTCTGATCGGTGCGGGTCCACTCCATCCTGAGTCTACCCAGAGCATAGGAATTGCTGTCGTAGGCGGTTGCCCCGGCGATGATGATGTCCTCGTTGCCGCGGCCGTCGAGGACGTCTTTGCCTGCGCCGCCGATAAGGATATCGCGGGCGCCGCCTCCGTAGAGCGAATCGTCCTGGGTGCCGCCGACGAGGATATCACTGCCGGCGGAGCCGATGAGCGTGTCGTTGTCCTTCTCGCCATAGAGCTCGGCCGGGTGATCGATCAGTTGCTCGATGGTGATCTTGTCGTTTCCGTCGCCGCCGAAAACGACGATGCGTCCTGTGGGGGCGAAGACCCCGACGGAGGTATCGCCGAAGAGCACATCGAGCTTGTCATCGGGGGCGGCCTTGATCGTGATGACGTCGTCGGTCTTGGTCCCGCCGACGGCCAGCATGGTCTTGTCGGCGTCGTAGGGGTCTGTCATGACCATTGCAGGGACGATGCTCATGGCCAGCGTGCCAGAGCCTTCGGTGCCGCTCTTGTCGTAAGCCTTGACCTTGACGGTATAGGGCTGGGCCGAGTTGGTCGTGTACACGTGGGAGGCCGAGGTCGAGCCACTTGGAGCGTAGTCCTGGGCGCCGTCGCCCCACTCGATCCAGTAATAGATGCCACTCAGATCCACAGGAGAGGGATCGCTGGTGGTGAAGGTGATCTTGCGCGAGAGGCCTCGCACGCCGGTGGTATCGCCGCTGACGACGACTGTGGGCGCCACGTTCTTCACGCCGATGCTGACGGTGTCATTGCCGGTGCCCCCGACCTCATCGGTGACGATGATCAGGAGCTTGTAGGTGTCGCTGTCTTTGTACTGATGGCTGAGCGTGATGCTCTTGTCCACGACCGGGACGTTCTCGCGAGCGGAGCCATCGCCCCAGTCGACGGAGGCGGTGTAGGTGTGGCCATCTTCAGTGTCTGTGATGGTGGCGACGCGGTTGAGGACGCTGCCCTCATTGAGGGGGTTGACGTCGGTTGTGGTGATGTCCGGGCCGCCGTTGACGGTCAACGTGGAGCGTCCGATGAGCGCGTTGACGGTGGCATTGGTCCGTCCGCCGCCGACGTCGTAGATCTTGATCAAAATGGGAAACGAGCCGGCGGTGATGTACACGTGCGTGCCCTTGATGCTGTAGGTCGTGCCGGCCTTGCTCAACGTCGCACTGGAGGTTGTCGTGCCGTCGCCCCAGTTGATCGTGGCGGTGAAGTCGGTAACCTTGCTCCGCGGATCGCCGTCCGTGAAGGTGGCCAGCACCATGTCGGTGAGGCTGGCGTTGGGATACCCGATGACCACGCTGGGTTTGACGGTGAGCGACGCGTCGTAGACGGTGGCATAGTTATAGAGCACCTGACGGGCGCCGCTCTTGCCCGTGATGGTGGTGATGGTCGTGTACCGGCCTTCGGAACGATACGCATTGGTGCCCTTGACGTAGAACAGCCCGCGTTCGCCGGCGACGACGGTGCCGGCGGAGACCTGGCTGTCGCCCCAGTTGATCGAGGCGGTGAAATCGGAGGGCTTGCCCTTGAGATCGGTGTCCTTGAAGGCGGCGACGTAAAACGTGCCCGACTTGCCCGCGATCGCCTTGATGCGAGTGGCCCTGGCGGCCGTGACTGGTTTGTCGCCGAAGGCGATGGTGATGACCTGCTGGTCGTACGCGAGCGACTGGTCGTCAGCACTGATGAGGCCCTGGTTGATCTTGTCCAGATCGGCCTTCTTGTACACGCGGACCTTGAACCTGATGGGGCCGACGTATCCTTTCTTAGGCGCGATTCGGACGGTCTTCGTGTCGACGAACCCCGACAGCGCCGGATCGGCATGGCTGGAGGTGCTGTCCACCCATTGGCCCCAGAACCCGTAGACATCAGAGTCGGCGTGGATCGCCTTGAGCGGGATGATGGCGGGGGTGCCTATGGGCGAAAAGATGTCCGCCATGGGAGCAAGGTAGGGCATTTCGTCGACCGAGTCGGCGACGCCGGTCACCCTGAAGGTATCGGTGGCTGTCCCGCCGTGGCCGTCGCTGACGTTGACGGTGACGTTGCCGGTTGCCCCAGCAGGCGCTGTGACCGTGACCACCGCGTCGGTGTAGTCCTGGATGAGTTCAGCCTTCGTGATAACTGGAGGGGTGGTGGGCTTGCCGCTGGAATCGGTGGGGAGGTTGATGAGCTGGTTGAGGATTGCGGTGCCGCGGACCAGTTGGCCGAAGATCGTGTGGTTGAAACCAAGGTGGCGAGGTGAGCCGTTCGTAATGAAGAACTGTGTGCCGTTGGTGTCGTCGCCGGCCTTGGCCATGGCAAGCTGCCCCTTGCCCGTGAACATGGCGCCAAGGTTGAACTCGTCATCGAACTGGAAAGGCGGAGTGCCGCTGCCGGTGCCGGCGGCGTCGCCGCCCTGGATGATCCACGCGGAGGGCGCGCTGGGAGCGGCGAGATTCGCGATGCGGTGGAAAGTGAGGCCGTCGTAGTATTCGCCCTGCGCCAGGCCGCTGATGATGTCCACCGTCTTGGGGGCCAGGTCGCGCAGGAGTTGGAACGTCATCGTGCCGTAGTTCTGGATCGTCAACCGGAGGTAGGGATTCTTCTTGTGGAGCTGGACTTTGATCTTCGTGTTGCTGCTGACGAAGCTGTAGACCAGCCGGTCGCCATCGGCGTCGTTGGAAACAATGGGCAGGATCAGCGGTTTGCCGGGTGGAGATTGGACGTCGGCAATGGGATCGATGACGGGCGAAGCGTTGAGGAGTTGCCGTGACTCGAGCGCCTCGACCCAGGTGCGTGGCAGTCTGGGGGTCCTGCTCGCGGATTTGCGGACAGAAAGCCCCTGACGCGACCGATACCGATGAGAAGACAGCATGATACAGACCTCCTGGGTTAGGAATGAGCGAATCGAACGCCCGCGGCCAGCCGAGCGGCATCACGCTCATGGCATTCCACAGATGACTCTGAAGCCACAAGCCCCACCTCGGGGCGACTTCGCTTGATAGACGCCGCCGACGCCTGTCCCATTACACGGCAGATGCAGGTGTTCATTGTGCGCCATAGCGGGCCCGAAAGCCAATGGGGCAAGTGCCTGCGGCTGCAAGGGGGGGAGTACGCCGGAGCGGTTTATCGGGCCCTGTTCCTTTCGTCAGCCAGAACTCCTCTCAGGGACAGGAGTTCCGAGAAGCTACGAGCAAAAATGCGGCTGGGGCGAAGCCGGGAATCCGGATCACACGTCCAGTGGACGGGAAACTCCATCACCCTATACCCCCGCTGGCGGGCACGGATCAGTATCTCCAGGTCGAACATGAAGCCGTCGGTTACGCAATCGGCGTAGATCTCGCGGGCGACGAGCCCGCGGTAGACTTTGAACCCGCACTGCGTGTCGGTCAAATCGTGAGGCAGGCTGAGAACCCCCAGCGCGACCTGGCGGAAGAATCGCGAGAGCAGGCGGCGATAGAGGCTCTGCCTGCGGCTGATGATGCTGGTGTGCATCTTGCGCGAGCCATGTGCGATGTCGCACTGGCCGCTCTTGATGAGCTCAAGGGCCTTTAGGGCGTCGTCGAAGGGCACGCAGACGCCGCTGTCGGCGAACATGGCGTATTCGCCTCGCGTGGCGAGCATGCCCTGGCGGACCGCGTGACCCTTGCCGCGATGCTCGAGGTGAAGGACGCGGCGTTCGATGCCGGGTGGAACGGGGGTGCTCTCGGCGGCCTGGGTAGTGGAGTCGGGGCTGCCGTCGTCAGCGACGATCACCTCGCCACTCAATCTATTGCGCGACAGGAACTCTCCAGCAGCTTGCACATCCCCTGCGATCTTAGGGGCTTCTCTATAGGCCGGGATAACGATGGATAGATCCATTGACTGGCCAGGGGCGTTCTCACCGTGTCCAGAGGCCGTAAGCCTGCAGGATCATCACAAGGGTCAGCAGCAGCGAGGAGTACTGATGAGTGCGGTAGAGCAGTTCCTGGCCGTGGGTGCCGAAGAGGGGGGTCATGGGGAAGACAGCCGAGAGGATGACGAGGAGGGACAGCAGGATCATCAGCCAGAAGAGCACTCTGATGCCGGCGCTGAAGCCGCCGGGGGTGAACTGCATCAAGCGCGAGCGTTCGGCCCAGACGACGGCGGTGATCGTGACAAGGATCACAAACGGCGGCGCCACGGTGGCATGGAGCATCAGCACCAGACCGGTCATCGCCTTGCCGCCAGTCAGCACGAACGTGCCGAAGCCGGTGAGCGCCAGAACGGCGGCGCAGAGCAGCAGGAGAGCGTAGAGGATTCGCTCCCACCACGGCAGGCGGTCGAGCATGGGCTCGTTAATCCGCGGGGGCGGTGCCTCGCCGCCGGTCAACCGGCAAGCAACCGTGGCCAGCATCATCAGACCGATTATTGACACAAGGGAAAGCATGCGATCCGTCCTGCAGAACAGTTGATAACACAAACTCGCCGCTCACGATCGGCGGCAACACGGGTCCATCTCGTTGCGAGTTCACTGGAGGCGGCTCGATAGCCACGTCAGACCGCGCAACCCGTACATGACCAGCAGCCCGGTGAGCACCGCCGCCGAGCTGAACGAAATCACCTTGAGCATCATGCGGAACATGAACGATAGCGCGAACAGCCAGGGGATCAACCCCCCGTCGCCTCGCAGCTCGTACATCGACTTGGTCAGCGCGTTGGCGGGCGCGACGGGACCCTGTGCGGAAACCTTGGCGAAGTGGATGGGCGAGCCGGTCGTGTGGCAGTCGGAACAGCCGCGCACGCCAAGCGACTGCGCGGCCGGACGGACATCGTGTGCTAGCGGCCACGCGTAGAACTTGGCCGCGGGATGTTCGGCGCCGGTGACTTTGCCATCGGGGGAGCGGCGATAGAGCTTGCCGCCGCTCACGTAGACGGGCTGGCCCGGGTCCTTGGCGGCAGCGAGGGCGGCCAGCACTTTGCCGACGAGTTCATCGCTCAGGGGCTCCCAGCCGCCTGCGGTCATCTCCTTGAGCATGTCCTTCGCGGCGGCTTTGACCTTGGTCGGGGGGATGGGCGTAACCTTTTCGCCGTCGAGGCGGCCCCAGAAGTTAGGCCAGACCGCCTTGTGGGGAGTGATCTTGTCATCGACGGAGCGGAGGAAGATGGGGGCGGCGATGTGGGGCGGCGAATCAGCGTTGCGTTCGAAGGATTCGAGGCCCAGCTCATGCGCCAGGGCCGTCTGCACCATGGCGGGCTTCTCGCCAGGCCACGGGCCGGAGTGGCAGCTCGTGCAGGAGAGCCTCTCGAAGTGCATGGGGGGGATGCCTTTGTGGAGCGGTCGTGGGGCGCCCAGCCGGCCGCCGAGGGCGAGCGAGCCGGCTCCGGCGGCTTCCGCTCCCATGTGGCAGCCGCGGCAGGACAGCGCCGCCACGCCGGCATCCTTCCGCTCGGCGCCTTCAGCTTCGTAGCCACGCACCACCGCGTGATCTGTGCCGTGTCGGTGGCAGTCGGCGCAGGTCAATCCCGCGGCCAGATGGACGTCCTTATCAGCCTGCCAGGGTTCCCCAGCGCCCGGACCAACCTGATTGGTCATGTGGCAGTAGTAGCACTTGTCGGCCGAGGAGGCGCGGCTGATGTTGAGACTCGCCCGGAACTCGGCGTCGAAACTGCTTGTGTTCCAGGCGACCTTGGGGGTCTGTTTGCTCTTGAGGGGGTCTTCCTCAGCGGCCTCGGCGTCATCCACGATCGTCTGGACGGAGCCGCTGATCTTCGCGAGGCCCATTGCCTTGGTGGCGGCGAACTTGAAATTCATCTGCTTGAGCTGGAGCTCTCGATCCGCCGTGCTGTAGTTGCTGCCGCCGTCGTGGCAGATCATGCAGTCGTTCTGGAGCTTTCCTGAGAGTGGCCAGTAGGCTTTGGGGTCCGCCGGCTGAGTGCTGGGCGTTTCGGCGACGCCGCCCCCGGGCATGTGCCTGGCGAAGCTCCGAACGAACTGCCAGTCGTTAAGGCCGGCGTCGGCAGGGCGGAAGGTTCCCGCCCAGGCGCGATTGGAAAGCGGAATCTGCGTGCGAGTAGGCTCATCGAGCATGATCCACGGCTCGCCGGGCCTGCCCCCGGGCACACTGGCCTGCCGGGCGTTGAAATGCCAGCCCTTGCTGATGGCGGGGTAGTCGTGGCACTTGCCGCAGGTCTGCGCCGGCGAATAGTGCACCGAGTCCTTGGCCGGATTGATCGTATTGCCCTCTTCATTGAGCAGCACGATCCGATGCGGAAAGGGCGCGAGGCTGTCCGACTTGGCCTGCTTCTTAGGGGCCTCGACTGCGCCGGCGGAGGCCGACACAAGGGAGACCGCCAGCACTGCGATCACGGCAATACGAGCATTCATCACTGCACCAGAGCCCTTCTGTAGTCCCATTCGCACTCCTCCAGAAATAACCGACCCAAGCTTGGCAGGCAAGGCACTCTGAGTCATCAGGGTAATGCTCTACAATCGCCAGGGGCTACGCATGGGGCGGGCGATCATCCGGTCGGCTTCGGCATCGTTGACGAAGCGCTCACGGGCTGGGTCCCATCTCACGACCCGCTTCAGTCGCATGGCGATGTTGCCCAGATGACATACGGTGGCCGAGCGGTGGCCGATCTCGGCGGTGCAGATGGTCGCCCGGCGCGCCCGTACGCAGTCGAGGAAATTGCCCCAGTGGTCGCGGCTGTTGTAGAGCTTGATCTCATTGGGGCCGATGATCGAATTCACGAGCGAGGCCGGATTGGCCTCAAGCCTGCCGCGGTTGACGTACACCCAGCCTTCTGTGCCTTCCAATCGCACGCCGCTGCCGCTCGTCTTGCAGTTGAGCTTCACGCCATTAGCGTACGTGCAGTCGAAGTCAACCAAGGTAGCGGCGTCGTACAGGCCGTCGGTCGGGAACTGGCCGCGGCGCCCATCGATCTCAACCGGGCCGCTGTTGTCTATGTCTAGCGCCCATTGGGCGATGTCCAGGTCATGAGCGCCGAAGTTGGTGACCTGCCCGCCGGAGTAATCGAAGAGAAAACGGAAAAAGTAGTGCACGCGCCCCTCGGTGTAGGGCGCCCACGGCGCCGGGCCGAGCCACATCTCGTAATCCAGTTCCGGCGGCACCGGCATGGGCGGGTGAATCCCCGTGTTCTGAGCGTTGTTGGGCGGCAGACCCACCTTGATGCTCTGAAGCTTGCCGATGCGCCCGTTACGCACCAGCTCGCAGGCGTGGCGGAACCATATGCTGGACCGCTGCTGGCTGCCGGTCTGAAAAACGCGGCCGTAACGCGTGGCGGCATCGCTGATGACGCGGCCTTCGGCGAGGGTCAGCGTGAGAGGCTTCTCACAATAAACGTCCTTGCCGGATTTCATCGCCGCGACCGCGATCACGGCGTGCCAGTGGTCGGGCGTGGCAATCATGACGGCGTCGATGTCGTCGCGCGCCATCAGCTCGCGGAAGTCGTTGTAAGCGGCGCACCCCCTGTATGTGCCCGATGCCATCTGGTTGGCGTAGGCCTGCTCGACGACGCTCTTGCCGGCTTGCCGGATCTTGGCGTCCACATCGCAAACGGCGATCACCTGCACATCGCGGTTGCCGGACAGCGCCTTCAGATGCCCGCCGCCCTGGTTCCGGATGCCGATGCAGCCGAGATTGATGCGATCGTTGGCCGATCGCCGCGATTCGGCGCCCAACGCGCTGCCGGTGACGATGATAGGGGCCGACAGGCCGATGCCCGCGGCGCCCCGGAGAAAGTGCCTGCGTGAGATGCGGTTGTCTTGCAGCATGTCAAGTCTCCCGCCTTCGTGTTGCCTGCCTGATCAGGCAGAAACTGCGCCGAGCGACAATCGGGGAAGCTCCTTTCGTTTCTATAGCCCAGAGCGCTCGGAATGTTGAACCGCCCGGCACACGCGCATCAACGCACGAAGGCGCGGAGGGGTCAGCCTCCGCGCCTTCGCCTCTGTGCGCGCTTGAGGAATGGCTCAATCGGCGAGTTTCCTGAGCTTGATGTTGCGATACCAGCAGGCTCCGCCGTGATCCTGCAGGCCGATGTACCCTTCACGTGGGAAGTCCTTGATGGCCTTCTTGAACTTGTTGTTGCTGCCATCGGGGTTCTTGCCGGCTTCGGACCACTGGTCGAGGTCCATGTCGACGATTTGCTGATCATTCATGACCATCTGGAGCTTGTTGGACTTGGCGGTGATCACGATGCGGTTCCACTCGCCGGCAGGCTTCTCGGCGCTCTTGCCGGGCGCCAGACAGTCGTATACGGCGCCGCAGCTGTTCTTGCTGGGCCTCTGACCGGCCGAGTCGAGGACCTGTATCTCGATGCCAGTCTGCACATTATCCTTCGTGTCGCCGGTGCGGATGAAGATGCCGCTGTTCGTGCCCTTGGCGACCTTGAACTCCATGTCGAGCACGAAGTCGCCGTACTTCTCTTCCGTCCAGACGTCGCCGCTCCCCTTTTTCCAGGCCAGCACCCCGTCCTCAACGAACCAGCCATCGGGCTTGGCCTTCCAGCCGCTCAGGTCCTTCCCGTTGAACAGAGGCTTCAAGCCATCGGCGGCGGCGCCTGCTTTGTCCGTCGGGGTCGCGTCGGCTTTGAGGTCGCCCAGGGCATACTGGATGCCGTCGAGGTAGTGCTGCAGGATCGCGGGGTTCCAGAGAATCTGGTGCTGGTGGCCGAAGGAGCAGTAGAACACGCGGCCTTTGCCGTACTCGCGGATCCAACTGATGGCATAGTCGTGGTCGTTGCGGTTCTCGCCCTTCTTGAAACCGGGCCTGTTGGCATCGGCAGGGATCTTCACCGAGTTGGGCAGATCGATGCTCAACAGGATGTGCAGCTTCTCGCGGGAATAGGGGTCGCGGAAGGTGTACATCTCATCGGTGATGGTGAAACCCTGGCCCTTGAAGGCCGCGTTGATCGGGCTCTTCGGGTCGTCGATCTTGACGGCAATGTCGTAGAAGGGGTGGCCCTGGAAGTAGCCGCCCATCATCTCGCCGTACTCCGGCCAGTCATAGGAGTAGTCGGTGGCGGCGTGGCTGCCGATAATGCCCTTGCCGCTCTTCACGAAGTCGAGCAGGCTCTTGCGAAGACGGTCATTGGTTTCCTTGGCCTGGCCGGTCAGCTTCCTCGCGTCGTCCCTGCTCACCTCGAACGCCTCGCCGGTGGTGCTCATCATCACGACCGCATCGAACTGCGCGAGCTTCTCCGGCTCGAAGTTGGACGGGTCATCGCTGATGACCGTCTCCCAGGCGCCGGCCTTCTTGCCGAGGATTTCCATGGCCTTGGCGCCAATCGGGATCACGTCGTGATAGAAGCCCCCGGTGGTCTTCCCGTAGACGAGGATCTTGCGCGCCTTCTGCGGTTGCGCCGTCGCCTTCTCCGGCGCCGCCGCCGTGATCTTCTGGATCACTTCATCCGTCAGAACATTCTTCCTCTCAGCCGCCCACACGCTCATCGACAACAGGCCGATGGCCAGAACCGCTACGTGCACTTTTGCACTCATTGCCTTGCTGCTCATATGCAATCTCCCGATGAAAAGGTCGGATCATTTCGCTCTCTCTATATAGTCAGCTACCCCCCGCGGCGTTGCGTGGCGCCGGAGCGAGCGCCCTGGCTACCTGCGAGTCTTGAGGAAGGCTTCCCAGAGATCCATTCGCACGTAAAGAGGGAGAACGACCGTGGGCCGCAGGCCGTAGTAGTCCGGCTGATACTTGGCCTTGAGCTTCTTGGCCAGCTCCTCTTCCTGGTCCGGGGAGCAGATGATGACCGGCGCATCAGCATTGTCCTGCACCTTCGGCCAGCACCCGATGCGCTCGAACCGCCGCAGGTACCACGGAACGGGCCAGATGTCCTTGGTGAAGACCTTGACCAGCATTCGGTGGCCGTCGGGTGACACTTTGGCCAGGTCCTCCATACGCTGGATGAGGTCATACAGGCTTCGCCGGGGGTGCGAGTAGACGTAGGGGTTGCGCGGGTCGCAGTAGAAGACGAAGTTGGTGCGATAGGATTGCCAGCCGAGCTGGGCGGCGCCCGCCAGCAGCGCCATCGCCATGATCGTCCTGAGCGTCCAATGGGGCATGTACTTCACCAGGGCTGCGGCACCGACGCCGGCAAGGAGGATCATGCCGTGGTAGAAGCTCAAGAGACACCAGGGCGTCTTGTACGGAATGGCGGAATACGCCGCCGTCACAAGGAGCGTGTAGAACAACAGAAAGACAAGGAACCGCCGCCGCCAGTTGATGGCCGGCGGCTCGGGACGGGTAACTGGCGACTCGCCCTGCGCCGCCGGCTGCCTTGTTGCAGATATCGGTTCCTGCGAGAAGACGCCGATCAGCGCGCCGGCGATGGCCTGATCCCCTTCCTCTCTCGGAATCGCGAGGATCGGCCTGGGGGACGAGCCACACCGTGCCGCGATCTTCCGCCTGGTCAGCAACGCCGCCAGCCCTCCTACCGCAGCCAGCGCCAGCACGAACCCTTCGCTCCACCACGGGCCTCTTCCGTATCGCGTCCACGCCAGCAGCTTGAGATAGTAGGCCCACGGATGATTGTGATCCGTATTGCCCGTGCCGCGGTCCAGGTAAGTCTTGTACGCGATCACCGAATTCCATGGTCCGCCCGCGGCGGCCAGGAGCTTCCCCTTGACTGTCGGCGCCTTGGCTGCTTCCACGAAGAAACCCGACAGGAAGAGGGACGCTACGAGAATTCCCGCGATCGCCGCAGCGATCAGCGGTTTCCATCGCAGCACGCTGCGAACGGAGACTCGCTGTGAGTCGATCCACCGCACCCACAGCACCGTCAAGAGCGCCGCACCGGCCATCGGCGGCAGCGCGATCACCCAGGTTTCCTTCGTCGCGTGCATCAGCCCGAAGGCCGTTCCAGCCAGCAGCGCCCACCCCGCCTTGCCGCTGCGCGCATAACGCCAACAGGCCGCCAACGCCAAGAAGGTGAAGAACACCAGGAGCATCTCCATGATGTAGTAGCGGCTGTAGAACACCATCGCCGGGGAGATGGCCGTGAATACGGCGGCCCAGGCCACACCCCATGTCCCAAGTTCCCGTCGCACAAGCCACAGCAGGAGAATCAGCGCGGAGCCGAAGATCGCCGGCACGATGCGGTAGTACGCTTCGCTGGCATCCAGGTAGGTCTTGCCGGTCATCCACATCACGGGAAGCGTGAAGTAGTTGAGCGTGGGGCCGTGATACTCGAACGGATCGTAGGCGTATTTGCCGCTCTCCAGGAGGTCCCCAAGCTTGACGGCATGAATCGCCTCGTCGCCATGGAAGGGCCGGTCGGTCAGCCGCCCAGCGCGAAAACTCAACGCCCCTGCTGTGATCACCAGCAGTGCCAACGGAAGTACCCAGCGGTTGCGTGTCATGATCGATGCCCCTGCGCCGCGTGACGCGACCGCTTTGTATCATCTTCCAGACCGCCCGTACACCTCCGCTTCGGCGTAGCAGTTCATATCGCCTTCATTCCCGCCCGCCGCGGGCAGTGGAAAGGCACGGACCGAAGCCCGTGCCGGGGAGAGCATCACGATGGCGGTGCGGTGTTCTCGCTACTTGGCAGGAACGCCGTAGACCTCAACTTCGGTGTAATGATTCTGATCGTCGGACGTGTTGCCTTTGCTGTAGAGGCGAATATAACGGCCCTTGACGCCCTTGGTCTCGATCAGCTTGCCTTCGTAGATCTCGAAGTACATGAAATCCTTGCCCAGACCCAGCCCGGAGGTGTTGTCATTGTCGTTGTTGAAAACGGTCTTCACATTGGTGATGAAGTCTTCATCGTCGGCGATCTGAACCACGACGTCCTTGTAGACGCGCGGGTCGCCATGGTGATGCCACACGACGACGCCCCAGATATCGCTGACCTTGCCGAGGTCGATCTGGACCCACTGCAGGCCGGGACCGAGCTCGACAAAGCTTCCGTCGGTGGCTTCCTTGTCCTCGTCGGTCACCTGTTCCAGCTTCCCGATGATCGGCTCCTTGTCGCTGGCGTTAACGGGGCGCTTAAGGGCGAGGTTGACCGTGCCGGGCGGCGCCATGAACGGGGGACGCGGACCTTTACGCGCAGGCTCGATGACGATGCCGGGGGGCGGGTTCTTCGGCGTCCCGATGAAGGCCGGCTTCGGCAGCTTCAACTCCACCTTCGTCAGGTCACCGGCCGGCTGTGTCGCCGGTGCTGCGGCCGCCGCTGCTTCCTGAGCCCAGCTTCGGCCTGGCACGATCATCCAGACGGCCAACGCCGCCACAACGCAAACCACACCAGTTGCTTTTCTCAAAGTAGTCATCGCAAGCTCCTCTCATTGATCTCTAGCTATTACCAGCACCATTCGGGCCTGTTGAGCGCCGAACACCTCAATATGGCACATCGCTCATCTCTTCTCACCATGGCGAGAACCGCGGTGTTGCAGTTCCCTAACCAGCTCCAGCATCCGCCGGCCTAATTGGGCCCTTGGCACCCATTCGTGGCCGCCCTCACGCAGCAGATACGCTCCAGCCACCGGTCCGTTGACCATCGCCAGCGTGTTGGCCACCAGGTAATCGGCGCCGCTGCTGATTCGACTCTGCTCCGCTACGCGCAGAAGCTCATCCACCTCGCTACCGACTTCCAGCTTGAACTTCACCAGGAGGCCCTTCTGGCCCCATTCCGTGCGGAATAGATCGACCAGCTTCTCCGTCGGCTCGCCGAGTACCGCGATGAGCTTGTGGGTGCTCTTTACCTTGCCGGCCTGCACGTCCTGCACCACCCACTGCTCGCGGCAGGGGTCCTGCGAATCGGGCTTCCTTTCGATCACCGCAAACGTTCGTACCGGCCTATAGTCAGACACGGCCGCGGTCATGAAGATAGCGTCGTAGCACCTGTGCGACAGCAGCGCCGCGAGCACGGCTTTGAGCTCGGCATGACAGGTGAACGGCAAGGGAACAATCGGGAAACGCGTGGTTTGGGCAGCACCGATTTGAGCCAGGTGCTCACGGTTGCTGGTCAGCAGATCGACCTGCCCGGCTTCCGCCAGAGCCTGTGCGATGGCAAGGCCGGTATTGCCGGTGAAAATGTTCCCCCAGTCCCGGACCTGGTCAATCTTCTCGCGCGTGCTGCCGGCGGTAACGAGGAATCGCATGGGTCTGGGATTCTAGCAGAGATTGCGGCATGCCGTCGCCGGCCAGCCAATGTCCCCGGGATTACGACCGCGCCATCACCTTCTGAAGGGCCGCCACCAGGCTCGCATGGGTCACAGGCTTGAACAACGCCGGCTGCCCGGTGGAGTTCAGGAAGCCGTTGGTCATCGCCCACAGCGTATCGCCGGTGAGGAACACCACCGTCTTCTTGAGGCGAGCCGGCAAACGCTCGTACAGCTCCTGTCCCGAGAGTCCCGGCATCCGCAGGTCTAGCACGATGGCATCGAAATGGTCGCGTTGAAGCAGTTGCAGCGCCTCGGTGCCGGAGCCGCACGTCTTGACGCTTCCGCCGCACATGTCCTTCAGCATGAGATGGAGAACTCTGCGGATGGGTTCCTCGTCGTCGACGACGAGAATCCGCCTGCCTCTCAGAGCAGACTTGCCAGGCAGGCTGGAGGGAGCCGCCTCCTTCGCAGGTGCCGAGTCCGCGATCGGCAGCGCCAGGCTGAAGAGGACGCCGCCGTCCGCGTTGCGGGCGGCCAGCGTGCCGCCGGCGCGCTCGCTGAGCCGCCGGGCTATCGCCAGACCCAGTCCCGTGCCTCTCCCCCGAGCCTTGGTGGTGAAAAAGGGATCGAAAATCCTGGGCAGCCGGCTTTTCGGGATCGCCGGCCCCGAGTTCCACACGTCGACAGTCAGAAAGTCGCCCCTACGGTGCGTCGTGATCCGTATGGTTGACGAACGGCAAGCCGCTAGTGCATCCAGAGCGTTCTTGACCAGATTCGCCAGGATGAGTTGCAGGTGTCCCGTCGGCATCGCCACAGTCGGCAGCGACTCGGGGGCCGACCACTCAAAATGTACCCCCTTACGCACGCGGTATGAATACAGATCCAGAACCGCCCTGACGGCTTCATCGACTACACCATGTGTTGATGCAACGGGGCTGGCAAAGTAGAGAACGTTCATCGCCAGTTGGCTGGCAAGCTGGGCAAGTTGTACGACACTCCCCAAATGTCGCCGCGACTCCGGCCGCGACTGATGGTGCATCTCAAACTCGGCATAACCGATTGCCGCCCCCATCAGGTTGTTCACCTCGTGCGCGACTTCGGCGAACATCTCGCCCAGAATGGCTAGACGCTCCAACTGCGCCGACTCCGGATCGTTGGCATGTCGTTGTTGCTTGGCCATTGCTGTGTAAGAATTATCCTACAGCGCAGCCGCCGGGTCAAATCCGGTCAGTGTGACGCTTCGCGTGCCGCGTGTAGGCCCAAACGACGCTTTCCCCTATAAACGCCGGGAACTCCGGATCTCGCCGCTTTCACTGGCTCAGCCGGTTGGTCGGAGGCTAGGAAGTCCGCCTGTCGCCTCGTCAACGAACGTGCATGTCCTGATCTACTATAGTGGGAATCATGGTCGGTGGCTTCGGGTCGCGGCGTCGCGGCGCATTCTTTGAACATCGGAGGTAACTCATGGATCGTAGGGACTTCTTGAAGCAGGTCACAGCCTGGTCGGCCGGCGCCACGCTTGCGGCGCCGCTTTTTCACGTCGGTTCCATCCTTGCGGCGGAGAACCAGCCCAAGGGCCAGCCCGTTGTTGCGGTCGTGAAGGGCACGGACTACGGGGCGCTGGTCGCCAAGGTGCTCGAACCATTGGGAGGGATGAAGGCCTTTGTCAAACAGGGCGATCGTGTGGTGGTCAAGCCGAACATCGGCTGGGATCGCAAGCCTGAGCAAGGGGCCAACACCAATCCGGAGGTGGTGAAAGCGATCGTCAAGCTGGCGCTCGACGCCGGGGCCAAGCAGGTTCTGGTCTTTGACCGCAGCGTCAACGACGTGCGCCGGTGCTACGTTGCCAGCGGCATCCAGGCGGCCGTGGAAGGGCTCAAGGACCCGCGGGCGCAATGCGTCTTCCAGGATCAGAAGAAGTTCGTCCCCGTCAAGATCGAGAACGCCAAGTCGCTCAACCAGTTCGATTTCTACAAGCCGGCGCTCGAGAGCGACTGCGACTGCTATATCAACGTCCCCATCGCCAAGCACCACCTTCTGTCGAAGCTCACGCTTGGCCTGAAGAACGCGATGGGGGTGATCGGCGGCAACCGCGGCCTCATTCACCAGCAGAACATTCACCATCGCATCGCGGATCTGAACCTGGTCATCAAGCCGAAGCTCACGATCATGGACGCAACGCGCATCCTGTTGCGCAACGGCCCGACGGGCGGCAAGCTTGAGGACGTGAAGGTGCTCGACACGCTGGCCGCTTCCGCGGACATGGTGGCGGTCGATGCCTATGCGACCACGTTGTTCGGCATGAAGCCTGAGGACATCGGAGCGACCGTCGCTGCCAACCAGCTCGGCCTCGGCGAGATCGATCTGGGCAAGGTCAAGATCGTTGAAGCATGAGACGCCTGCTCTGGATCCCCTGGCGGTGGTGGCGGCGCGCGGTGCAACTGGCTCTGCTGGTTGGCTTCCTGTGGCTTTTCCGTCGCACGGAATACTCCGGCGCCGATCAGCTCGGCGGCGGGGAAAACCTCCTGTTTCGCCTGGACCCGCTCGCGGGTGCGTCGGCGATGCTGGCTGGGCGGAAGCTGATTCTGTTGTGCTGGCCGGCGCTGATCGTACTCGGGCTGACACTGGTTTTCGGGCGGTTCTTCTGCGGGTGGGTCTGCCCGCTGGGGACGCTCCTGGACGGGTTTCATCGCCTGATCCGGCCCGTCGCGAGACGCACGAACCGGCTGCCGCAATGGCGATTCATGGCGCCGGTCATGAAACGAGTGCGGCTCACGCGGTACGTCCTCCTGGTCCTGGTGCTGGTGGCTGCGGCCTTCGCCCTGCCGCTGGTGGGGTTTGTCGATCCGTTTTCGCTGCTGGTGCGCGGCCTGACGTTCTGGGGCGATCCGTCGCTGTATCGCGGCGCCGATGCGATGTTCACCTGGACGGCTGATCGGTGGGGCACGGAATCGGTTCGGCTGTATATCACCAAGCATCTCCTCCCGTACCGGCAGACGCTGTATCAGACGGCCGCGGCGTCGGCGATCATCCTGGGCGTGATCTTCGCGCTGGAACTGGTTGCGCGGCGGTTCTGGTGCCGGTACCTCTGTCCGCTGGGCGCGGGGCTGGGATTGCTGGCCAGACCCTCGCTCGTCAGGCGGTTGCCGGTGAAGGTCTGCGGCGCCTGCGGGAACTGCGCCGGTGCTTGCCGCATGGGCGCGCTGGACCGCTCCGCGGGTTTCTCTCCGGAAGCGTGCAACCTGTGTATGGAGTGCGTGGACACATGCCCGCACCGGATTGCGAAGTTCGGCCTCAAACGGCCGAAGACGCCGCCGGCGCCGGTCGATCTCTCGCGGCGAGGTCTGCTGGCGGCGGCGGTGAGCGGCGTCGTGTTGCCGGGCATTGTTAAGGCCGCGCGACTGGGGCGCGCTGGCCCCACCGATCCGCATCTGCTTCGGCCGCCGGGCGCGGCCGATGAGAGGACTTTCCTTGGGCTGTGCGTACGCTGTGGCGAATGCATGAAGGTATGTCCGACGAACGTGCTTCAGCCGGCGGTTTTCCAGGCCGGCGTCGAGGGCATGTTTTCGCCGCGACTGTTGCCGCGAGTCATCTTCGAGCAGAGCTACTGCGAGTACAACTGTACGTTGTGCGGGCAGGCATGCCCGACGGGCGCGATACCTCGGCTGGCGGTTGAAGAGAAGCACAAGCATCCCACAGGGAAGGCGTATTTCGACCACGCCCTCTGCCTGCCGTGGGCCAAGGAAACCTCCTGTATCCGCTGCGAAGAGATGTGCCCCACCCCCGACAAGGCGATCAAGATCCGCAACACGTTCAAGGTGGCCGGCGCCAATGGGGAGGAGGTTGAGATCATGCAGCCCTACGTCGATCGGGACCTGTGCGTGGGCTGCGGGATCTGCGAATCGAACTGTCCGATCGAGGGTGCGGCGGGGATCCGCGTCCGCCGCGTCGATGCGCCCGATCCACGCACTGAGTTCAAGGACCCTCCCGCCACACGCCCGGCATTGACACAGCCCGCGTAGCTACAACGCCCACCCCTGCCGATACGGATAATGAAGGTACCGATTCGCCTCAGGCAGGTTGGTCACCTTCATGTTCTCGCTGTCCCAGATGAGTTTCCGCCCGCCGAGGCGCACGCTGATCGTGCCCAGCAGGACCGCCTCGGTCATGGGGCCGGCGAAGTCGAAACTGGACCGCGGGATAACGTTCCGGCCTTTGCAGGCGGCGATCCATTCCTCGTAATGCCCGATCGATCGAAGCAGGGTCTTGGGTGGCCGCTTGTACGCGCGCATCTTCGATTCGGGGATGAGGCGAGGGCTTTCGCCGCCCCACCCATCGACCAGCATCTTGCCCTTGTCGCCGACGAAGATCAGGCCGTCCTCCTTGTTCAGCTCGCGGTCGTCTTCCAGCTCTTCGGGCCGTGGCGGGAGGATTCCGCCATCGTACCAGTGCAGTCTCACCGGCGGCATGTCGCCGCGGGCGGGGAATTCGTAGTGCATGCAACTGGCCATGGGCAGGGTTTCCTCGAAGACGGGCGTCGAGCTGGCATAGACGCTCGCGGGCGCGCCCAGCTTGAGCGCGGAAAAGGCCGGGGCAAGATTGTGGATGCCCATATCCCCGAGCCCTCCGGAGCCGAAATCCCACCAGCCGCGCCAGGCGAAGGGCACATACGCCGGATGATACGGGCGCAGCGGTGCGGGACCGAGCCACAGGTCCCAGTCGAGATGCGCGGGAACGGGCGGCTGGTCCTTGGGCCGCTCGATGCCCTGGGCCCAGTAGAGGTCTTTGCCGCCGAGGTGCGTCGGCCGGTCGGACCACGCGTGTACCTCGCGCACGGGCCCGATCGCGCCGTCCGCGATCCACTCGTTGATCAGGCGGTTGCCCTCGAAGGCCATGCCCTGGTTGCCCATCTGCGTCGCTACCTTGGCTTCGCGTGCGGCCTTGGTCAGCATCCGGGCCTCGTAGACCGTACGCGTGAGCGGCTTCTCGCAGTACACGTGCTTGCCGAGCTTGATGGCCATCATGGAAGCGACCGCGTGGATGTGATCGGGGGTGGCGACGATGACCGCATCGACCGTTTTCTCCACCTCGAGCATCTTGCGGAAGTCGCGGTATTTCTTGGCATTGGGGTATTGCCTGAAGGTATCCCCGGCTCGCTCCCAGTCGACGTCGCAGAGGGCGACGATGTTCTGGCTCTTGACGCCGGCGATATCGTCGGCGCCGCGCCCCCCGACGCCGACAACGGCGATGTTGAGCTTCTCGCTGGGCGGCGTCTGGCTTTCGCCCCCGAGCACGTGCCGCGAGACAATGGTCATTGCGACGGCCGCGGCAGACGAACGCATGAGCGTCCGCCGGGAGAACCTCCCGTTCCCCTCGGCCTTGGTGTTGCTGTTGCGTGTCATAAGGCCTCCCAATCCCCGCTCATTTGCCGAAAGCCCACAGATGCTCGGCTGTCCGCACATAGAGCTTGTGGTCCACGATCGCCGGCGTCGCGACGATGCTTTCCCCGAGGTCGTTGCGGGCCAGAACGTTCAGGGCGTCGGCGGCTTCGATCACGCTGATGACGCCCAGCGTCGACGCGGTGTAGATCCTGCCGTCAGCGGCGATGGGCGAGGCGTAATACTGCCCGTCGGCGCCCAGCCGTTTGGCCTGGTAGAAAGCCTTGCCGGTCTTGGCGTCGAAACACGACGCCATCCCCCCGCTTCTGACCATGAACACTCGCCCGCGGTAGTAGAGCGGCGAGGCGACCTCCGCCAGCCCGCGCTTCTCCTTCCAGAGCACGTGCGTGCTCGTGACGTCGCCGCGCTCGGGGGCGCGCAACGCGAACAGCCCGTTGTCGGCGTCCTTGAAGATGCGGAAGTTGGTGTCCCACTCGTCGCGGGTGACAAAGTTGTCGCGGTTGGTGTCGAGGATCATGAAGATGTCGCGAACGATCTTCGGCGATTCATCAGGGGTGATCTTGCCATCGCCGTTCCTGTCGGCCTTGGCCAGGAGCTGGTCGAACGTGGGGAGCTTCTCGTCCATGCTGTAGGACATGGCGAAGACCATGCTGTCGCCGATGACGGGGGAGGGGCAGATGCTGATGGCTTCGAGGCCGCTGCACGACCAGCGCTCGCTGCCGTCCTTTGCGCCATAAGCGACCAGGCGGATGCTGCCGGCGACGATGACTTCCTCGGCATTGTCGCGTTTCCAGTAGACGGGCGTGGTGTGGCTGCTGAAGCACGCGGGTCGTGGGACCTGCCAGAGCGTCTGGCCGTTGGCCGGATCGACGGCGATCAGGAAGGACTTCCAGTCTTCCTGGTCGCCGTTCACGATGAGGCGATTGCCGGCGAGGATGGGTGACGCGGCCGTGCCGTGCCGGACGTTGAAGATGGGGAGGGGTTTGCGCCACTGCTCGTTGCCCTGAAAGTCGTAGGCGATCAGGCCGTACGAGCCGAAGAACACATACACGCGCTGGCCGTCGCTGACGGGCGTGGGGGTGGTGTGGCTGTTGGTGCCGTTGATGCGTTCGAGCTTCTGCGCGGGCGCGGTCTGCCGCCAGAGCACCTTGCCGGCGGCGCGGTCAATGCAGATGGTCTGCAGTTTGCCCTTGTCGTTGGCCGTGAGGAAGATGCGCTCGTCCCAGATGCAGGGGCACGAGTGGCCTGGCGGCAGGGGGGTCCTCCAGAAGAGGTTTTTCGCGGGGCCGAACTCGGTCGGCGGCTTGTCGCCGTCGGCAATGCCTTGCCCGTTGACGCCGCGGAACTGCGGCCAACGAGTGCCGGCCACGGCGGGAAGCTGCAGGACCAGTACGAGGGCAATCAGGGTCCTCGCCTGGTTGCCGAATACGGTCGAGGTGTGTTTCTTGCAGTGCATTGAATGGCCCCAATCTGTCTGGCTGACGCTTCTACTCTCCACGCCGTTGGCCGTTGCCTGGCGGATCATAATCGCCTTCTGGCATAGCGGCCAGACAGGGGGATCGCGTCCCCGCCGGGAGTGTGCAATGGGCATTGCTGGATTCCCCTGACGAGGCATGCCGCCTGACTGGCCAGCACGAGCATCGGCTTGTGCGTGGGTGATCCATTGCAATCAGCCTTTCCGCTCCCGACAATGGGCCGCATGAACACATCACCCAAACCCACGACGTTCACATCTCGACGCAACTTCCTCAAGGCCGGTGCTCTTGCCGCCGCGGGTTCGGCGGTGAGTCAGATGGCGACTCCCTCGGCCGTTCATGCGGCGGGAAGCGATACGCTGAAGATCGGCCTGATCGGCTGCGGCGGGCGTGGCGCGGGGGCCGCTGCGCAGGCGTTGGCCGCCGACAAGGCTAACGTGCTGGTCGCCGTGGGCGATGCATTCGCAGACCGCCTCCAGAACAGCCTTGCGAACATCAGGAAGGGCGCCCCGGAGCAAGTCAAAGTCGAGCCCGACCACTGCTTCGTCGGGCTTGATGCGTACAAGAAGGTCATCGACAGCGGGGTGGACGTGGTCCTGCTGACCTCGCCGCCGGGCTTCCGGCCAGCCCACATCGAATATGCGGTCCAGGCCGGAAAGCATGTCTTCGCTGAAAAGCCGATGGCCGTCGATGCGCCGGGCATGCGCTCGGTGGCCAAGAGCGTCGCCGAGGCGCGGCGGAAGAAACTGGCGATGGTGGCGGGGTTCAACTCACGCTACACCTATTCCCAGCAAGCCGTCCTCCAGAAGATCCACGACGGTGCCATCGGCGATGTGGTCGCCATGTACACCACGTTCAACACCGGTTACCTCTGGCTGCATCCGCGCAAGCCCGAGTGGTCCGACATGGAATGGCAGGTGCGCAACTGGTACTACTTCACCTGGCTGTCCGGCGACCACCTCGTGGAGCAGGCCGTGCATAACTGCGACAAGCTCGCCTGGGCGATGAAGGATGTAATGCCTGCGCGGGCGGTTGCCGTCGGCGGACGCCAGGTACGCGTCGAGCCCCAGTGGGGCCACATCTATGACCACTTCGCCGTCGTCTATGAGTGGGCCAACGGCGCCCGGGGCTTCCTGTTCTGCCGTCAATGGGAAAACTGCGCCAATGACGTCTCGGATTACTTTATGGGCAGCAAGGGAACCGCCGAAATCGCCGGGCAGGGGCCGATCATCAAGGGCCCGACGCCCTGGAAGTACGCGGGGGAGAAAAATAGCGGGCATCAGACCGAGCACGACGAGATGTTCGCCTCGATCCGGAAGGGCAGCCCCATCGACAATGGCGACCGCATGGTCAACAGCACGCTGATTTCGATCATGGGCCGCATGGCCGCCTACACCGGGCAGATCATCACCTGGGACCAGGCCATGAACTCGCAGGAGATTCTGGTGCCCCAGAACGTGCAATGGGGCGCGTTCCCCACCCCCCCGGTGGCGATGCCGGGGAGGACGAAGTTCAGGTGATCGGCGTCCCGCGACAACAACTGTAGAGAGCGTCAGTTATGACTTGATCGCTCCGCCGTCCACTGCCCGTACAACCCCCATATCTTCCTCAGTTACCGCACCGGCGATCCGGGTCGCTCACTCACATCCCATTATTATCTTGTTACGCTCGCCGGATCGAGTACACTCCGAGTAGGGCCCTCCCTTCGACGTTGCCACGGGCAAGCGGTTGACGGCCGACGAGGAGAGGTATTCTGCACGTAGACGATTCTGTCGCCGGCGGCGCTCCGGTGGCACGCCATGCACTCGGGAGCAATCACACCATGTCAGGCACGCGATCTCACCCGTCGTTGCGTCGGATTCTCGGACTTGACCATAGCCGCCAGAGCCTCCGGCGCTCGCCCAGAGCTGCCATTCTGGCCGACGCGGTCACACATGTGTCCCGCCGCTGTGTCGTCGAGTCGCTCGAACCGCGGCAGTTGCTCGCGGCCGGCCCGATCATCAGTGAGTTCATGGCCAGCAACGACGCCAACCTGCCTGATGAGGACGGCGATTACTCCGACTGGATCGAGCTCCACAACCCGACGACCGCCGACATTACCCTCCAGGGCTACCACCTGACCAACAACGACAATGACCTGGAGAGGTGGGAGTTCCCGGCGACGCCCCTGCCCGCCGGGGCCTACATGGTGGTATTTGCGTCGGAAAAGGATCGTGCTGTCGCTGGGAAAGAGTTGCACACGAACTTCAATCTCGATGCGGCGGAGGGGTACCTCGCGCTGGTCAAACCCGACGGCGAGGAAGTCGCTTACGAGTATGCGCCGGAGTATCCCAGGCAGGTGACAGACATGTCGTACGGGGTGGCGGTGGACGTCCAGCGCACGCCGCTGATCAGGCCCGATGCCTCGGTCAAGGTGTTCATCCCCAGTAATGATGCGCTGGGACTGAATTGGACCACCGCCGCATACAGCGACCTCGCGTGGACCGGCTCCTTCACGGGGGTGGGGTTCGAGCCGCCTGGCGGCCTGCCCGCCGAGGTCGAGCCCAACGACACGACTGCCACAGCTAACTCGGCCCTGCAGAACTTCCGGCCCCACGCGGGCAATCTCTATCACCTCGGAATGAAAGGCTCGTTCGGCAGCAGCGAGGACTGGTTCAAGATCGGAACGCTTCAGATCGGGGACATCGTCAGCATCACGGATTCGGGCACCGCGTCGGCCCGCGGGACGTTGGACAATCCCATCCTGGAACTCTGGCGCGGCGATCCCAACAGCCCGGTCATGGTGGCCAGCGACAACGACAGCGGCCCCGGCCTCGATGCGCTGATCCATCACTTCCAGGTGACCGGTACCGATTCCTACTATGTCCGCGCCGTGAACCCAGGCGGGATAGCCGGACAGCAACCCTACCAGATCGGCGTCTGGCTCGAGGACAACGGGACCGCGCCGACCACCGGCGGCAACTTCTCCACCGAGCAGGAGGGCAACAACAACGCCGCCCAGGCCAACGACGCTTCGACCAGTTGGCGGCCCGTGCAGTTCCAATCGAGCACGACCGGTGCCATCTCTACCGCCGCCGACAAGGACATCTTCAGGTATCAGTTTGCTGTCGGCGATATGGTCACGATCCAGGTGAAGTCGCTGGCCGGCGCTGATGCGAGGGTGTCATTGCTCAATTCCGCAGGCTCAATCGTGGCTCAGGAGGACGGCACAAGTTCCGCCCCGTCCCTTCCCGCCGGCGACTCCATGATCTACTCCTTCGTCATCCCCGCCGCCGGGACGTACTACGTTCAGGTCCAGTCTTCGAACAGCACCACCGGCCCGTACGCGGCCGACGTCTACCTGTCGACCAATACGGCGCCTCCCGTGACCAATCCATACGCGGCGTTCATCCGCACGAACGTTAGCGCGGACATGTCCGGCAAGACGTCCGCGTACATCCGCGTGCCCTTCATCGTGGACGATCCCCTGGAGTTTGACACCCTCCAACTGCGCATGAAGTATGACGACGGCTTTGTGGTGTATCTGAACGGCCAGAGGGTCGCGTCGCGAAGCGCCCCGGCTGACCCGCTGCGTTGGAACTCGGCGGCGTCGGACACGCACCCGAATGCCCAGGCGCTGATCGATGAGTACCTCAACATCCCGACGACGCATTTGCGCGCGGGGCAGAACGTCCTGGCCATCCACGGCCTCAACGCCGCCGCCGACATGGCGGATTTCCTCATCTATCCCGAACTGGATGGGGTCGTGACGCTGAGCAATGTCCTGCGGTACTTCGCCGACCCCACGCCACGGGGCGAAAATGGCGCCAGCGATGTCCTCGGCGTCGTCGCGGACACGAAATTCAGCCACAACCGCGGGTTCTACGACGCGCCGTTCTCAGTCACGATCACGACCGCCACCGAGGGCGCTCAGATCCGCTACACCCTCGATGGCAGCGAGCCCAAGGCCACCACCGGGACCATCTACACCGCCCCAATCCCCATCACCACGACAACGGTGCTCCGTGCGGCGGCGTTCAAGCCGGGGTTCGTCTCCACCAGTTCCGACACCCAGACGTACCTCTTCCTCAACGACGTGATCCACCAGCCGATCGCCCCCGCGGGCTTCCCCACCTCTGGGATCCACTGGGATTATGAGATGGACCCCGACGTGGTGAACAACCCCGCCTACACCGACACCATCATCGACGATCTGATGTCGATTCCCAGCATGTCCATCGTCGGCAACGTCAACGACATCTTCGGGCCAAGCGGAATCTACGCCAACCCCGAAGCGACCGGCATCGCCTGGGAACGCCCCGCGTCGGCCGAGCTGATCTACCCCGATGGCAAGGACGGCTTCCAGATCAACGCCGGCCTGCGCATCTACGGCGGTGTCAACCGGAGCACAGGCTTCGCCAAGCACACCTTCCGCCTGCTCTTCAAGGATCAGTACGGTCCCGGCAAGCTGAACTACCCGCTGTTCCAGGATGCCCTCTTCGGCGACACGGCGGTCGATGAGTTCGACACCATCATCCTTCGCGGGGAGTTCAACAACACCTGGCCTTTCTGGGTCGATGCCGAGCGGAATCGCGCCCAGTACATCCAGGACCGTTTCATCGCGGATACGCAACTGGCGATGGGGCAGCCCGCCCCGCACGGTATGTTCGTGCACCTCTACGTCAACGGGCTGTACTGGGGGCTCTACAGCCCCACCGAACGGCCCAGCGCGCCGTTTGCCGCGTCGTATCTGGGCGGGGAGGAGGAGCAGTACGACGCATTGAACTCCAGCGAAGCCATCGACGGGGACAAGACCGCGTGGAGCACCCTCCAGAGCCTCGCCAGCGCCGGCGTCACCACGCCCGCGCAGTACGACCAGATCAAGCAATATCTCGATGTTGACAACTTCATCGACTACATGATCCTCAACTTCTACGGAGGAAACCAGGATTGGGACGACCACAACTGGTACGCCGCCCGAAAACGCGAGGCCGGGGCTGGGTTCAAGTTCTTCAGTTGGGACGCCGAACGCACGCTCGAGGATGTCAACGCCAACCAGACGGGCGTCGGCCAGGCCGACAAGCCCTCGTTCATCTACAGCAGGCTGCGGAACTATCCCGAATTCCGCATGCGCTTCGCAGACCGCGTGTACGAGCACTTCTTCAACGACGGCGCGCTCACTCCCGCCAACGCCGCCGCCCGCTATCAGGCCCTGGCCGACATGGTCGATCGCGCGGTCGTCGGCGAATCCGCCCGATGGGGCGACCGCCAGCGCGCCACCCCATACACACGCGACGTCGAGTGGGTCCGCCAACGCGATTGGGAACTCAACACCTACTTCCCCGTCCGCACCAACAACGTCCTCAACCAGTTCAAGTCCATCAGCCTCTACCCCAGCGTGAATCCCCCGTCGTTCAACCAGCACGGCGGCTCGATCCCCCCGGGATTCAAACTGAAAATGACCGTGGCTTCGGGCACCCTCTACTACACGCTCGACGGGTCCGACCCGCGACTCGAAGGCGGCGCCGTCTCTCCCACCGCTCTCACCTACACCACTGAGGTGCCGCTGGGCCGCACCACCGCCGTCAACGCGCGCGTACGCCTGGCCAACGGCACCTGGAGCGCGCTCCACGCCGCCACCTTCTACTACAATATGTCCTCGTTACGCGTCACCGAGATGATGTACCACCCGCCCGATCCGCCCTCCGGGAGCCCATACACCACGGATGATTTCGAATTCATCGAACTGCAGAACACCGGCAACGCTCCCCTCGATCTGACGGGCGTGCGGTTCACCGACGGGATCGCGTTCGTCTTCCCGAGCATGATTCTCCAGCCCCAGCAACGCACCGTTGTGGTCAAGAACGTGGAAGCATTCAAATCACGCTATGGCACCAGCATCCCCATTGCTGGCTTCTACGCCAACACCCTTGCCGATGGCGGCGAACGGATCGTTCTCTCCGGCCCCGCCAGCGAGCCTATCCTCGACTTCGAGTACCAGGACGGCTGGTACCCCACGACCGACGGCGGCGGATACTCGATGGTCGTGGTCAATCCGAAAGCCTCGGCCGCCAGCTTCAGCTTGGAAACCAACTGGCGCCCCAGCGATGTCGTGAACGGTGGACCCAGCATGGCCGACCCGGGCGTCAACCCTGGGACCGTCGTCATCAACGAGGCGCTCACCCACTCCGATGGGCCGCTGGGCGATTGGATCGAACTCCGCAACACCGCCGCCTCGCCCTTGGACATCAGCGGCTGGTTCCTCAGCGACGATCTCAGCGACCTGCGAAAGTATCAGATCCCCGCCGGCACCGTCATTCCCCCCCGCGCGTATGTCGTCTTCAACCAGACTCAGCATTTCGGCAACCCCGACGCGCCCGGCGCCAACGTCCCCTTCGGCATTACCGAATACGGCGAACGACTGTGGTTGTGCAACTCCGACGGCGCAGGCAACGTCGGCGGGTATCGCGAGTCCGTTGACTTCCCCGCCGCCGAGAAGGAAGTGACCTTCGGCCGGTTCATCTATGCCAGCGATGAAGCGGACTTCATCTCGCTGCGAACACCCACCATGGGCGCCGTCAACGACGTGCCCCTGGCTGGCTCGGTCGTCATCAACGAGCTGATGTACAACCCGACGGCCGGGGGAGACGAATTCGTCGAACTGAAGAACCTCACTGCATCGCCCGTTCCTCTCCACGACAACGCCGACCCCATCAACACCTGGCAGCTCACATCGGGGATCACCTACTCCTTCCCGGCCGACGCCCAGATTCCCGCCTTCGGCTATGCACTGGCCGTGCTGATCGATCCCGCGATCTTCCGCGCCAAGTATGCCATACCCGATACCGTGCCTGTCTATGGCCCATACGAGGGGAGCCTCAGCAACGGCGGCGAGGACGTGAAACTCCTTCGCCCCGGCGTGCCCGACCCGGGCGGCGTCGTGCCCTACCTCTTCGTCGATAAGGTGAAGTACGCCGATCAGGTGCCCTGGCCGACAGAGCCCGACGGAAGCGGACCGTCACTGCAAAAGATTTCGCCTGCTGGCTACGGAAGCGATGCCGGTAACTGGGAGGCCGGACCGTCCGGTGGAACGCCCGGCGCACCCAATGGCCACCAGTCCCCCGTCGTTGACCTCGGCCCCGATCTCGTCATCAACATCGGCCAATCGTTCGCCTGCACCGGCGCTTTCGACGACCCTGGTTCCGGCCAGACGTGGAACGCATTGGCCACCTGGGGCGATACCACTCCCCCCCAAATGATCACCCTCATGCCCGACAAGACCTTCACCCTCAACCATGCCTACGCCTCGCCCGGCACGTACACCATCACGGCCACAATCACCGACAACGCCGGCAGCGTCGGCACCGACCGCCTCATCCTTTCGGTGGTGCCTCTCTCCATCCAAGGCGCCAGCTCACCGGACAGCTTCACGCTGCGCCTCGACCCCAGCGGCATGTCTGTGCAATTCTTCAACAATGCCCCCCTCACCGGCAAGCCCACCTACCAGCTCCGCCAAAGCACGCTCCTTGCGATCACGATCCTCGGCGGCGGCGGCGATGACACCGCGACAGTGGATCTGAGCAGCTACAATCCCATCCCCCCGGGCGGCCTGCATTTCGACGGCAACACCGGCGCCGATGTGCTTCGGCTTGTCGGGACCACCAGGACGGACACCCTCTCCGTGAACGGCTCCCAGCTCATGCTGGGCCCGACGACCATCACGTGGACCAACGCCACCGCCGAAATCCACCCCGCCACCGGGACACTCATCGAACTGGGCAGCCTTAGCTTCGCCGCAGGCACCCTGTCGCTGCCAAGCAGCGGGGGAGCCGTCCTCCGCGTCGGCCTGCTCGATCCAGGAGTCAGTGGCGTCCTCGACCTCCAGGACAACGGCTTGATCGTCCCCGCCACTGCCGACGCTCGCGATGCCGTGCTCGCCCAGGTCTGCCAATGGATCAGGTCTGCCCGCGGCAACTCCGCCGCCTGGACCGGCCCCGGCCTCACCAGCACCAAGGCCAGAGACAATCCCGCCACAACCCTTGCTGCGGTCATCAATGACAAGGGACCAGCCGCAGGGCCCATCTTGACCAAGTTCAACGGCGCCGATGTGACCGACGATGACATCCTCGTCAAGTACACGTGGAATGGCGATGCCACGCTCGACGGCGTGGTCAACGCCGACGATTACTTCCTCATCGACGCCGGGTTCATCATGCGAAGGACGGGCTTCCGCAATGGCGACTTCAACTACGATGGCGTCATCAATGCCGATGACTACTTCCTCATCGACTCGGCCTTCCTGCAGCAGACGGGCCTCCTGTGTGCGGAAACGTCCCCACCTGCATCGCCCCCTGAGCACATCGCCAACTCGCCCGCGGCTGCCCCATTGCCTGAGAGTTTGATCCGCCCCGGCGACGAATCGGCCTTTGCTCATGCCGACGCCCACACCCCTGCCCGCCCCGACGACCCGTGGCAGACAGATGATGATCGTCGCCGCCCCAATCCACCTGGCCGCAGGCTCGCCCCTGGCGCTCACAGAGCCCGCCCCGCGCACGCATCCGCGCAATCCCAACGGGCGTTTTCTCCGCACCCTGCGCTGCGGCCTTGACCCATTCCGCCGCAGCCCAGCCAACCTTGCCTCGTCTTTTCTTTGCCCAAGCGGGTTTTCCATGGGGCATTCCGCACAAGACGATCACTACTATGTTGGAGCATGGTCTCTACCGACACAGTCGCTACGACCTTTCGGCCTCAGGTGGTGATGTCGCAGCCCGTTGCGCTGCGATTCCACGGATAGCTGCGCAGGAAACCGATCGGCCTGACTTGCGTTTGTGTCGGAGCAGGTGCGGACGGCTGAACGAAGCACAGTGGTGACTGCCGGCAATCCTATGCCATGTGATTGCCCCGCACCACGGTTCTGCTGGATGCATCTGCACGACGCCGCTCCGACGTGCTGACTCTACGCCCCTCGACATCAGGTGCAGACAGGTCCTGATGCCGGGAACAGCCTGCGGTCCCATTCCAGGATCGCAATGGTGCGTAAAGCGACCACGCGTTGGATAGGCGGGAACCAAAGTCAAAGGCGGCCCCAAGGCCGCGGAAAGGTGGTGCCTCAACAAACCAAACCGTTTGCCTGTTGTGTCTGTGTTTCGACCGAGAACGTTCTGCTTTAACTTCGTTGCTAACAAGGAGATTTACCAATGAGATCTAGGACTTGGATTCTGGCCTTCAGTGTGTGTGCTCTGCTCGTCGGAGCACTGATGTTCGCGGGAATTGCCAACGCGCAAACCAACGGATGCTACAAGGCCAGCCCCGCCTGCAGCGGATCGTGTGCGTGGACTTTCAGCTGCGTCCCGGTGCCCAGCAGCGCGGTCTACCAGAGTTGCACCTTGGATGACAATGGATATGATTTCGCCGGGTCAACCAATTGCGGGACATGCATATGGGACTATTGGCCGCATCCCCCCAACTTTACAAACTGCGGGCCGGGGCTTACCTTTATTTCGTGCTGATCGGAGTCGGTTGGGCCAGAGGGACGCGCGATCGCCCCTCTGGGCCTTATTATCTTTTTGTACCGCATCAGGAGAATGCTATGAACGTCTCCGGAACTGCTTCGATGGACTCCCGGCGGGCCTCATTGCGGAAAATCGCCGCACTGGCGTCCTTAATGGCCGTGCTGGTCTGGCCCGCCATGGTTCGAGCCGACGAGCTGGAACGCCGCCTCTCACTGCTTCGCGACAACTTCCGGAACGCGCCGCCCGTTCATTTCCACGCAAAAACCACTTGCCAGTTCTACTACACCGCCGGGAAAGACCCCGATCGAACCGTTGCGGTTGACTATGAATACTGGGGCAAGGAGCAGCAATATCGGATCAACTGCGCCTCCCAGGGAAAAGACGCCGCAGACTCGAAGAGCTCCCAACTGGCCTACGATGGCCAGCGATTCTTCCGTCTCAACGGCAACTCCTCAACGCTCACCTACCGCAAACGCGACATGGCCATCGCGCCCGAAATGCCGGACAACGCCCTTTTGTTCCCGGTGCAGTTCATCACCCCGGAAGGTTCCGGCTCCGGCCGCCGACTCAGGTTCAAAGACGTCAATGACAACGAAACCTGGAACCGAATCCTCAAGACCGCCAAAGTCGTCTCCGAAGCCGACGGGAAGATGATTGTCGAACTGCCCGGCGATGTCGGCGACGGCCTCGACGGCGTGTTCCGCCTGCATTTCGCCGGCTCCCCGGACTTCATGCCGACCCTGGTCGAGCGCATCGCCAACAAAGGCCAATTGCACGTCCGCTATGCCATCAACGAGTACGTCACCGCCCAAGCCAATGGGCGAACCACCTACTGGCCGAAATCCGTCGCCTTCGAAGCCGTCCTGGATGGCAAGAAACAGATCGCCAGCAGCACAGAAATCGCTGCCATGGACGTCGGCAAGGAGCCGCCGCCCGAAGTGTTCTCCATCGATCCCGCTCTGGCCGACACCGTCGTCGACGACGACTCCGGACTCGCCGTCAAGTACCCCAAAATGTTCCGCGCCGACAAGGCCTCCGTGTCCATTGCCGTCAACGAGTCTCTCGCCGCCAACGACAATGCCGGGAAAGCTCAGTCCGCGACGCCCGCGCCCGATCATGCCGCCGCCCACACCTCGCCGCAGGCGCAGGCCGACGATGCGTCAAGTCCTGCTCACGGGAACCGTCGCTCCTACGCAGTCTATGCCGCCATCGTCTGCGCGGTCCTGGCTGCGGCAGGGGCCGTCCTTCTCTTCAGGCAATGGCGCAAGACCGCCTGATGCCATCACCCGTCGCTGTCACCGTGATGCCACCAACCTGCCCATGAGGCCGCCTCGATCGTAAAGGAGAAACTCATGTCAACGTCCAACAAACACAACCGCTTGCTCGTCGCCTGTCTGGCTGCCGTCACCCTCTGCGCACTCTCACTGCTCAGCATCGTCTGGCTCCAATCCAACGAGCCTGTCGGCGTCCCCGGCAAAGCAAGCGTCGACTTCGGCAGCGTGCATCTCAGCCAACGGCTCACCCACGTCTTCACGCTCACAAACCCCCTGAAGAAACCCTTGAGGGTCGAGAAGGTCCTGAACTCCTGCGGCTGCACCAGCACCAAAGTCGGGGCGCAGACCATCGCGCCAGGCGCCTCCACCACCGTCGAAATGACTGTCCAGACCAACGATGTCCCAGGCCCCATGCATGTCACCACCACCGTGCTCGCAACCGCCGATGGCGACCCGGCACCCAGACCATTCAAGTTCCTCCTCAATGCCAATCCCACCAACGTAATCGACATCGAGGCAGGCGCTCGCTCCATTCACCTCGGCAGCTATCAGCTGGCCGATCTGCCCGTCAGGAAAAACCTGAAGATCGCCAGAGCCGCCCACCCCATGGACTGGGATGAACTGATCTGCCGATCCGATGACCCCAGCCTCGAGCCCACCCTGCTCCAGAACCGCCCCGGCGAATGGACCCTCGACCTGCACCTCAAGAAGGGCACTACCTCCGGCAACTGCCGCAGCCATCTCCAATTCGCTTTCCTCAAGAACGGCAAAGAACTCGATCACAAACTCCGCAAGGGCGTCGATTACGAAGTCGCGGGCCCCATCGTCGCCGTGCCTCCCTCCATCCTGATCGGCGTGATCGAAAGCGGCAAACAAGTAAGCTCGGTGGTCAACATCCGCCCCGCCTCCCCGGATTTCAAGGATCTGACCGTTGTCTCCGCCTCCGCCTCTGACCCGAAATGGGTTCGGGCCGACCCGCTCTTAGACGCCGGTAAGCCCGCCGTCACCGTGCGGCTCACCGGCAAAGACTCCGAAGGACCACAAGATGGCCAAGTCACGATCGTGGCAACAGTCAACGGCCAACCTCACACGCTGCGTATCCCCTACTACGCCAGAGCCATTCCACCCAATGCGCCCCCTCTCGCCCAGGCCGCTCCAACCCAGGGCTTGCTCGATCGCGCCATGGCTGTCTGGAACGACGGAAACAAGGACGAGGCCGCCGCTCGCTTCCTGACAATCAAATTCGAACAGGATGCTCTCTTCGGCAAGGCATCGGTGCTTGCTCGCCCGGAGGCGATCTTCGTCCAACAGCCTGTAGCGCAGCAAACGGCGGACAAACAGGATATGCTGAAACAACTGGCATCCCTCAACGCACTCTGCAAGCACGTCATCGCCATGGGCAAGAGCGCCGAATCCGCAAAGCAATACCCCCTGGCCGAACAACACTACTACGCCGTCCTTCGATGCGGCCGGTCCCTCTACGCCAACCCCGGCGCCTTGCTGCTCGTCCAGGGAAACGGCAAGGCCCGTTCCCGTCAGGCGCTCAAAGAACTCGCTCGAATGTACGCCGAAACCGCAAGACCCGACGAACAGAAAGCCGCGGAAGCCGAATTCGCCCGCCTGGCCTCAGACTAAGATCACTACCCTCCGTTCGCCGGCGGGGCCCGCTGTTCTCCTCTTCCGATCATCACCGTCCGACCCCGCTCCTCCGCCGCTCCTCACATGCCGACACCCATCGCCTTATATGCCCGAATCGTCTCCGGAATCTCCGCGAACGGCTGATGCTCGACGATGATCGGCAGATCAGGCCTTCGCGTTCGCAGGAACTGGGCGTAAACCTTCTGCGGGAACACGCCCTTCCCAAATGCCGCCCCGTCCTTCCCCACATCCTTCAAATGCGCGATCATGAACCGATGCTCAAAGCGGTTCAGGAAATCCCGCGTCACCCGGTCCGCGACCGGCAGCAGATGGCTCGATAGGTAGTTGTACGGGTCGAGCACCAGTTGCAGATGCCGCGTCGGATACTTCTCCGTAAGCGCAATCACCTGCCCCACATGCTGCAGAATGTTATTGACATACCCCTCCAGAACCAGCACCGACCCGTTCTTCTCGGCCACCGGCAGCAGACGGTCCATCGCGGCACAGAGCGCATCCCACGCCGGCTGGTCCCAGTTTTCTGGCGCTGCTGACCATTCGCTGTCGCGGTTCATCGTGCCCGTTTCCGTCGCCACCACGGGATTCACGAACGCCGGCGCAATCTCCAGGCATTTCACCAGATGATCCAAGTTGGCCTTCCGCTGTGCCGGATCAGCCGCCGTCACATTGCGATAGCCGCCCAGCCCCTCGGTGCCGAGTTCTGCGTCAACATCAACACGGGCGAGGCACAGCGCAATCCCGCCGTCGCCATGAACGGCCAAGGTGAGTTTGTCATCGCCTGGGACAGCATGTATCTCGACTGCACCTGCGGCCCCGGCATCGGTGCTCGTCGCTTCGCACGCGATGGCGCCGCCCTGGGCAACGAGTTCCTGGTGAACACCTATGCCTGCTGCTGGCAGTGGAACCCCTCGGCCGCCATCGATGCCACCGGCAGTTTCGTCATCACCTGGCAGAGCCAGCACCAGGATGAAGACCACAGCCCCGGCATCTACGCCCGCCTTTTCGCACCGCAGTCCGGAACCGAGTATGGTGCGGAACTCCACGGAGCTGGCGAAGAGTTCCGCGTCAATACCTACCTGCCCGACAAGCAGCTTGCCTCCGCTGTCGCGATGAACGCCCGCGGCGACTTCGTCGTCACCTGGCAAAGCGAAAAACAGGACGGCAGCGAGTACGGCGTCTACGCCCAACGCTATGGCCGGCCCGCACATCGCATGCCCGCTTCCAACGGCGACGACGACTACTGCCTCCGCCTCGATCCCTCCGGATCAGCCATCGAAGTCTTCCACAACATCCCCGCCACCGGCTCGCCAACCTGCGTCATCCCACGCAATGCCAACATCGAGTTATACACCTTCGACGGCAACGATACCCTCACGCTCGATTTCTCCAACGGCAATCCCGTTCCAGTCTGCGGCTTGAGTTTCAACGGCACCGATGGCGACAAGGTCCTTCGTCTGGTCGGAATCACCAGTGCCCACAGCATCACCCTCGACGGCAGCCGACTGACGATCGACTCAATCCCGATTGCCTACGGCGTGGCTGAAGTGCAACTGTGCGGTGCTGTGATCGACCTGCAAAGCCTCACCCTCACCAGCAATGCCACGCTGCTGCTGCCGGCGGGCGCCAACACGGTTGTGCGGACGGCGCATCTCCGCATCTCAGACGACGCCATCCTCGATCTGCAGGACAACAGATTGATCGTCACAGCCACACCCACCACGCGAGATCAGGTGCTTAAAGACACCGCCCGCTGGGCGAAGAATGCTCGCGGCTGCGAGTACGTCTGGCACAAGAAAGGCCTCCCCGACTCAGCCGCTCCCGACCAAGGCGGCCAGTTCACCAGCCTGGCCGTCCTCCTCAACGACAGGGGCAACAACCAGGGCCCGCTTCTCACTAAGTTCGGCGGCGTCGATGTCACCGCCGACTGCATCCTCGTCAAGTACACCTACAACGGCGATGTCAACCTCGACGGCGTCGTCAACGCCGACGATTACTTCCGCATCGACTCGGGCTTCATCATGGAAGCCACCGGCTACGCCAATGGCGACCTGAACTACGACGGCGTCGTCAATGCGGATGATTATTTCCTGGTCGACAGCGCATTCCTCGGCCAGGGAACGCCGCTGGCCCTCGCAGAGTCCCCCGACGCGGTTGCCCAAACACCGTCGCCGGCCAAGCAGAAGCAGCCGAGAGACACTCTGTTCTCACAGGAGCCTATCGCTGAGGATCTGTTGGCCTAGCGATCGGCTCCTCGCCGCCGTCCGACGCATCAGCCGCCCGTGTCGCCGCCTTCGGTGAAACGCCCCAGACCTCCCGCAGCACCGCGTACATGCCCGGGTCGTGCTGCTGCAGTTCCGGCCGAACGAACGGGTAAAAGTCATTCGTCCCGAAAAATGCTTCCGTGCCTTCCGCCAAGTACTCCTGATCGCTGTTCAACCCGTAGTGCCGCGCCTTCTTCCCGTCGTAGTACAGCACGCTCTCGTAACTCTTCGATTCCACTGCCTTCCGGTACGCCGCCTGGATCGCCGGATGATCGTACCCCAGCACCTGGTGGTGATACGCATGAGCCAACTCGTGCAACACCATGAACGGCTGCACACGCGCCCAGGATACGAAGTTCCGCGCGTGGCCGATCTCAATGCCCTTGGCCTTCTCAGGATTGAACCCGTGCCCGGCAAGCCATTGGCCTGACGGATGGTAACACGCGCACGCCACGTCGCGGTTCTTCAACTCCAACCAGATCGTCACCTTCTTCAATTCCGCCAGCGCCTTCTCCGGCACCCCCCGCTCAACCTGATAAAGCTGGCGATCCAGTTCGGCCAGCGCCGCCTTGGCCAACTCGGGTTGATCGAGGAGCTTGCTGCTGACCAGCACGCGCCACCCCCAGACCTGCCGCTCGCGGTATGCGCTGGTCGGATCGAACGCCGGCTGCGTCTCTGCGGGGCTGATCTTCTGTGCCGCCAGCGCCACGCACGATACGCCGGCCACGAAAACGATCGCCGCCCGCCATCGCCGATTGCCCATGATGACTTTCCCTCTCTGGCAAACGCCCGCTGCCTTGGCCCGCCGGCGCCTCGCACTCCATCGCACAACCTACTTCCCTCGCATCGCCGCCTCCACGTCCTCGATCGTCCTCGGGATGTCCGCCGTGAGAATCTCCCTGCCCTTCCCCGTGACCAGCACATCGTCCTCGATGCGGATGCCCATCTTCTTCTCCGGAAAGTACACCCCCGGCTCGATGGTGATGACCATCCCGGCCTTCAGCGCGCCGTCCGGCGTCACATCGTGTACCTGCAGGCCAAGCTGATGCCCGATCCCGTGGATGAACAGGTCCCCGTAGCCGGCTTTCTCGATAACGTCCCGCCCCGCCGCGTCCACCTCGCACATTTTCACCCCCGGCCGCGCAGCCTTGATCGCCGCCGAGTGCGCACGCAGCACCACCTCATACGCCTCGCGCTGCTCCTTCGTGAACCGCCCGTTCACGGGAAACGTACGCGTCACATCCGCCGCATATCCCGCCACCTCCGCCGCCGAATCAATCACGATCAGATCCCCGTCCTGAACGATCCCCGAATTGTCCATGTAGTGCAGCACCGTGCCATGCAGCCCCGAACCGACGATGTGGTTGTATGGCACGCCCGTCGACCCGTGCGCGCGATACGTCTGCTCCAGCGTGTTGGCGATATCCGCCTCGGACACGCCCGGCCGGATCATCCTCATCGCCGCCGCATACCCCGCCGCCGTCGCTGCCGCCGCCTTCTTCATCAGCGCCAGCTCCGCCGGCGATTTCACCGCGCGCATCTGCGGCAGAAGATTCGTGCGGTCCTCGATCTTCACCCCCGGCACGCGCTCGCTCAGCTTGCGGAACACCTCCAGATCCGCCGAAGCCGCCGCAGGATACACGCCGAATGGGTGCAGGCACGCCAGCCGCTTCGCACGCCTCGCCGCCGTCGTCAGCACCGCCGGCAGCGACGTCGCACGCATCACCGTCTTGAAACCCGTGCGATCCTTCAGCGCCTGCCCGATCTGCTCGCGGTACCCGTCCCATCGCTCCAGCTCCGGGTTCATCGGCCTCAGAAACAACGCGATCCGCCGCTTGGCGTCCTCCGCCGTCGGGTCAAACAGCACCGCCGCCCCCGCCTCATGGTCCAGCCCCGTGAGATAGAGAAAGCTGAAATCCGGCCGCCATTTCCCCACCAGCGGCGCAGAACCCTCCCCCGCAAACACCACGCCGACGGCGCCCTTCAACGCCTCAAGCACCGCCTCGCGGCGATTCTGATACTCCGCCAGACGGATCGCGCCCTGCTTGATATTCCTCTTGGGATTCATGGATGAAGCGTATACGGGCTCCCAGTCCCCTGCAAACGCCCGACCCCTCGCCGGCCTCAGACCGCTTGCACAACCTCCTCGCCGCCTCGTCATTTTCCGTCCCTTATACTGGAAATCCATTCCGACATAGTGTACACTCCATTCCCATATGCAGGACAGATGCTCCGGCATAACGGAGAAGCCCATGCCCGCCAGACTCACGCCTAAGTCCCCCCCCAGGCCAGCGCCCCCCTCCGCCGATGCCATCGGCCCCGTCCTCTGCGGCCGCGTCCGCGAACTCCGCAAAAAACGCGGCTGGACCCTCGATGAAATGTCCGCCGCCTGCGGCGTCAGCCGCTCCATGCTCTCCGAGATCGAACGCCAACGCGCCAACCCCACCCTCGTCGTCGCCTACCGCATCGCCCAGGCCTTCGGCATGTCCCTCGGCGAACTGGTCGAAACCCCCAATGCCACCCAGCGCATCGACATCATCCGCGCCGACGACCGCACCTTCCACTACCGCTCCGACCGCTACTGCCGCATCCGGACTCTCTCACCTCTCCACCTCGAGAAGGCCGTCGAGTACTACGAGGTTGTCCTCCGCCCCGGCGGCGCCCTCAGAAGCGCACCCCATTTCGAAGGCGCCCGCGAGCTGCTCACCGTCCAGGAAGGCGCCGTACGCGTGCGATCGGGCCGTGATACCGCCGAACTGCGCAAAGGCGACTCCGCCCACTACCCCGCCGATGTCCCCCACGCCATCGAAAACACCGCCTCTGCCGACGCCGTCTGCTTCCTTGTCGTCACTTATTCCCGGGAATGACCCCGTGAAGATCGACCCGAACGCCATCATCTACGCCATCGACCTCGTCGGCACCGCCAGCTTCGCTTTCTCCGGCGCGCTTCGCGTCCTCGACAAAAAACCCGACTTCGTCGGCATGCTCATCCTCGCCAGCGCCACCGCCGTCGGCGGCTCCGTCCTCCGCGACGTCGTCCTCAGCCGCGATGTCATGATCCTCCGCGATTGGGGCTATCCCCTCGTCATCCTCTTCGGCACCCTCGTGACGTACCTCTTCCCAGCCTCCGTCCGTCGTCGCGAAAACCTCTTCAAATGCTCCGACGCCATCGGCATCGGCGTCTTCTCCGCCATCACCGCCAGCGTCACCTGGAATACCCCCGGCATCAACCCCCTCTCCGTCCTGCTCGTCGCATCCATCACCGGCTGCGCCGGCGGCGTCGTCCGCGATGTCATGGCCGGCAAAACCACCCTCGTCCTCTCCAACGAGCTCTACGTCACGCCCATCATCATCGGCGCCGCCGCCCTCATGCTCGTCCAATCGCTCGGCGCCGGCACCCTCGCCGGCCTCTTCACCGCCATGCTCGTCGCCACAACCATCCGCCTGCTCGCCATCCGCTTCAACTGGCGACTCCGACGTGTCCCGCATGTGCCCGACGTTGCCGAATCCGACCGCAATCCCCCAGGGTGACCAACACGCTCGCAGTGCCCCGTGCCCCAGCATCACGACCACAACCTCGCCCGGCGCGACTTCCTCAAAAGCCTGTCCCTCGGTGCCGCCGGCGCGTTCACCCTCGGCCTTCCGCGGTCGCTCCCCGGCGCGCAAAGCGCCCCGGCCACCGCACCGAACCGCCCCAACATCATCATCTTCCTCGTCGACGACATGGGCTGGCAGGACACCTCCGTCCCGTTCCATTCGCACAGAACTCCGAACAACGACTGGTTCCACACGCCCCATATGGATCGCCTCGCACGCCAGGGCATGAAGTTCACCGATGCCTACGCCGTCTGCCCCGTCTGCTCCCCCACGCGCATCAGCCTCCTCACCGGCCAGAGCCCGGCGCGCACCCGCATCACCGACTGGATCGGCGCACCCGCCTCCAACGCCCAGGCCAGACCCGAAAACGAAAAGCTCATCATTCCCCCCTGGAACGCCGCCGGCCTCCAGCACGATGCGCAAACACTCCCCAGAATCCTCAAGGCCAACGGCTACAAGACCTGGCACGTCGGCAAAGCCCACTTCGCCGCCAAGGGCGCCAGCGGCGCCGATCCCCGTAACCTCGGCTTCGACGTTAACGTCGCCGGCACCCGCCTCGGCCACCCCGGCAGCTACTACGCCGCTGCAGGCTACAAGGCTCGCAACGGCGGCAACCCCGTCCCCGACCTCGAAGAGTTCCAGAAGGCCGGCGTCTACCTCACCGACGCCTTGACCATCGTCGCCAACCGCCTCATCGACGCCGCCATCGATCATCCCGATGGCCAGCCCTTCTTCCTTCACATGGCCCACTACGCCGTGCATGCCCCCATCGAAGCCGACCCCAACCGCCTCGCCCGCTACCGCGACCGCGGCATGAGCAACGCCCAGATCCAATACGCCTCCATGATCGAAAGCATGGACGCCAGCCTCGGATCCATCATGGACAAGCTCCAACAGCGCGGCATCGCCGACAACACCATCATCCTTTTCTTCTCTGACAACGGCGGCCTGGTCTCGCATTCCGGACCGCCCACCACCAATGCCCCCCTCCGCGCCGGCAAAGGCTCTGCCTACGAAGGCGGCACACGCGTCCCCCTCATCGTCAAACAACCCGGCATCGCCAAACCCGGCTCCGTTTGCTACGAGCCCATTATCAGCGACGACATATTCCCCACGGTTCTTTCCATGGCCGGCATCGACAGCCGCGATCGCTTCACCCAGGGAATCGATGGCCGCGATCTCTCGCCGTTGCTCCAGCAGACCCGCACCTTCGCCCGCGACGGCCCAATCCACTGGCATTTCCCGCACTACTGGGGTTCTCCGGCGCTGCGGCCCAAGGGCTCCGGCGTCGCCCCCTACAGCGCCATCCGCAGGGGTCCCTGGAAGCTCATCCACTTCTACGAGGAGGCGCGGGCCGAGCTCTATGACCTCGAACATGACATCGGCGAACAGAAAGACCTCGCTGCCGCCGAACCCGCCATCGCCCGCCGCCTGGCTGACGATCTTCGCGCCTGGCTGCTAGCCGCCGGCGCACAACTTCCCGTGGACCGCGTCACGCAACAGCCGGTGCCGCCGCCGGCCGTCTTGCCCTCGGACAGAAAAGCCTAGACAGCCGCATTTGGAAACTCAGATGAACAAAACCATGAAAGCGCTCGTGAAGAGAAAAGCCGAAGTCGGCCTCTGGCTCGAAGAAGTCCCGGTCCCCGAAATCGGCATCAACGACGTCCTCGTCCAGATCCTCCGCACCGGCATCTGCGGCACCGACGTCCATATCTACAACTGGGACGCCTGGTCCCAGAAAACCGTCCCCGTGCCCCTCGTCATCGGCCACGAGTTCGTCGGCCGCATCGTCGGCGTCGGCTCCAACGTCAAGGACTTCCGCCCCGGCGATATCGTCTCCGGCGAAGGCCATGTCGTCTGCGGCCGCTGCCGTAACTGCCTCGCGGGCCGCCGACACCTCTGCAAAGACACCAAGGGCATCGGCGTCAACCGCCCCGGTGCCTTCGCCGAATACCTCTCCATCCCCATGACCAACGTCTGGGCCCACGATCCCTCGATCCCCCGCGATATCCAATCCATCTTCGATCCCTTCGGCAACGCCGTCCACACCGCCCTTCAGTTCGACGTCCTCGGCGAAGATGTCCTGATCACCGGCGCCGGCCCCATCGGCGCCATGGCCGCCGCCGTTGTCAAACACGCCGGAGCCCGCTACGTCGTCATCACCGACGTCAACCCCTATCGCCTCGATCTGGCCAAACGCCTCGGCGCAACTGTCGCGCTCGATGCCCGCACCAAGTCGATCCGTGACGCCCAAAACGAGCTTGGCATGAAAGAAGGCTTCGACGTCGGCCTCGAAATGTCCGGCAACCCCGCCGCCTTCCGCGACATGCTCGCCAACATGGCCCACGGCGGCAAAATCGCCATGCTTGGCATCCCAACCTCCGAGGTCCCCATCGACTGGAACACCGTCATCTTCAACATGCTCACCATCCGCGGAATCTACGGCCGCGAAATGTACGAAACCTGGTACAAAATGACCGTCATGCTCCAGTCCGGCCTGGACATCAATCCCATCGTCACCCACCGCTACCACTACACCGATTTCCAGAAAGGTTTCGACGCCATGCTCTCCGGCGATTCCGGCAAAGTCATCCTCACCTGGCACGAAGGCTGACGTAGATGGCATGTTGGTTGTCAGGCCAGCCGGTAAAGGCTAAACCCGACAACCATGAAACACGAAACTTCTAGTAAACGTAGCCGCAAGGCGCCCCAAGGTCGAGAGGGCGACGTCTCGATGCAGTCCCAAAAGAAACGCTACGAGGTGATCAAACTCGGCGTGGATAGCCACGGCGGCCAGTACACCTTCGCGCGAATGATCGACCAACTGGGCTCGCAGCCGCCGCAATCGCTCTCGCCCGAGGCGTTCATCGACTTCCTCAAGAAGCAACTGGCCCTGGCCCAACACGTGGTGATGGTCTACGAAGCCGGGCCCTATGGCTTTTCCCTCTACCGTCAGGCCAGA